>R03__coassemble_1589_pt1 | contig 10381 bp, 10 predicted proteins | sample R03__metabat2_high_PE_065 | metagenome-assembled genome bin R03 | reverse complement strand
GATCAAATTCAAGGCGGTAGACTTGCCGCAGCCGGAGGGGCCCAGCAGGCCAATGAGCTTGCCGTCCGGAAGTTCAAAGTTGAAGTCATTCACGGCAATCACATCTTCATGAATCTTCCGGTTGCGGTTCGGGAAACGCTTGGTGAGATGCTGCAATACGATCTTCATTTGAATCCTCCCATCATCTCTTTGCCGAGATGTTCCTCACTGTTTTGTTGCCGACTACAGGAATTCCACCAGAATGCTGTTCTGAATATCCATGCCGCGCCTTGTCAGCCGCCAGCAGCCATCCCGATGCTCCAGCAATCCCCTGGCCTGCAGACGATCGGGCAGATTGCCATATATCTCCCCTATGGCTGCTCCATGGAGCTGCTGAAAAAGTCTTTCGGGTACCCCTTCTGTCATGCGAAGTCCCAGCATGATGGTTTCAAACCGGGCATCCACCCCTGCCACAGCTTCCCGCTCAGCAGGCGTGATGGTGCCGGATGAAATCATGTTCAGGTATGCGGGAATGCCGCGGGGATTGGTCGTTCGCTCGCAGGCAAAGGGATGCCTGCCGGTCACCCGCATGGAAGCGGCGGAAGCCCCCAGCCCAATGTAGGGCTCCTGCCGCCAGTAACCGATGTTGTGCCGGCATTCGTATCCCGGAAGAGCAAAGTTGGAAATCTCATACTGGGCAAAGCCGTGTTCCCCCAGTCGGCGGATCGCCTGGTCATACATTGCCCGCTCCTCGTCCTCATCCGGCAGATGCCAGGCGCCGCTGTTCAGCTTTTCCCAAAGGAAGGTCCCCTCCTCCGGGATCAGGCCGTAGCAGCTGAGGTGCGTGGGATGCAAAGCAAGCGCAGCCTGCAGCGTCTCCAGCCACTCGGCCTCTGTTTGCCCAGGAAGGCCGAACATCAGGTCAAGATTCAGATTGGTGATGCCACGCCTTCTGCACATTTCCACAGAGCTTTCCACTTGTGCAAAGGTGTGGATCCTTCCAAGCTTGCGGAGCAGCTCCGGCTGGGCCGCCTGCATGCCCAGGGAAATACGGTTGACTCCTCCGGCTGACGCAGCATCCAGCCAGGCTTCCGTCAGGGTGCCCGGATTGGCCTCGGAGGTAAACTCCGCATCCGCTCTGACCTGATACCGGGAGCGGATTCCTGTCAGCAGTCTTTTCAGCTGCTTCGCCGGCAAAATGGAGGGGGTTCCACCTCCGAGAAATACCGTGTCAACTTCCTCATCGCATGGGCGCATGGCTGCTTCGGCGAGCACGGCGTCCACATAAGCGGGAATCCGCTGCTCCTGATCCGCCCATGAGGCAAAATCGCAGTAGCAGCATTTGCTTTTGCAAAAGGGAATGTGGATATATAATTCCATTGCCGTATCGCCTCAGGTCATTCCTGTCATCAGGAACTGCTGTACCAGATCCTCCACTGCCAGATTCAGCACCTGCAGGCCGGATTTCACAGCGCAGGACACGGTGTATGCAGTGCCTCCCCGCATGGAGCGGAGCCAGCAGATGCAGAATGCGGAGCGATCCACCATGTACTTGTTGCGTACCTGCATGCAGCCCTGATAATAGTGGGGTGACAGTACATTCATTTCATCCGCGCAGTAGCAGATTCTGTCATACAGATCCCGCTCGGCCTGGGGCCAGGTGCGGGTCTGATCGGCACAGGGGATCGCCATCACCAGGTGGACATCGCTGTGCGTCGCCTGAAGCCGCAGCACACATTCGGCCGCCAGCAGGTCAAAGCCCAGCGCACCGCCGCTGAAAAAGCGCCGGTATCCCGCTTCGTACAGCTTTTCCAGCACTTGCATCAGCGTTGCCGCCGCAAGCCGCCGTTCCTCTTCTTCCATCTGCCTGTGGCCCGTAAAGCAGCAGGTCATTGCCTGCGGATCGGCGTCACCTCGGGTTACTCGCTGTCCGTCTTGAGGACTGCCAGGAACGCCTCGCTGGGCACCTGAACTGTACCAAACTGACGCATGCGCTTCTTGCCTTCCTTCTGCTTCTCCAGCAGCTTCTTCTTGCGGGTGATGTCGCCGCCATAGCACTTTGCCAGCACATCCTTTCGCATGGCCCGAACAGTTTCACGGGCAATAACCTTGCCGCCGATTGCTGCCTGAATCGGAATTTCAAACTGTTGGCGCGGAATGACATCCTTCAGCTTTTCGCACAGGCTTCTGCCTCTGGCGTACGCCTTATCCTGATGAACGATCTGGGAAAACGCATCGCACAGATCGCCGTTCAGCAGAATGTCCAGCTTCACAAGCTTGCTTTCCCGATAATCCTTCAACTCATAGTCGAAGGAAGCATACCCCCGGCTGCGGCTCTTGATCTGGTCGAAGAAGTCAAATATGATCTCGTTCAGGGGCAGCTCATAGTTCAGCTTGATCCGGCTGCCTTCATATTGCATGTCCAGGAAGGTGCCCCGCTTGTCCTGGCAAAGGTCCATCAGGGTGCCCACACTGTCCTGGGGCGTATAAATCTCCGCGCGGACAAATGGCTCCTCCATGGAGGCAATCTCTGTTACAGGCGGCAGCATGGTGGGATTATCCACCTGCAGAACCTCTCCGTTGGTTTTGGTCACATGATAGATTACGCCGGGTGTGGTGGTGACCAGGTTCAGGTCGAATTCCCGTTCCAGCCGCTGTGTGATCACATCCATGTGTAGCAGGCCCAGGAATCCGCAGCGAAAGCCATAGCCAAGTGCCACAGAGGTCTCGGGCTCAAAGGTCAACGCCGCGTCGTTCATCCGGAGCTTTTCCAGCGCATCGCGCAGGGCGGGATACTCCGCGCCATCCGCCGGATAAATGCCGCAGAACACCATGGGTGTCACCTGCTTGTAGCCGGGCAGTGCCTCCTCAGCAGGCCGCGCCGCGTCGGTAATGGTATCACCCACACGGGTATCGCGCACATCCTTGATGGAGGCTGCCACATAGCCCACATCACCGGGAAGCAGGGCATCGCAGGGCTCGTAGCCGGGGGCAAAGGTGCCCACCTCCACCACATCAAATTCGCCGCCGGTGGCCATCATCCGCATCCGCATGCCTGCCCGAAGGGTGCCCTCTTTTACGCGTACAAAGCAGATAGCACCCTTGTAGTTATCATAGAAGGCGTCAAAAATCAGCGCCTGCAACGGCGCATTCTCGTCGCCCTGGGGCGCGGGGATATACTTTACGATGGCCTCCAGCACATCCTCCACATTCAGGCCGGTCTTAGCGGAAATGCAGGGTGCGTAGGAGGCATCCAGGCCGATCACATCCTCGATCTCACTGCGGACCTGCTCCGGCTGAGCACTGGGCAGGTCGATCTTGTTGATCACCGGAACGATTTCAAGGTCGTGGTCCAGCGCCATATAGCAGTTGGCCAGCGTCTGGGCTTCAATGCCCTGGGTCGCGTCCACCACCAGCAGCGCGCCCTCGCAGGCCGCCAGTGCACGGCTCACCTCATAGGTAAAGTCCACATGGCCGGGGGTATCAATCAGGTTCAGCTCGTAGGTTTCCCCATCGGAGGCAGTATAATTCATGCGGACCGCCTTGCTCTTGATGGTAATGCCCCGTTCCCGCTCCAGCTCCATGCTGTCCAGGATCTGCTCCACCATTTCCCGCTTCTGGAAAACCCCGGTCATTTCCAAAAGACGGTCGGCCAGCGTGCTCTTGCCGTGGTCAATATGGGCAATGATGCAGAAATTCCGGATCCTGCTCAGACGATTCTGTTCCATTTTACATTCATCCTCAGGACTTCTTTTTGCCAAGGGAAAGCTTGTTCTCGTTGCCATGCAGGATCCGGCTGATGTTGGTGTGATGCTTGTAGATGGCCAGCACTGCCAGCACCCACGCGAAGCCGATCACCCACAGGTTTCCCTGCCCATACCAGCACAGGGAGAACACGGCAAACAATGCAATACCCGTGATGGAGCCAACAGAGACCATCCGGGTGATGAACATCGCCGCCAGGCCGACAGCGATCGCCACCAGCGCCGGAATCGGGTAGCACATCAGGCCGCAGGCAATGATGCAGGCCACGCCCTTGCCGCCCTTAAAGCCAAAGTAGCAGGGCCAGATGTGGCCCAGCACCACAAAGATGGAAGCCAGCATTTTGCCATAGGGAGGAAGTCCGGCCGGAGAAGCCTGATCCACCAGCAGCATACCGATCAGGCAGGCAATGACTGCCTTCAGCGCATCGCCCAGCAGTACGATCAGGCCGGCTTTTGCGCCCATGGTGCGCAGGGAGTTGGTCGCGCCGGTGGACTTGCTGCCCACCGTGCGGGGATCGGGACGGCCCGTCAGCTTCGCAAACAGGATTCCGGTGGAAACAGACCCAAGCAGATACGCGGCAACAGCCGTCAGAATGTACCGAATCACCATAGGTCAATTCTCCTTTTTCTTTTCTCTGAGGATGAACCGGACGGGTGTGCCGGTAAAATCAAAGCTTTTGCGGAAATAATTTTCCAGATACCGCTGATAGGAAAAATGCATCAGTTTTTCATCGTTCACAAAGAAGATAAAGGTAGGCGGGCAGGTGGTCGCCTGCGTCACATAATAGATCTTCAGTCGTCTGCCGTTGGTGGCGGGCGGCTGAAGGTCCGCAGTCGCGTCGTTCAGAATGTCGTTCAGCACACCGGTGGGAATGCGTTTGCTGGTCTGGCTCCACACAATATCCACGGTTTCCAGCACGGTGTTTACCCGCTGTCCCGTTTTGGCAGACAGAAAGAGGACAGGCGCCCAATCCATGAATTTCAGCTTGTCCAGCACCTCTTTGCGGTACTTTTCCAGCGTGCCTGTTTCCTTCTCCAGCGCATCCCACTTGTTGACGACCACCACGACGGCCTTGCCTTCCTACTGGATCATCCCGGCAATGCGGGCATCCTGCTCCGTCACGCCATCCTGGGCATCGACCAGCAGCAGTGCCACATCACAGCGCTGGATTGCGGCAATGGAGCGAAGCACGCTGTATTTCTCCAGGCTGGCCTCCTCCACCACATTTTTCCGGCGGATACCGGCGGTATCAATGATGTTATAGGTGGAGCCATCCGGGGCGGTAAACTGCGTATCGATGGCGTCCCGTGTGGTGCCCGCGATATTGGATACCATCGCACGCTCCTGGCCCAGCAGCCGGTTGACCAGGGAGCTTTTGCCCACATTTGGCCGACCGACCACTGCCAGCTGCACAATGTGCGTGCCATCTGCTTCCTCCCCCGGAGCTTCCGGCGGAAGCTCCCGGCAAATTGCCTCCAGCAGATCACCCAGGCCCATCATGTTGGCCGCGCTGATACCGATCGGCTCACCGAGACCCAGCTCAAAGAACTCCCAGATATCATCCTTCTGGCTGATGTGGTCCAGCTTGTTGACCACCAAAAGCACCGGTTTTTTGGTCTTTCGCAGCATATTGCTGACCTCCCGGTCATCATCTGTCAGGCCGGTGCGGCCATCTGTGAAGAAGCAAATGACATCGGCGGTGTCCATGGCAATTTCTGCCTGGCGACGCATCTGGGAAAGCAACACATCGTCGCTATGAACATCAATGCCGCCGGTATCAATCATGGTAAATTTATGATTCTGCCATTCCACATCCGCGTATACCCGGTCCCGGGTCACGCCCGGCGTATCCTCCACAATCGAGATTCGCCGTCCGGCAACCTTATTGAAGAATGTCGATTTGCCCACATTGGGACGCCCGACAATGGCAACAAGCGCTTTGGTCATTTTTCCTCCTGTCCGCTGATGGCCCGCCAGAAATCCTCTCCCGTGTTCCGTGTAATGCGGAGCGGCGCCGGAAGGGCCTTCCTGACGGTCTCAACAGAGATATCATCCAAAAATAAATCGCCTTCGTTGCGGATCATGTCCCGGCAGATCAGGATCTCGTCGCAGGAAATGCCCTGCAGCTGATCCATCAGGTCCTGGCCGGTAATCAGTCCGGTAACGGTTACTGACTCTCCGAAGAAATGATTGACAATGGGAACGACCTGCACTGTCGTACCCTTCGGAGCAAAGCAGTCACACCAGCCCTGCATATAGGGAGCTACGCTGGTGCCGCATGCAATGACCAAATGTCTTTCCGCTGTGCAGTCCACCGGCTCATCCTCTGCCGCGTAGGAAAGATCTGTCTCAAACTGGCGCAGCATGCCGACGCCGTTCTCCGCCTGCGAGTAATCCTCATACTCCTCGTCCTCTGGCAGCGGCAGATGGCTGAGGCAATAAAACTCATCCGATGGGAACACAAAACGGGTACCGATCTCCTTCAGGAACCGTTCCTGATAAGGCTTGATCATGCGGATCAGCTCCGCCGCGGTATCCTTCTGGTACGGCGCTATTTTTTCCAGCCCGTCCCGGAATCTGGTAAGCCCCACCGGTACCAGCGCCACAGACTGTGCCGCCGGCCAAAGATCGCGAAGCTCCTGAAGAGACCGGCGCAGCACTTCCCCATCGTTCCAGCCCGGACAGAGCACCATCTGGCAGTGGAAACGGATGCCATGCTCCTTCAGGGTGCGGAGCCTGTCCATCAGCTGGTCGGCATGAGGGTTCCTCAGCATCCGTTCCCGGACCTGCGGATCTGTGGCATGAACCGAGATATACAGTGGACTGACTTTTCTGCGCAGGATGCGGTCAAACTCCCGATCACTGATATTGGTCATGGTGATATAGTTACCCATCATCAGTGAAAGCCGCCAGTCATCATCCTTCACATACAGGGTTTTCCGCATGCAGGGAGGCATTTGGTCAACAAAGCAGAAGACGCAATGATTGGCGCAGGGTCTTGGCTCGGAGACGATGCTTTGATCCAGGGTGATGCCCAGCGGCTGCCAATCCTGCTTGCGGACATGCAGCGTACGCTCATCTTCTCCCCGCCGGATCACCATGTCAAACGCGGCGTTGGCCGTCAGTGCCTGATAGTCGATCTGGTCAATGATCGGCTCTCCCGCAATGCTGATCAGCTGGTCTCCGGCCCGCAGTCCCAGCCGATCGGCAATGGAATCCTGCTGCACATGAACAATCGCGCTTGCCATAGGTCTCCTCCTTTCCTGCATACCTATACAGGTTATATTATGCGCAACTGCGCCCAAAAGTCAAGTGAGACGGCCCGCATTCGTGTCGATGTGACATGGAATTTTCCCGTCGCCGCTCTTCAAAGGACATTCAAAAACCCGGAAGCGTATGCCTCCGGGCCATAAAGCTGTGAAGGGAAAATCAGTACCGCTCAGCCAGCTGGGCCGCCGCCTTGCGCAGGCGAATGTCGAAGAGGAGCGCCAGCACCACCGGCAGAATGCTCACCGCAATCACAATCAGCCGGACCACAATGTCGCTGAGTTCAAAATCAAACGCAAAAATCATCCCGGCAATCACCACAATGAAGGAAACACCCCAGAAGATCAGGCCAGGAATGTTGTTTTTGCAGGCATCCGCCTCCGCTTCCCAGTTCAGATTGGGCTTCTGCACACCAACCAAGCAGCACAGGTCCACGGCAAATACCAGCCAGCCGAGGCCCACCACCGCAGCGGCAGGAATAACCCAAATGGGTGCAAAGCCAAGCACTACCGCAGCGATTACGATAAGCATCGGCAGGAAAAAGCCGGAGATGCCATTGAAGAGCATTGCTACATTCCGCTTGACCATGACAATGGTTTCCATGGGAAGCGGCATGGCCTTCAAAGCGGCGTAATCTTTGCCCTCACGGCTGATGCAGCCACGGGAGAGAACAGACAGTGCCACCGCCAGGCTGCACATAAACAGCATCAGGCAGGTGATGACGATCAGCCACATCTCCCAGCCGATGGCCATGCCCTTCACCAGTTGAAGGAGCGTATCCAATGTGATGACGGCACCCGTGGCGGCAATCTCGTCGCTGAAGGCACTGACCATCCTGACAACCATAAATACCAGCATCAGAACCGGCAGTACAATGGAATAGAGATAACCGTTTGTAATCATGGCCGGTGTACGCAGGATCGTGGAAATTTCACGACGGCGCAGTGCGGTACGGGCGCTGGAGGAACGGGTCGCCTTGCGGAATTCGCTGTCCGTCATGCGGCTCTTGGTGCCAGTCGCATCCTGCATGCCAAGCGCAGCAGCAAAGTAGAACAGCCTGGCGACCAGCAGCAACACCGCTACCACCGCGGCAGTAATGGCAATCGCCAGAAGCAGGGACAGCACGCCGCCGCCAGTCATGCTTTGCAGGCACAGCCCAATCACCGGAACCAGCTGTGTCAGGCCGGAGAAAGCCGAAGAAAGTGCCACAAAAGCCTGACCCATCTGAGAAAAGTCAATGCTGGAGCTGTTCATGGACAATGTGCTGTAGGCAAGCATTGCCACAAAAATCAACAATGTACTGACCACAGAGATGATGTTCCGGCTGCGAATAAAGCGGAAAGCCCGCATCAGCAGGATGACCAGAATACCCGCCAGCGACACCATGCACATGGCCAGCATGGGAGCGGACAGAATCAACCCGACCCAGTACAGCACGCCAAATCCGCCGGCGGTAATGCCAAAGCCGATTCCGCATGGGATCACCATGCCGGCACAGATCAGCAACGGCAGACGGAGGATATTCACCAGCTTGCAGGCCACAAGCTGCATTCCGGAAAAGGGCAGGGTGACCAGCACATCCAGGTCCTTGCTCATGTACAGATGATTGATGACCTGAGGAATCGACATAACAAACGAAACCAGGGCACCAAGCATCATGATGGTGGAAAAGATGCTCTCCACCGATCCCATGGTATCCTGATGCTCCGCCAGGTACCGCCCGGCAAAGAACATAGCGACCGCGATTGCAACGGCAACGCCGGGGATCAGAATGTCACTGGTGTTTCCCGTATGCGAAGAGGCGGAAGTACCTTCCTTTTCGGCGCGGCCGCACTTGCGCATCACACGGATCAATTGCAGCAGCTTTTTCATTCGGCATCCCCCGTCAGGTGGAGGAAAATATCCTCCAGGCTGGTCCCCTCAGGATACTGGGCAATCAGATCGTCCAGCACGCCCGCAAAACGAATCTGTCCCTTGCGGATAATGACCACCTGGTCGCACAGCTTTTCTGCCACCTCCAGCACATGGGTGGAAAACAACACAGAGTTGCCGGCGGCCACATGCTCCCGCATCAGCTGCTTCAGTTCAAACGCAGACTGGGGGTCCAGGCCCAGCATGGGCTCATCCAGGATCCAGACAGAAGGATTGTGAATCAGTGCGCCCATCACCATGATCTTCTGGCGCATGCCGTGCGAATAGGACAGGATAGGGTTCTTCAATGCGTCGCTCATGCCAAAGCGCTTTGCCATATCGGCAATCGTCTCGGCACGGCCCTGGGCCGGCACATCGTAGATATCTGCCATAAAGTTGAGATACTCAATGCCCTTCAGCCGCAGAAAATGGTCGGGAGAGTCACTGACATAGGCAAAATCCTTCTTCACCGCAATGGGATCCTTGGAGATGTCTTTGCCGTTGACAAGGATCGTGCCGGAGGTAGGCTTCTCCACGCCGGTAATCATCTTCAGCGTAGTGGTTTTGCCGGCACCATTGGGGCCGATAAAGCCGGTAATCGCGCCATCGGGAGCTGTCCATGTCGCATGGTCCACAGCATTGTACTTGCCATAGGTTTTGGTAAGGTCTCGAATCTCAATCATGAATGCAAAATCCTTTCATCTGCAGCCCATCTCAAGAGCAATGCAGCACTCAACGCTTGACAAGAATCTTTTTATGCGCGACAAGCAAGCCAACGCATCCGGCAATGCCAATCACAAAACCGGCAATTACCAGGGGAATGCTCATATATCCCAGAGTCACCGGTAGAAAGGCAAGAAGAGCCCCTCCGCCGATCATAATCTGTCCTACCCCATACGGGCGGGCAAATTTGCCCAGGGATTCATCTGTGTACGACCCTGCAACACGGCCATAGGCACCATATACCTTACCCGTAATCAATGACGCGATGCCAGTCAGAAAAAAATACGCGTCAAAAACCAGAGTGATAACAGTGCCAGGGCGCATCTGCGTGGAGGAAGAGGCAACGGCTGACACCGCTTCGGTCGCGGATGCAGCCGCTTCCGCCATTGCCTCACTGAACATCATCCATACCCTCCCCGTTCATCAGGCAAGCCGATGATTACTTCTTTACGAGAATCTTCTTGTAGCCCAATGCCAAACCGACAAGGCCGGCAACAACAATCACCGCACCCGCAACGATGGCAGGGATGTTCTTGTAGCCGATGAAAAGGTACAGGTCGCACAGGAACAGGCCAATGCCCACGGCAATCAGTACGAGGCCATAGGGACGGGCGAATTTCGCCAGGGATTCGTCCGTATACTTGTCGGCAGACTTACCAAAGCCATATACCTTGCCGGTAAACAGGCAGGCCAAACCCATGACAAGGAAATATCCCACAAACAGAATGCTGATAAT
>R03__coassemble_1573_pt1 | contig 10461 bp, 15 predicted proteins | sample R03__metabat2_high_PE_065 | metagenome-assembled genome bin R03 | reverse complement strand
GAAAAAGAGGCTGTGCAGAAGCACGCCCTGCAGCTGCTGAAGGAAAAATACGGCATGGAGCAGGAGGATTTCCTCTCTGCCGAGCTGGAGCTGGTCCCGGCCGGTCCGGCCCGGGATGTAGGCTTTGACCGGGGCCTGATCGCCGGCTATGGCCACGACGACCGCTGCTGCGCCTATCCCTCCCTGCGGGCGCTGGCGGATTTTGAGGGTGTCCCCGCCCGCACCCTGTGCTGCATCCTCACCGACAAAGAGGAGATCGGCAGCGTGGGCGCCACCGGCATGTCCTCCCGCTACTTTGCGAACGCACTGGCGGACCTGTACGACGCCGTGGACGGCTACAGCGAAATCGGCTTCCGCCGGATGCTGTGCGGTTCCCGTATGCTCTCCAGCGATGTGAGCGCGGGCTATGACCCCCTCTATGCCTCTGCCTTTGAAAAGAAGAACGCCGGCATGCTGAGCCATGGCGTGTGCTTCAACAAATTTACTGGCCGGGGCGGCAAAAGCGGCTCCAACGATGCCAATGCCGAGTTTATGGCAGAGATCCGCCGCATCATGGACGAAAACGGCGTGGACTTTCAGACCTGCGAGCTGGGCCGGGTGGACGAGGGCGGCGGCGGCACCATCGCCTATATCTGTGCCAACCTGTGCATCAGTGTGATCGACGCGGGCATTCCCGTGCTGAGCATGCACGCCCCATGGGAGATCGTCAGCAAGGCGGACCTGTGGGAGGAATACAAGTGCTATTGCGCATTCCTGCGGGACGCCGGGAAGTAAGACAATCAAGGAGGAACCACCATGGACAAATGGGATGACCGCTTTATGGAGATGACCAAGGTGATCTCCACCTGGTCCAGCTGCTATCGCCACGGGCGGAGCATCGGCTGCGTGATTGTGAAGGACAAGCGCATCATGACCACCGGCTATAACGGCGCGCCGGCCGGCCTGATGACCTGCAAGGAGCGGGGCGAGTGCCTGCGGGACAAGCTGGGCATTCCCTCCGGCACCCGCGCGGAGGTGTGCTATGCCATCCACGCGGAGCAGAATGCCATTATCCAGGCTGCCAAGCTGGGCGTATCCATCGACGGCGCCACTCTGTACTGCACCCATCAGCCCTGCAGCGTGTGCGCCAAGATGATCATCAACGCCGGCATCCGCCGCATTGTGTATGAAAATGGCTACCCCGACAATTTTTCCCTGCAGCTGCTGGGCGACGCGAATGTCCAGCTGGAGCGCTATCCGGCAGAGGAGAAAACAGAGTCCTGATGCAGGGCAAGCAAAAAGGACGAAGCGTCTTGCTTCGTCCTTTTCAGGTGCGGATTATTGGGGGCGCTCCTTGCCCAGGAAGCAGAAGGCCAGGGTGCCGGGCCCGCAGTGGGCGCCGATCACCGGCCCGACAGGATCGATGCGGATCTCCATCTCCGGCAGGTGCGCGGACAGTGCACTCTTCAGCGCCTCCGCCTCCTCCGGCACATCTGCGTGGAGCACAATGCCAACGGCCTCCTTCGGGTCGCCGATGTTCTCCAGCACCTGCTCCACCAGGAAGTTGATGGCCTTTTTGCGGCCACGAACCTTGGCAAAGGACACGAGGGTGCCTTCTTTGCTCTCCAGGATCACCGGCTTCAGGTCCAGCAGGCCACCCATGGCAGCCGCCGCGGCGCTGATGCGCCCGCCCCGCTGCAGGTACTTCAGGTCATCCACGGTAAAGAAGGCCTGCGCCCGCGTCTTGTTTTGCTCCAGCCAGTCGGCAACCTCCTCGATGGTCTTGCCCTGCGCGGCCAGCTCATAGGCCTTCAGCACCAGAATGGCCTGCGGTGCGGAGATGGACAGGGTGTCCACAATGATGAACTTGCGCTCCGGGTACTTTTGCAGCAGCTGCTCCCGCACGGCCCGCGCGGACTCCAGCGTGCGGCTCATCTTGCTGGAGAAGGCCACAAACAGCAGGTCCTTCTCCTTCAGGATGGGCTCAAAGTATTCCAGATAGGCTTCTTCGTTCAGGGCTGAGGTGGTCGGCACGGCACCGTTGCGCATGCTGTCGTAGTATTCCTTGTGGTCGATGGTCTGCCTGAGATCGTCGAAGTACTCCTTGCCATTCATGGCATAGGGCATACTGACAACAGGGATGTCGTATTTGACCTTCAGGTCATACGGCAGGTCGCTGTCACTGTCCGTCATGATGATGTAATCCATGAAAGCCCTCCCTTGGCGGCACACCCTCCCGGATGAAAAATGAAATGGGAACGCATGCCAAATCAATACATCTTCATTTTACCCTGTTTTCGGGAAAAAAGCAATGTATATTTGGGGAAGAATGAACAGTTCGCGCCCCGGCCGGCCATTCAATCCTCCGTCCATGAATCCGCAAAGGGCTGATATACCCCGGAATAGAAGCTTTCATGCACTGCGTCGTAGTGGGCGTCCTCCCGCCAGCCGCCCAGTGTGGGTTGGCTGGAGGCATCAATATGCGTGTCCGGGAGGGCCCCCCGCAAAGAAGCCACCACCTCGTCGGTAAGGGAATATCCCTTAGCGTAGGTGCTCCCCTTGAAAAGCCACAGCCTGCGGAGCCAGGTCATTTGCTTGAGCGGCTCATAGTCCGTGATGGCGTTGTAGGCAATGTTCAGGTCCACCAGATGCGTGAGCCCGGTAAGCGGCGTCAGGTCGGTGACCCGGTTGGAGAAGATTTCCAGATATTCCAGATGCTCCAGGCTGGCGATGGGCGTCAGGTCGGTGACCCGGTTGCAGGCCACGATCAGCACCCGCAGCTATGGCAGATCGTACAGGAAGGACAGGTCATCCACGCCATTGTGGCCAATGTCCAGTGCCCGCAGCTGGGTACAGTACTTCAGCGGGGCGAAGGTGGCCGCACTGTGCGTTTCCGCCCCACTGAAGTGCAGGGTGGAAAAGGCGGTCTGATCGGTGCGGACAGTATGCTCCGCCATTTTGATTGTCCAGCCGAAGGTCACTCCGGGATAGCGGGATTCCAGCTCCTCGATCTGCTTTGCCGTGACCGGGATGCTGAACATATCCACATGCTCCAGGTTGGGAAATTGATCAAGAAACTGCTCCAGCTCACTCAGATAGGCCCTGGTCTCCCCCAGGTCCAGCACAGTCTCGGTGATCTATGCGGTAAAGCTCCGGAGCGTGGCCGTCTCGCCGAGCGCACCCATGCAGGCCAGCAGCAGAAGGATCGTCACCGCTGCCGCGAATCTGTTTCGCATCCTGTGTTTCCTCTCAGTCGTTGGGAATCATGGTGGCGAACCAAATGCAGTCGCCCACTGGGCGGCGCTTTGTGTTGGTGCGAGAATTGATCTTGGTGGTGCCCAGCACCACGGTGGCAGAGGAGCCGCCGTCCAGGTTGTAGGCGGTTTTGCAGCCCAGGCTGTAGCAGAGGTCTGCCATTTCCTGCAGGGTCAGGCCCTTGTCATTGTCGCATTCCGGGCCCTCCGTCGCCACGATCAGATACTGCAGGGTGTCCATCTGGCAGATGGCAATGCGCTGCGTGCTCTTGCCCTTGCCCAGATTCAGCGAGATCGCCTGAATTTCCTCCGGGGTAATCTCCACCCCGTCCAACACAAGCGCCGGCCCAAAGGTGAAGGTATGTACCGCGGTTTCGCTCAATGCCTCCCACTGGGCCTCCGCCTCGGCCTTCCATTCTGCGTCCGAACGGGTCTTGTAGGTATAGTTGCTGCGGATTACATGGAAATCCCCGTTGGTGTCCACCACCAGCGTGTCCCGGTTGGTGGTGAATTTGGTGCGCAGCTGCACCGTGTTGCGGCGAACAATGCCCTCGTTGTGGTAGATGAAGTAGTCCCCGTTGATGGCCAGCACGGAATTGCGGTTTTTGGCAAACCGCTCAATGGTCGCTGTAGCAGTTGAGGGGAATTTCCCTGCCGAACTGGTGCGGAACTGACTCACATCCGACAGCGTGACATACACCATCATAATGTCGGTATCGTACTGGCGATCCGTTTCCACGCGGATATCCAGCGAATCATCATGATAGCCGGCGTTGTCCGGCAGATAATTCTCCGCCGGCGCGGCATAGGGCGTGTTGTCTGTATCCCAGGGCAGAGCCTCCCACTGGCAGTCCGCCATCGCGGCGGCAGGCAGCAGCAATACAAGGAGGAGCAGGAAGAAGCGCTTCATATTGGTCTGATTCCTTTCGGATAATATTCAATGTAGCTTATCATTTCGCCCTCCATTTTCCGAAATCCTGCCTGACTTGACATTTTCTGCCGGGCGCGATATGATGAGACTGATTTCACCGGGAGGAAACGGTCATGAAAAAATTCCTGTTTTTGATTCTGACGCTGGCACTGGCATTGACGCTGGCCTCCGCCACCGCTGAAGAAAACGCCTCGGACGTACAGGTGATGATCCGCAACGGCGGCTCCTTCGTTTTTGCCATCGACGACGCAGGCACCATCTGGGGCTGGGGCGACAATACCAAGGGGCAGCTCGGCCACGCCAAAATGAAGTATCTCCGGGTGCCGCAAACCGTTGCGGATGGGCTGGACGGCCACGACATTGCCGACATCCAGTGCGGCAACGAGAACACGGTTTATCTGATGAAGGACGGCACGGTCTATACCAGTGGCACTGCCTCCCACGGCACACAGGGGCTTGGCAAAAACGCCAGGCATGTGGGGCAGCCCCAGCAGATTCCGTAGCTGCAGAACATTGTGCAGGTTTCCTGCGGCTTTGGCCACAACCTTGCGCTGGACGCGAATGGCCATGTGTGGGCCTGGGGCAAAAACAACCTCGGGCAGGTGGGCAACGGCACGCAAAAGGATACCTACTCCCCTGTAATGCTGGAAGGGCTGGAAAACATTGTGCAGGTCACCTGCGGCGGCAAATTCTGCCTGGCGCTGGATCAGGACGGCCAGCTCTGGGGCTGGGGCTCCAATCGGGACAGCGTGCTGGGCCAGGCCAAAACCGGCAGCTGTGTTTCCTCCCCCATTGCTCTCACTGTGGCGGAGGGCATCGTCATCCGGCAGATTGCAGCCGGAAGCGACTGCGGCTTTATCCTGGACGATCAGGGCGTGCTGTGGGCCTGGGGACGGAATGACTATTTCCAGCTGGGCTGCAGCGACTGGAAAAAGTCCAGCTCTGTGGAGCTGGTACGGGTGAGCATTCCGGAAGAAAATATCATTGCCCGCGTGATTGGCTATAACTCCCATGTGATGGCCATCACCACCGAGGGCAATGTCTATGTGTGGGGCAGCGTCAGCGCCGGACAGCTGGGCACCGGAAAAAAGTATACCAGAACCACGCCCATCCTGGTATGGGACCAGGGCAATGTGATCGACGGTGCGGTGGGAAGCCTGATCTGCGGTCTGCTGACAGATGACGGCACCGTGTACATGGCCGGCTACGGCAAATATTACCAGATGGGCAGCGGCAAAAATTCCAGCTCCTACACCTGGTACAATCCCCAGGAGCTCAAGCTGTTTACAGGTACAGCAGAATGAAATATGTCTGAAACCGTTCCCGCGTTTTCCACAAGCCTGTTGATTTTCTGTCGCTCCTGTGGTAAAATGATGACCAGAAAAGAGCAGAAGCCAAAAAGCTCTGTTACAGAAAGGATGATTTCCCATGAAGAATTATTTTGATCTCACCGGCCGTGTGGCGGTTGTCACCGGCGCTTCCACCGGCCTGGGCCTGCAGATGGCCAAGGCTTTCGCCAGCCAGGGTGCCAACCTGGTGCTGCTGGCCCGCCGCCAGAATCTGCTGGAGGAGAACGCCAAGGCCATCACTGCTGAGTATGGCGTGGAGTGCCTGCCCTTCTCCTGCGACATCACCTCTACCGAGCGCGTGAAGGCCGCTGTGGCCGCCACCATGGAGAAGTTCGGCCGGGTGGATATCCTGGTCAACAATGCCGGCACCGGCGCTGTGGCCAACGCGGAGGATATCACCGACGAGCAGTTCAAGAATGAGATGAACATTGACCTGTATGGCTCCTTCATCTGCGCCCGTGAGTTCGGCAAGGAAATGATCAAGGCCAAGTACGGCCGCATCATCAACATCGCTTCCATGTATGGCCTGGTGGGCAACATGATTGCCGGCTCCACCCCCTATCATGCCGCGAAGGGCGGCGTGGTCAACATGACCCGCGCGCTGGCCGCCGAGTGGGGCAAGCACGGCATTACCGTCAACTCCATCTGCCCCGGCTATTTCTACACCGACCTGACCACCGCGACCCTGGATTCCGACTACTTCCAGGCCATCGCCAAGAACAGCATCCCGCTGGGCCGCTATGGCAAGTCCGGCGAGCTGGACACCTGCGCTCTGTTCCTGGCCTCTCCCGCTTCCACCTATGTGAACGGCCAGAACATCGCGGTCGACGGCGGCTACACCTGCATCTGATTCATCCCGTTTTTCCGGACATCCCACAGGCTGGGATGTCCTTTTTTCTGTATGCGTTGCGAAACGACGGCTTTTATGCTATACTGTATTGACTTGGTAAAGAAGGTGAAGCTATGCGACTCGACAAATTTTTGAAGGTTTCCCGCATCATCAAACGAAGAACCGTTGCAAACGACGCCTGCTCCGGCGGGCGTGTTACCCTGAACGGCAAGGTGGCCAAGCCCGGCGCAGAGGTGAAGGCCGGAGACATCATGACCATCCGCTTTGGCGACAAGCTGGGAAAGTACGAAATCCTTTCCGTTGCGGAAACTGTGCGAAAGGAAGGCGCTGCCGCGCTGTACCGGATCCTGTCTGAGGACGAGGGCATGGACGAGGAGCGCAATTGAACAGAATGTGGTACGCAATCGTCCTCTCCGGCGGCAGCGGCAGCCGCATGGGAGCTGGTATCAATAAAACCCTGCTGACACTCGCCGGAAGGCCTGTCCTGCTCCGCTCGGTGGAAGCGTTTTTGCCGTATGTAGCCGGAGTTGTAATCGCTGTGCGGGAGGAGGACCGACCTGCCATACAGGACATGATGGTCTCGCAGGGCATCTCTGCCATTTACTCCCCCGCCGGTGCGACCAGGCAGCAGTCCGTTTATCACGCACTGAAGGCGCTCCCGACCGATTGCACCCATGTGCTGATCCATGACGGTGCCCGGGCGCTGGTGGATGGAGGAACGATTGCCCGGGTCATGGCAGGGGTAGAGAGCCACCACGCTGCTGCCGCTGCTGTCCCAGCCGTGGACACCATCCGGCAGGTGGACAATGCTGAGCTCGCGATAAATACCCCTGACCGCGGCACACTCCGGCAAATGCAGACCCCTCAGGGCTTTGATCTGCCTCTGATCCTTTCCGCCCATGAGCAGGCGCTGGCAGATGGCTATGCGGGAACAGACGATGTCTCTCTTTTGGAACGACTGGGGCTCCCGGTGCTGCTGACAGAGGGCTCCCGCCGGAATCTCAAGCTGACAACGCCGGAGGATATGCTGATGGCTGAAGCGTTACTGAATCAGGGCACCCCCACTTTCCGGATCGGCCATGGGTATGACGTACACCGCCTTGTGCCGGGCAGGAAGCTGATCCTGTGTGGCGTGGAAATCCCACATACCCTTGGGCTGCTGGGGCACAGCGATGCCGATGTGGCTGTACACGCCCTGATGGATGCCATGCTGGGAGCCGCTGCGCTGGGGGATATCGGGAAGCATTTTCCGGATACCGATCCCCAATACAAGGGGATTTCTTCCATGCTGCTGCTTTCGCGTGTGGAAAAGCTGCTCTGCGCTGAGGGCTGGCAGGTTGTCAATGCGGATGTGACCATCGTGGCCCAAAAGCCAAAGCTGCTCCCCTACATTCCGCAAATGCGGCAAAACCTTGCCGGCACGCTGGGCGTGACACCGGAGCAGATCAATGTGAAGGCCACCACCACAGAGCGGCTTGGCTTTGAAGGCGAGGAGCTGGGCATCAGCGCGCAGGCCGTTGTCATGCTCCGCAAATAAATCCAGACATAGAAAAACCGCCCGGCGCAAATGCCGGACGGCGTTTTCAGTTCATCAGAACTTCAGGGGATTCAGGCGCACAGAGGGGCCCATGGTGCTGCTCAGATAAACAGAGCGCAGATAGGTGCCCTTGGCAGCGGCGGGCTTGGCCTTGATGATGGCTTCCATCAGGGCAACCAGGTTCTCGGTCAGCTTCTCAGCGCCGAAGGAAACCTTGCCGACGGGGCAGTGGATGATCGCGTTCTTGTCCAGACGATACTCCACTTTACCAGCCTTAATCTCCTTCACAGCACGGGTCACATCCATGGTGACGGTGCCGCTCTTGGGGTTAGGCATCAGGCCCTTCGGGCCCAGCAGACGGCCGATACGACCGATCAGACCCATCATGTCAGGAGTGGCTACGCAGACATCAAAGTCGAACCAGTTCTCCTGCTGGATCTTGGCGATCATTTCCTCGGCACCCACATAATCGGCACCGGCGGCCTCGGCTTCCTTGGCCTTCTCACCCTTGGCGATCACCAGCACGCGGATCTTGCGGCCGGTACCGTTGGGCAGCACAACCGCGCCGCGAACCTGCTGGTCAGCATGACGGGGAGCCACACCCAGACGGATGGAGATTTCCACAGTCTCGTCAAACTTGGCCTTGCCGGTCTGCACGATCAGTCCGCAAGCCTCATCGGGGTCATACTGCTTTACATGGTCGATGAGCTTGGCGCTCTCGACATACTTCTTGCCGTGGTTCATTCTTTATTCCTCCCATGTGGTAATAGCGGCACAAAGTCCTCCCACATTGATCAGAAGCAGATCGCTTCTGTCTTACGCTTCAACAGTGATGCCCATGCTGCGGGCAGTGCCGCGCACCATGCTCTCGGCAGCCTCAATGGAAGCCGCGTTCAGGTCAGGCATCTTGATCTTAGCGATCTTGTTCACCTGCTCCTTGGTCAGCTGGCCAACCTTGTCCTTGTTGGGCTTGGCGCTGGCGGTCTCAATGCCCAGCTCCTTCTTGATCAGCACCGGAACCGGGGGGGTCTTGGTGATGAAGGTGAAGGAACGGTCGGAGTACACAGTGATGACGACAGGGATGATCATGCCGGCATCATTCTTGGTGCGCTCGTTGAACTCCTTGCAGAAGCCGGGGATGTTCACGCCGTGCTGGCCCAGAGCGGGACCGATAGGCGGAGCGGGGTTTGCCTTGGCTGCGGGAACCTGCAGCTTAATGTAAGCGGTAACCTTCTTTGCCATGGTAATGGCACCTCCTAAATATGTGGTTGTACGGAAGAAAGCTCTTCCTCCCACGATCCATCCCCCAGTGGAGGGATGTCCGAAAGCCGGACGAGCCGGCAGTCAGCAAATTCAGTCGTCAACCTTCGCGATCTGATCCAGATCGATCTCCACAGTCTGCTCGCGGCTGAACATGGTCACCTGCACGGTGGCCTTGTTGCAGGCCGGGTCGATATCCACAACCGTACCCTTGAAGTTCTCAAGGCTTCCGGAAAGGATCCGAACCTCCTGGCCGATGGCGATGTCCATCTGGATGGCATCAGATACGGGGTTGAGCATCTTTTCCACTTCTTCGTCAGAAAGCGGAACGGGCTTGCTTTCAGGACCCACGAAACCGGTCACGCCGCGGGTGTTCCGCACCAGATACCAGCTTTCGGTGGTCCAGATCATGTGGATCATGACATAACCGGGGTAAACCTTGCGCTGAGAGGTCACTCTGCGGCCGTTCTTGATCTCCGTCACATTCTCCATGGGAATGGTGATCTCTAAGATCAGGTTCTGCATTTCCTTGCTGTTTTCCACAGCCTTCTTCAGGGTATCGAGCACCTTGTTCTCGTACCCGGAGTAGGTATGCACCACATACCAGCAGAGCTTACGCTCCTGCGCGCCGGCCGGTTCCTGAGTCTGCTGGGCATCAACAGGATTGCTGCTCATTTTCTTCTCCTATGTCACCGGTCGATCAGGCATTCAGTCCGCCGAGCCACTTGATCAGAGCAGAAGCGCCCATATCAATCAGACCGATCACGCAGCCCATCACCAGCATAAACACGAGCACGACACCGGAATACACGATCAGCTTGCGCTTGGTCGGCCAGGTGACCTTCTTCAGCTCGTACCACATGTTCTTGAAGGGCGTCGCAATCCGGTGAGGAAGAGCCTTGCACCAGGCGACAAACTTGTTGCCCTGCTTGGGTTCCTTCTCGGCCACAGCCTGCTTCTTCTCATCTGCCATTGTAATCACATCCTCATAGCATCGTTGGGATTACTTCGTCTCGCGATGAACGGTGTGCTTTCTGCAGAAGGGGCAGTACTTCTTCAGCTCCAGGCGGTCCGAAGTATTCTTCTTGTTCTTCATGTTGTTGTAGTTGCGCTGCTTGCACTCAGTGCAGGCCAGGCAGACCTTCTGCCGGGCGCCCTTACCTTTGCTTGCCACAGTGGACACCTCCTGTTCTTGGAATTGAGGTCACCTCCGCAGGAGCCGAAGCCCCCGCGGAGGCCACCGTGTATTACTCGATAACCTTGGCCACAACGCCGGAACCAACGGTACGGCCACCCTCGCG
>R03__coassemble_1571_pt1 | contig 10466 bp, 10 predicted proteins | sample R03__metabat2_high_PE_065 | metagenome-assembled genome bin R03 | reverse complement strand
GCTGCCGCCGGCCAGGGCCACAATGTGGGGCGCATCCCGCAGGGGCTCATAGCAGAACTGCCCCTCCGGCGCGGAGGTATCCACCGGCGTTCCCACCCGCCAGTGCTCGTGGATCCAGCGGGAAGCAAGGCCGCCCTCCACCCGCTCCACCGTGATCTCATACCGTCCCTGCTCCGCCTCGGCAGGCGTGGAGCAGATGGAGTAGGGGCGGGTCAGGCAGCGGCCCTCAATGTTCAGCAATATGGACAGATACTGCCCGGCGGAGAGCATGGCACAGCTCTTTGTGCCCCGGGACGGGTCCGGCACCAGGGTGTAGCTGAGGCAGCTGCCTCTCGGGGTGATCCTGTCCACCCGCAGGTGCTGCACGGCGGGATGCAGCGCCTCCGCCATCCGGTTGGGGAAGGGAACCCGCTCCGCCTGCTCCTCCGCCTCCGCGATCACGGTGCGTCGGGCATCCAGCAGCTCCTGCAAGTCCGGGGTATAAAGCTCCTTCAGCCAGTCAGACATGGCGCTTCGCCTCCCTTGCCGCCATTCTGGCGGCGATCACCGCGCCGCCCGCCGCGCTGTGCCCATTGATGTAAGTGGAGGAATATCCGTCTCCCCGCTCGGCATGCGCCCCGATAAAGGTCAGCCCCGGCAGAAACTGCTCGTCCCTTGCCGCCAGCAGCCGCATGGGCAGCGAATCCCAACAGGGGGTGGTATAGCCGTAGGGGGTTCCGCCGGGAGTGCCCAGATAGCGGGCAAAGGTGGCCGGGGTGACCACGGAGATTTCCTCAATGTACGGCCGGACAGAGAGGCCGGTGCGCCCCTCATAGGCAGCAATCATCCGGTCCGCCATGGCGTTTTTCCATTTTTTGTAGGCCCTGGGGGTGATCTCCGGGTCATAATCACTGGGCAGCATGGCCGTAAAGGAGAGCAGGCAGGTGCCCGCCGGGGAAGCGTCCGGGATCACCACATTCTGGCAATTGGCGATGATGACGCTCTTTGTCGGATCCTCCAGGTGGGCGTAAACCTTCCTGCTGTCCGGGTCGGCTGTCAGGAACAGGGTGTAGTCCCGGATCCCCAACTCCTCCGCAGAGCGGTTCAGCCCCAGATACACGCAGAAGAACTGCACGCCGGTACGCCGGGCCGCTGTCAGCTTTTTCAGGCCGGAGGGAACCGCCTCCGCCGGGAGCAGCCGGTCCATGGCCTGCTCCGGGAATGCGCTGCAGAGCACCTGGTGGGCCCGGATGCGAGCTCCGTCCGCCGTCTCCACGCCGCAGACCCGGCCGTTTTCCCACAGCAGGCCGGTAACCTCCGTGCCACAGCGCAGCTCGCCGCCGCAGGCAAGGATCCTGTCCACCAGCGCCATGGTCAGCTCATGGCTGCGGCCATGGGGAATGGCCGGTGGGGTGCGGACATACATGTCCAGCATCAGGGCGTAATGGAGAAAATTCAGCTCCTCCGGCGGCACGCCCAGGTAGACCCAGTAGGTGTTCAGAATCTGCTGGGCCCGCTTCGGCATTCCCAGCGCGTCCAGGCACACGGCAACCGGGTGAGTCATGGCCCGCAGAAAGTCCGGGTCCTCCTCCCGCTTCAGCTGGCCCCGCATCAGCCGGACCAGCAGCCCGTTTGCGCGGGAAGCCAGGTCAAACACCTTTTCCGCGCTCTCCCTGCTGCCGGGGCAGGCGGCCTCCAGTGCGTCGCAGAATGCCTCCACGCCGCTGGACATGGTGATGTCATAGCCCTCCGGCCCGCCCGCCATCACCCGGAAGGCGTTTTTCTCCACCGCCCAGTCCACCTGAGCCCTGTAGTCCGCAAACAGCCTGCGGATGCCGCCGGGATTTTCCTGGGTGCCCACATCAGCCAGCTCGTGCAGGGAGGGCTCAAACTCAAACCGGCCCCGGCAAAAGCTGGTGGCGCAGCCGCCGGGCACCGGGTTCCGCTCCAGCACCAGGGTCTTCATGCGGTACTGGGTGGCGGTCGCCGCTGCGGAAAGCCCCGCGTTGCCGGCGCCTACCACGATGATGTCGTATTCCATGGGTCAGTAATTCTCCATTCTTCTCTGCTTGCGGAGGACAGCACGCTTTTCCGCCGCCTCCCACTCCGCACGCTCCTCATCCGTTTCCGGCACCAGCTGCGGCACCGGTCTGGAGCGGCCGGTCTCATCGTCCACCGCCACCATCACCAGATAGGCCACATTCATCAGCTGCTTTTCGCCGCCCTTGTTTTCCCGGTAGGTGTCGATGCGCACCTCCATGGAGGTATGGCCCGTCCAGGTGACCCGGCCGTCCAGGGTGAGCACATCACCGGCTCTCGCGCCCTCCCGGAACTCCAGATGGTCGATGGCCACCGTGACCACCTGGGCATCGGCATGGCGCAGGGCCACGATTCCGCCCATCATGTCGATCCAGCTCAGCAGCTGGCCCCCGAAAAGCCTGCCCGCGCTGTTGAGATGGCAGGGCATCAGCAGGTAGTTCTGGATGCTCCGGGAATCGGATACATGTCTTTCTTTCATCTGTGATCCTCCTGTGGTAGCTTTAATGGATCAGCTCCAGCTTTTTCAGCCTGAAGGTAATTTCTCCCATGCTTCGTTCGTGGAGTTTGGTTAATTCCCGCACAGACTTCCCTGAGGCGAATTCCTCCCGCAGCCGGTTATCCTCTTCTTCCGACCACAGTTCAATTCTCCGCTTACTACCAGTCACAAGCTTGCGCTCTTCCCGGTAGAAGTTTGGTGTGTCCGCCTCCGCTTTGTTTAACAAACTTACGATTTCCGCCTCATATGTCTCAAACATCTACGCCAGCTGTGCAGGAGTTACCCCGGCAGCCGCGCCACGAATCATCATCGCCAGGTGCTCCTTTTTCCAGGCCTTGGCCTTGTGCACTTCTGTCTGCCGCTCCGGGTGCTTTGCGGCAAAGGCACGGATCACCGCCAGAAAGGCCTCTCCGTATTTGCCCACCTTGCTCACACCCATGCCGCTCACCTGCAGCATGGCGTCCCGGGTACGGGGCATTTTGGCCGCCATGTCCGACAATGTTTTGTCGTCGCAAACGATGTAGGGCGGCATCTTCATGCCCCTGGCCAGGGTCATGCGGCAGGCCTTCAGCTGGCCCAGCAGGTCGTCCGGGTCCACCGGCGTTTTTTCCGCCGGCTTTTCAGGCGCCTTCGGCTTCATGGGCAGGGGTGCGGGGCGGTCCCAGGAGGAATAGGCGGTGGCGCTGACCTGCGTGCCGCCCGCTCTCTCCGGCGGCTGGGGTGCGTACACCGGCCGGTTCTCCGGCACCCCCGCCGCCCGCATACGGGCAAGTCTCCGGCAATTGCCGCAGTTTCCGCAGGAGGCCTCTGTCCGCTGGCCGAAATACTGCAGGATCCTGCCCCGGAAGCAATCCGCCGTGTCACAATAGTTGGCCATGCTCCGCAGCCGCTGCAGGTCCATGCTGCGGATCTGCCGCTGCTCCTCTGCCGTCAGGCTGGGGTTTGGCTCCCCGTTTTCAATCATCCACTTGGCAATGATGATATCCCTGGGGCTGAAGAGCAGGACGCACTCCGCCGGAGAGCCGTCCCTTCCGGCCCGGCCCGCCTCCTGATAATAGGCCTCCATGGAGGCCGGCATGTTGTAGTGCACCACAAAGCTCACATTGGACTTGTCAATGCCCATGCCAAAGGCATTGGTGGCCACAATGACGGGCACCCGGTCGTACTGGAAGTCCTCCTGGCTTTTGCTGCGCTCCGCCTCCGAAAGCCCCGCATGGTACCGGGCCGCTGAAAAACCGAAGCCGTTCAGCATATCGGTGACCTCCTCCACATTTTTGCGGGTGGAGCAGTACACGATGCCGCTCTTTCCGGCCTGCTCCGTCAGAATGGCCCGGAGAGCGGTATCCTTGTCCTTGGGGGAGCGCACATCAAAAAACAGGTTGGGCCGGTCAAAGCCGGTGGTGATGGTCAACGGGTCCCGCAGCTGCAGGTAGCGGACAATGTCCCCCCGCACCCGCTCGGTGGCGGTGGCGGTAAAGGCCCCCACCCTGGGTCTCACGGGCAGGGAGGCGATAAAGTCGGCGATTTTGAGATAGTTGGGCCGGAAATCCTGCCCCCACTGGGAAACACAGTGGGCCTCGTCCACCGCCACCAGCGCAATATGGGCCGAGCGGGCAAAGGAGGAGAAGGACGCGGACTCCAGCCGCTCCGGCGCCACATAGATGATCCGGTAGGCCCCCTCCGCCGCCCGGCGCAGGGCCAGCGAAATCTGGGAGGCAGTCAGCGTGGAGTTGAGAAAGGCCGCCGCCACACCGGCGCTCTTCAGAGCGGCCACCTGGTCCTTCATCAGGGAGATGAGCGGGGAGATCACCAGTGTGATGCCCTCCAGCATCAGTGCGGGCACCTGGTAGCAGATGGATTTTCCGCCGCCGGTGGGCATTACCCCCACCACATCCCGCCCTGCCAGCAGGGCGTCCACCAGCTCCTCCTGGCCCGGCCGGAAGTCATCATGGCCAAACCAGCTTTTGAGCACCTGCCGCTTGTCCATGCTCACGCCTGGGTCAGCAGGGCTTCCACCACCTGCTGGGAATGGGCCGCCGCCAGCCGGACAAATGCCGGATAATCCATGTCGGAGGAGCCGTCCGCCTGGTCTGAAATGGAGCGCAGCACGCCACAGGGCACCCCCTGGGTATAGCAGGCATGGGCCACTGCGCCGCCCTCCATCTCCACTGCCTTGGCGTGGAAGCGGTCGTGGATGACCCGGCGCACCTCCCCCTTGTTGATAAACTGATCGCCGGTGGCCACAATGCCCTGATGCACCCGGATGCCGCCCACCGCTTCGGCAGCCCGCACCAGCCGGGCCCGCAGGGCTTCGTCGCAGGGAAGCTCCACCAGATTCAGCTTGCTGATCAGCCCCACCGGGTCTCCGATGGGCGAAGTATCCATGTCATGCTGCACAGCGGCGGTGGCGATCACCATGTCACCGATGGAGATGCCCTCCTCCCCCGCTCCTGCAACGCCCAGATTCAGCACCCATTCCGGGTGAAAGCGCAGGATCATGCTCTGGGCGCAGAGCGCGGCATTCACCTTGCCGGGGCCGCACACCGCCAGCACGGCATCCTGCCCGAAGAGCTTTCCGCTCACAAAGGTGTCCAGGCCGATTTTTGTTTCCACAGGGGCCTCCAGCCTGGCAATCAGGGCCTCCACCTCAACCGCCATGGCACCGATCAAACCAATCATACTTTTCTCTCCTGTCTTTTTATTCCGCTGCCATCCGGGCCAGCTCCTGCAGGGCACGCTCCGCCGCCGGAACATCTGTATGCTCGCTGAGAAAGCAGAAGATCCGGGGCGTATCCGCAAATATGATGCCAACATCGTGGGTGATGCCGTCGTCCTCGCCGGTCTTGTGGGCGCATCGGATGCCCCGGCTGTGCAGATAGAAGGGCATCTTGCCGTTGAGCCGCTGGTTCCCCAGCAGCTGCAGCATTTCCCGGGAGGCGGCTGGGCTTACCAGCTGCCCGTCCAGTATCAGCCGCAGCAGGCGGGCCATATCCGCCGCCGTGACCGTATTGATGATGCCCTTCGCCGCCAGCTCCGGCATAAACAGCTTCCGGTTCAACCGGGTCCCCGCCGACAGCCCCATGTCCGCGATCATGCGGTTGATGTGGTCCTGCCCCAGCAGGTCGATCAGCAGGTTGGTGGCGGTGTTGTCGCTGAGGATGATCATCAGGGTCACCAGGTCCCCCAGCTCCACGGTGATGCCCGGATGCAGGTAGGTCAGCGCCCCGCAGGAGGGCAGCCTGTCCTCCGGACGAACGGTGACTGGCTGTGCGAAATCCACCAGCCCCGCCTCCCGCCGGCGGAAGGCCTCCGCCATAATGGTCAGCTTGATCACACTGGCAGCCTGGATGGGCATCTCTTCGTTGAGGGAGACCTTTTCGCCGGTGGCGGTATCCCACACCAGCAGGCCGATATCACCGGGCAGTGCCCGGGCCATATCCAGCATTTTTTCTTTTTGCATCGCCTTTACTTCCCTTTCCTTGCCGTAAAATCCGCCCGCTCGCTGCAGTGGACGCTGTAGCAGGGGTCCTGATATCCCCTGCGGCCCGGCAGCGGCTCCGCCGGGTCCCGGAGAAGCGAGGCGTCGCCGCAGACAGCCCGGGCCCAAGGGGTATACACATGCACCCGGCCCGCCTCCAGCATCCGCAGGCAGGCCTCCGCAATGCCCGCTGTGGTGAGCGGCACCTCCGCCAGATCGGCGCGCTTTGCCATCAGGCACACCGGGGACACTGCCGCCACATTGTGGGCCTGCAGCGCCAGATGGTGCCAGCCGCCGGAGGAATACTTCAGCCCCCGGTTGCGGCAGCGGAGCATCCCCTCTTCCGTAATGTGCCAGCCCGCGTGGAGGATGCTGCCCCGACGGTCGGTGATCACCGGCGTCACCATGCCCACCTCCGGGCGCTGGGCATACATCAGCAGCTCCCTGACAAAATCCGTTCCCTGCGGCAATGCTTCCTTCCGGAGCAGCAGCACATGGTCGCCGTCCGCCTCCGCCAGGGCGCGCCGCAGTGCCTCCTCATCCCACGCGGTCACCCGGAGCGTTTGGGTATCGGGCCAGTCGCTCTCCCAGGTGCCGTCCGTAATGAGTGAGACCCGGGGCTTCCCCTGAAGCTCATAGGTCAGGCGGATCACGCCCCGCTCCGCCGCCGCCCGGCAGGGGAAGCCCATCCGGGCGCTGTGCTCTTCGATGGCCCGGCAGGAGGCGTCGGTGCACTTTTCCAGGTGCTGATGGCTCACCGAGCTGCCCACCGTACGCCAGTGATAGGCGATGCAGGGCAGATGCTTTATCTTTTGCGTCATTTCGCTCAGGCGCAGAGCCAGATCGTGGTCCTGGGAACCGTCAAAGTCGGAACGCAGGCCGCCCGCCCGCCGCAGCAGCTCTGTGCGGACCGCCAGCAGGTGGCAGATATAGTTGGCGGAGCTCAGGTTATCCGGGCAGAAATCCGGCTTGAAATGGGCATCTGTGTGGATGCGGCCGTCCTCGGTGATCTTGTCCTCATCGGTGTAGATCACATCCGGCCGCTCCCGGCAGGCACAGCTCGCCAGCTGCCAGAGCGCCTACGGGGACAGGGTATCGTCATGGTCGCAAAGGACACACCAGGTTCCGCGTGCATGCTCCAGCGCCGTGTTGGTATTGCCGGAGATCCCCCGGTTCTCCCCCTCGATCAGCCGGAAGCGCGGATCCTTCTTTTCCGCCTCCCGCAGCAGCTCCGAGATGGCCGGATCCGTTCCGGCATTCATCAGGCAGGCCTCCCAGTCGGCATAGGACTGGGCGGAGATGGAATCCAGCAGGGCCCGCAGCAGCACCGGCCTGGGGTTGTAGACGGGGATCAGCAGGGAAAACCGCCCGGCCTCCGGGGGATTGGCCCGCTGGCGGGACAGCTCCTCTTCGTCCGGCGCCAGCCGCTGCCAAAGCCCGTCACAGGTGCCGAAAAAGCGCACACCTGCCTTTTCCCGCCCACGGCGGATCGTCCATTTCAGGCCATTCGTTTCCAGATACGACTGCACCCGGCCCACCAGTCCCGGCATATCGGCATCTCCTCTCCTTCAGCTTTTTCTACTTTGGCGAAGGATTCCGCGCCTGCGGGCGCGGCCAAAGGGCTTTCCGATCGATATTATTTCGCTTCCGCCCAGCTGGCGCCGGTATGCACCTCGGCCACCAGCGGCACCCGGAGGGTGATGACCCCCTCCATGGCCTCCTTCAGCAGCTGCGCGGCGCGCTCCGCCTCCTCCGGCGGGCATTCCAGCAGCAGCTCATCGTGCACCTGCAGGATCAGCCGGCTGCGCATTCCTTCCCGGCGGAGCGCCTGCTCCACCCGCACCATAGCCAGCTTGATGATGTCCGCCGCGGTGCCCTGCACAGGGGTGTTCATGGCGGCCCGCTTGCCAAATTCCCGCACGGCGGCCTGGGGGCTGCTCAGCTCCGGCAGATAGCGGCGGCGGCCCATCAGGGTGATGGCATAGCCGTTGGTCTTGCCGTCCTCGGCGGCGTTGTCCATAAAGCGCCGCACCCCGGGGTTGCGCAGGAAATAATTGCGGATAAAGCCCTCCGCCTCCTGCCTGGACACCCGGGTGTTCCGGGCCAGGCCGAAGGCGCTGATGCCGTAGATCAGGCCGAAATTCACCGCCTTGGCCCGGGAGCGCAGGGTGGGCGTCACCTCGCTGAGGGGCACATCGAAAATCTCGCTGGCGGTGCGGGCGTGCACATCCTGGTTATGGGTAAAGGCCTCCACCATGGCGGCATCGCCGGAGAAGTGGGCCATCAGCCGCAGCTCAATCTGGCTGTAGTCCGCGTCCACCAGCACCCAGCCGGGGCGGGGCAAAAAGGCCTCCCGGATCAGCTTGCCCTCCTCCGTACGCACGGGGATGTTCTGCAGGTTCGGCTCGGAGGAGGAGATGCGGCCCGTGGCGGTGGCCACCTGATCGAAATAGCTGTGCACGCGGCCCTGCCCGTCCCGCAGGCGGAGCAGTCCCTCGATATAGGTGCCGTTCAGCTTGACCAGCTGACGGTAGCGCAGCAGAGGCTCGATCACCTCCGGGGCAATGTCCCGCAGGTCCTCCAGCACCTCCACCGCTGTGGAATAGCCACGGCTGGTCTTTTTGCCGTGGGGCAGCTGCAGCTGTTCAAACAGCACATCGCTCAGCTGCTGGGGGCTGTTGAGGTTGAACGGGGACACACCACAGGCAGTGTACACCTGGTTTTTCAGCGTGTCTATCTCTGTCGTCCAGCGGGTACCGAGGCGCCTCAGGCATTCCGCATCCACCATAAAGCCATCCTGCTCCATATGGAACAGCACATGGCACAGGGGCAGCTCCACCTCCTGCATCAGGGGCAGCATGCCCTCCGCCGTGACCCGTTCCCGCTGCCAGTCCGCCAGCCCCGCCAGGGTGCAGGCGTCCTCCGGCTGCTCCGGAAAAAGTGCGGACAGGGCGTAGCTCTTTTCCTGCGGATTCAGCAGATAGGCGCCCAGCATGGTGTCCCAGTCAAACCGTTCCGGCAGCTCCAGCCCGTAGTCCGCCAGCATGTGCAGCAGCCGTTTGCCGTCGTGCACAATGGCCGGATGGTCAGCCAGCTCTCCCCCCAGCAGACGCAGCGCCTCCACCGGGTCCAGCCCGGGAGAGAGCAGATCGCCCCCAAGGGTCACCTTCAGCAGCCTGCCTGTCCGGTCAAACAGAGAAAGCCCGGCGTCACTCACCTGCAGGGCCAGCGGTCGTCCGGCCTCTGTCAGCGCAGCCAGCCAGCCGGAAATCGCCTCCGGCCCGGCGGCCTCAGTCACCAAGGCAGGCACCGGCCGGGCGGGTGCAGAGGGCTCCGCCGCCGCGGGCTGCTCGCCGCTCCCCGCCGTCTGGATGCGACGGATCAGCTGGTTCAGCCCCAGCCGCTTCAGAGCGGGAATAGCCCGCTGCCAGTCGGGCACGGCGCAGTCTGCCAGATGCCAGTCCACCGGGGCGTCCCGGCGGATGGTGGCCAGCTCCCGGCACATCCGGGCCTGCTCCGCGCCGGTGGAGAGCCGCTCCGACAGCTTGCCCTTCTCGTCTCCGGCATGGGCCAGAATGTTTTCCAGCGTGCCGTACTTCTGCAGCAGCTTCACCGCCGTTTTGTCGCCAATGCCGTTGATGCCGGGAATATTGTCGCTGCTGTCGCCGGCGAGTCCCTTCCAGTCGGTCACCTGGGCCGGGGTAAAGCCATATTCCTCATATACCGAGGCGGGGGTGAAGCGGATCGTTTCGCTGATGCCCTTGCGGGTAAACAGCAGCGTTACATCCGAGTCCACCAGCTGCAGGGCGTCCCGGTCGCCGGTCAGAAGCAGCGGAGCCGCCCCTGCCGCAGCACCCAGCCGGGAAAGCGTCCCCAGCAGGTCATCCGCCTCCCAGCCCTGCAGGCCGAAGCGGCGGATGCCGATCTCATCCAGCAGGGAGCGGATGGTGTCAAACTGCTGCTTCAGCTCCTATGCCGTCGCCGCCCGGCCGGCCTTGTAATCCGGGTAGGCGGTGTGGCGGAAGGTAGGGCCGTGCTCATCAAAGCAGACTGCCAGGTACCGGACCTCCTCCTCCCGCACCACCTTCAGCAGCATGGAGAGAAAGCCGTGGATGGCGTTGGTATACACGCCGTCCAAGTCCATCAGCGGCAGGGCATGAAAGGCCCGGTGCATCAGGCTGTTGCCATCCACGATCAGAAAAACATCCTTCATGGCTCACTCCACCTTTTCCAGGAATTTCAGCATCACATAGCCCTCGGCGGTATCGGTTTTGACATGTACCCAGCTGTCGTTGGCCTGCTCCAGCACCCACAGCTGTTGGTGCTTGTACAGCCGCATCAGGATGGTCCCGTCTGAGGCGGGGCGGTCCCGCAGGTTCAGGCTGGAATCGTCCTCAATGCCCTCCACCGAGGCCAGCCAGCCCTCTCCGGGCGCCTCCGGCGTGGTCACAGGCATCAGGGTGGGCCTGGGGG
>R03__coassemble_1539_pt1 | contig 10609 bp, 7 predicted proteins | sample R03__metabat2_high_PE_065 | metagenome-assembled genome bin R03 | reverse complement strand
CTGCTGGCGGAGAGCGGCGCGTGGGAGGTGCTGCAGGAGCAGGAGCAGGAGCTACTGAGCCGGGGGATGGCCGCCGAGGCCGCGCAGAGCCGACAGATCTGGGGCCTGTGCCTGGGGCTGCTGGACACGCTCCACAGCCTGCTGGCGGACCGGAAGGTTACGCCGGAGCTGATCTGCAGCCTGATGCAGTCCGGTCTGGAGGGTATGGAGATCAGCGCCCTGCCGCCGGAGCCGGACATGGTGACGGTGGGCGAGGCGGGCCATCTGATGACGGGCTCCCTGCGGGCGCTGGCCCTGATGGGCCTGCAGGCCGGGGATGGGAATTCCTCCGCTTCCCTGCTGACAGACCGGGAGCGGGCACAGCTGTCCGAAACACTGAAGAAGCAGGTCGGCCTGGCAAAATCGGTGCAGACGGCCATGCGGCAGGCGGACCTGTACCGCACCGTCGCGCTGCCCTCAGAAAAGCTGCTGCTGACCTTTTCGGCCAGTGACCAGGCGGGAAAGGCGCTGGTTCCGTCCGGCATGGTGGGGGATGTAAAAAAGATGTTCCACCTGGAGGAGGAGGGCAGCGCAATTGAGGGAAGGACGGACACATTGCCTCCGTCCCCTGCGCTTTCGCTGGAGGAGCTGGGGCGCAAGGCCCGCGGCATGTCGGCGGAGGAGGCTCCGGAGGGAGCGTGGCTGGATGCCCTGCGCTGGATGTGGGCGTCGCCAGAGTGGCAGCCCCGGACCGCTGGGGTGCTGGACGCGCTGAGGAGCAAACCTCGCTCCGGAACACTGCTCCCGGAGCTGGCGGGAAAGCTTTTCTCCTCCAATACGACTTCGATCAGCCGGTTGGAAAAATTTGCGGAATGTCCGTACCAGCATTTTATGGAGTACGGCCTGAGGCTGAAAAAGCCGGAGGAGTTTGTTTTTGACAATCTGGAGCAGGGCACATTTTTCCATGAGGTGCTGGAGCGCTTTGCCTCCTCGGCCGGGAAGGGCTGGGGAAGCCTGAACGACGATGAGGTGGAGGCACTGCTGGAGCAGGCCCTGGCGCAGGCACAGTCCGGCTGGGACAGCACGCCTCTCCGGGAGGACGGGCTGGGTGAGCTGCAGGGCGCTGAGGCGGTGCGCCGGGTGCGGAATACCGTGTGGGCCTGCACCCGTCAGCTGCGGAACGCCGATTTTGTGCCGCTCATGGCGGAGGCCACCTTTGGCTCGGGGCAGGAGAACAGTCTGGAGGGCGTGGTGCTGACGCTGCCGGATGGGCGCCGGATCTGCCTGAACGGCAAGATCGACCGGGTGGACGGCTATGAAGGAGAAAACGGTTATTATATCCGGATCACCGATTATAAAAGCGGAGGGAAGGAGCTGAAGCCGGAGGAGCTGTGGCATGGCCTGCAGCTGCAGCTGATGCTTTACCTGCGGGTGGCGCAGCGCCACTATAACGGTGTGCCGGCGGGCGCGCTGTACATGCAGGTGCACGATCCGATGGTGAAGGTCGGGACGGATGACCAGGCGACCGCCGCGGCGGAACGGGCGAAGGCCATGCGGCTCAAGGGCTACATCCTGGCGGAGCCTGAGGTGGTGGACGCCATGAACCGGGGAGAAGAAGGATACTCGTTTGCCGTGTCGAAAAACAGGGACGGAAGCATCAGCAGACGGTCAAAGGCCGTGAGCCGCCGCCAAATGGAAGGCATGATGCACCATGCGGAGAAGAAGGCAGCGGAGCTGGAGGCGAGCGCCCTTTCCGGGCAGATCGAAGCCGTAACAGGGAGCGGACGGTCTCCCTGCGACTACTGCGTTGGCAAGGAGCTGTGCGGCGGAGGCGCCGAGCGAGACCTGAAGGCCTCGTTGCCGGAGGATCCGCTGGAGCAGATGGCCTTGGAGGCGGAAGCGGACGGCGCCCGATAATTCGCAAGGGAAATGCCCAAACCTCTTGCAAAAGTGTGAAAAATGTATTACAATAAAATGAACTATCAGGGAGACGGTCTCCCTGTGATGCGGGAGGCATGAGATATGAAGGTTATTTTGCTGCAGGATGTGAAGGATAAAGGCAAGCGGGACGATATCATCACGGTGTCGGACGGCTACGCCAGGAATTTCCTCTTCCCCAAAAAGCTGGCGGTGGAGGCCAGCGAGGGTGCCCAGCGGGAGATCGGCAAGAAGCGTGCCGCCGAAGCAGCCCGCGAGGCGGAGCGCCGTGCCGAGGCGGAGGCCAAGGCCGCACTGCTGAAGGACAAGGTCATCACCCTGGGGGTGAAGTGTGGTGCCAGCGGACGGCTCTACGGCGCGGTGACCACCGCTGAGGTGGCGGAGCAGCTGGAAAAGCAGCATGGCATCAAGGTGGACAAGAAGAAGCTGGAGATCAGCGAAAACATCAAGAATGTAGGCGACTATGGTGTGAGCGTGTGGCTGTACAACGGCGTTCGCACCCCCATGAAGCTGCATGTGGAAGCCGTAGAGAAGTAACATCACCCCATTCGCAAAAAATCCGGAAAAGGAGGGACGCCTGTGAGTGAGTTCCGTGGCATGACACCGCCCAACAGTGTGGAGGCGGAGCGGTCGGTCCTCGGCGCAATGCTGAAGGACAGCAGCGCCGTGAGCGCGGCGGCGGAGGCGCTTCTCCCGGAGGATTTTTATCAGCCCCAGCACAGGGAAATCTATGATGCCATGCTGGAGCTGAACCGCAACCAGCGGAGCGTGGACATTGTTACCGTGGACGCCGAGCTGAGCCGGCGGGGAACCCTGCAGGGCGTGGGCGGGAGCACCGCGCTGATGGAGCTGGAGAGCTATGTGCCCACCACCGCCAATGTAAAGACCTACATTGAGCTGGTGCGGGAAAAGAGCACCTACCGGCGGCTGATTGAGGCGGCCAACACCATTGCTCAGGACTGCTATTCCCAGCAGAATACCCTGCAGGAAAGCCTGTCCCGGGCGGAAAAGCTGGTCTTTGATATCGTGATGCAGCGCTCCGGCGGAGACAGCCTGCAGCATGTGAAGCCCGCGCTGATCAACACCTTCCACATGATGGAGGAGCTGGTAAAGAACAAGGGCAAGATGACCGGTGTGCCCACGGGCTACACGGAGCTGGACCAGATGCTGGCGGGTATGCAGGGAGGCCAGCTGATCCTGGTGGGCGCCCGTCCCGCCATGGGCAAAACCTCCTTTGCCATGAATATCGCCACCCATGCCGCCCTGGCGGCGGGCAAGACCACAGCGGTGTTCAGTCTGGAGATGCCCAGCGAGCAAATTGCGCTGCGTATGCTCTGCTCCGAGGCCAGGGTGGACATGCAGAAGGTGCGCCGGGGTGCCATTGCCATGGACGACTGGATGCGGCTGGCCAAATCGGTGGGCCCCCTGTCCAACGCACCCATGTATATTGATGATACCGCGGCGATCACCCCCACACAGCTCCGCAGCCGCTGCCGCCGCCTGATGATCGAAAAGGGCGGCCTGGACCCGATTGTGGTAGACTATCTGGGCCTGATGCGGGTGGAGGGCAGGACAGAAAGCCGCCAGCTGGAGGTAAGCGAGATCAGCCGGCAGCTCAAGGCCATTGCCAGAGAGCTGAATGTGCCTCTGATTGCCTGCGCACAGCTTTCACGCGCAGCGGCGAACCGGGAAAACAAGCGCCCTGTGCTGAGCGATCTGCGTGATTCCGGCGCCATCGAGCAGGATGCCGATGTGGTGATGTTCATCCATCGGGAGGGCTATTACAACCCGGAAACCGCAGACAAGAACATCGGTGAAATCATCGTCAGCAAGCAGCGCAACGGCCCTCTGGGCACGGTCAAGCTGGCCTGGCTGCCGGAATATACCACTTATGCCAACCTGGCGGGCAGCAAAGCAGGGGCAGCGCCCTTCTGACCCGCAGGCTGAAACAGGAGGACAGGGCTGATGGAGGACATCACCATCGTGAACATGCGGAACCAGATCACGGTTTCGCAGCTGACGACCGGGATGCGCTGTGAGGGATTCCTGATGGTGCGGACTGCCGAGCAGCGCACCGGAAAGACCGGCAGCAAATATCTGGACATGAATCTGGCGGACCGTACCGGAGAGATCAACTGCAAAAAGTGGGACGGCACCATCGCGCCGCCCAAGGCGGGCAGGGTGGTCAAGATCCGTGGCCTGGTGGAGGAATTCAACGGCAGGCTGCAGTTGCGGGTGGAGCAGATCCGGGACCCGAAGCCGGAGGACGGGGTGGACATGCGGGAGCTGATCCCCTGCGCCCCGGAAAAGCCCGATGTGATGCGGAAACGGATCGAGGATACCATCGACGGATTTGCCAGCGAGAACCTGAAAAAGCTGGTGCGGGAGATGCTGCGGCAGGCAGGAGAGCAGCTGGACTACTTTCCGGCGGCCCAGCGGATGCACCATGCGGAGCAGGGGGGCCTGCTGCACCACACCACCAGCATGCTGAATACCGCAGAGCACATCTGCGAGGCATATCCCTTTCTGCGGCACGATCTGCTGTGCGCGGGGGTGATCATTCACGATCTCTCCAAGATCGATGAGATGCAGAGCGATGAGCTGGGCAATGTGAAGGATTACAGCCGGGACGGCCTGCTGATCGGACATCTGGTGAGGGGCGTGGCCCGGCTGGACGAGGCGGCAAAGGCGGTCGGCGTTTCCGGCGAGCTGGTGGAGCTGCTGGAGCACATGATCATCAGCCACCACGGCATTCCGGAGTACGGAAGCCCCCGGTTCCCCATGTTCCCGGAGGCGGAGGCGCTGCACTGGATCGACACGCTGGATGCCCGCATGAATGAAATGCAGGGCATTCAGGACCGCACGCCGGAGGGCGCTTTCTCTGAGCGTATCAGTGGGCTGGACAACCGGCGCATGTATCACCCTTTCTACACGGATGAGGCGGAATGATTTTCGCGGAGCTTTCCGAAAAAATCAAAGACAGATCTGTCAGGCTCCGGCGGAGCCGAGGAGGTACCAACATGAAAAAGCAATGGATTCTGGCCCTGTGCCTTGTGCTGTGCGCCGCGCTGCTGTGCGGCTGCTCCTCCGGGAACGAAAGTGAGCCGGAGCGCTATCAGGTGCTGAATCAGGCGACCCAGAGCAGCGTGACCGTGACACAGGCGCCTGCTGCTGTGGTACAGGAAACAGAGACGGAGCCGGTGGAGACCAGCGAGCCTGACTGGGACAACGGCAGCTACGATCCCTCCTCGGAGGAGGGAGGCGACGCTGAGCCTGTGGAGGAGGTCGTGACCGCCTCGGTGGTCACTGCCGCACCCACGGTGAACAGCGCCTATGCGGGCGCCTCTCCCGTGGTGATCGATCCCATCGACAAGCCCACGGCGACCCCGGTGCCGAACCTGAGTATCACCGCCTATGCCACCTACGATGCGCTGGAGCTGGGCCTCTCCTTTGACGGCCCCGCCGGCTGGGAAACCAGCACCGGCATTGACGGCAGCTTTACCATCACCAACCCGGATACGACCGTGGACGCGCAGGCGTTTTTGACCATCTCGGTGCAGTCGGTGAGCAGCAAGTACTCCACCTCCGAGATGTCCAGCGCTGTCAAGAGCGTGATCTCCGGGCTGAAGAACTCGGACGATTACAAGTCTGTCAGTTCCACCAACACGGCGGACCGCACCCTGCTGGACGCTGCCGGTGTGTATGCCGACTACACGGCCACCCTTTCCAATGGGGCAAAGGTGTATGGCCGCGTGCAGGTGGCCTGCGTCAACACCAAGGTGTACACGGTGCACTGCGAGTATCCCTATGCCTATAAGGATACCTACAAGACCTCCCTGTACAACAAGATGCGTTCCACCATCAAGATTACCAAATAACAGGCATTCAACGGGCCGCGGAAGGTTTCGCGGCCTTTTGTGTGCAAAAGAAAGGCTTGCTTTTTCCGGAGAAATCGGTTATACTGTACAAGCCGTGTACGCGATGAAGACCGGGTCCTGTGCGATTTGTCGGTGTGAACCTTGTCAGGGCCGGAAGGCAGCAGCAATAAGCGCTTGGCAGGTGTGCTGCGGGGTTGCCCGGTCTGAGCGGCGCGGTTTTTTTGTACCATAAACTTTCCGGCGGGAGGGCTGGCGAATGAAAGGCTATACTGTACTGATTGCGGCGGCGAGGGTAACCCCCGCGGTGCTGCGGCAGGTCTGGATCCCGGAGGAAAAGTCCGTCAAAGACCTGCTGGTGCTGTGCGCGATTGCCCTTGGGCTTTCGCCGGAGGGCGGAGCACTGCTGACAGACAGCGGGGATGCCCCCCTGCAGGAGAGCCTGCCGCTTCGTGAGGTCCTCGCGGAAGATAGTGCCGGCGTGATGCGGCTGGAGGTTCGGGGGGAACGGCATGGGGACTCGCTTACCGCAAACTGGTGGCTGCGGGGCAGTGCGGAGCGGCCGGAGAACCTCCCGGAGGTGCTGGCGGCGGTAGGCTTGAACCTGCCGGCGAACCGGGCCAATCCGGCGGAAATCTGCCGGATTTTTTCACAGCTGAACGAACAGGACCTCGCTGCGCTGGACGGCGAGACCTATAGCCGCCGGGGGCTGATATTTGCGGAAAAGAAAACCGAGAACGCGCTGCGGATGTATTTTGCTCCCGAAACCGCCCGGCAGGAGCTGTACATGGCGCAGGGGCTGCCGCTGAGCCTTTGCCTCAACAGCCTGACCATGCCGGACCTGAAGTATATCGCAGATACGAACGGCGTGTTTTACTGCAATCCCATCCGCAAGGCGGAGCTGATCGGAGAAATCTGCGACAGCTTTGATGAGAGTTTTCTCAAAAAGCTCTTTGGCACGATGAGCAAGGCGGAATATCAGGCCTTTAAAAAGCTGGCGATGAACGGCGCGGCGATGGCGGATTACGGGAGAATCTGCGAGGAGATCCCCGCCATCACCCGGTGCGGCATGGTGGTGCTGCTGAAGGACGGCGGCGTGCGGGTAGCTGCAGAGCTGCTGGAATACTATGACAGCTGGTTTGGCACGGAGCAGGAGGAGCTGTTTGTGCGCCGGATGGATATGCGCACGGCAGCGGATGTATGTGCCGTGCTTTACGGCGTTTTCGGCAAGCCGCTGTTCAAAAAGGTGCTGGGAAAGCTGAATCAGGTTCCGGAAAGGATCGTGGACCTGTACTGGGCGGAGTTGGAGACAGGCGCCTCCGACCTGCGCGTGAAAAAGCTGGATGCGAACATTCTCTATTACACGCAGGAGCTTACCAAAACATAGGCGAAGATGGTCTGGAAGCAGTGCAGAGGCGGCATGCTGGATTACCGCATCCCGGAGGCGGAGGAGATTCTCAGAATCGGTGATGTGGGGCTGATTTTTCATGATGAAAACAGTGTGAAAGCCCTGATGCAGATTTATCGGGACTACACCTATCAATATGGAAACTGGTAGCTTGGAATGACTGATGCGATCCGGTGTGTGATGATGGGGCTGCACAGGGGCAGTGGCTTTGAGAGCACTGCCAGGGAGTTTGTTGCCGGCCTGAACCGGGTCGGTTATGGCGCCTCGGGAGCGAAAACCAGAGAGGAGCTGACCGCAAAAGTGAAGGCGATCGTGCTGAAGGAGGCCCCCTGGTTCCCCCGGATGTATCTGGGCGGTTACTGTGAGAAAAATTGCCCGCAGGATATCAGGGGCCTGCTGTGAGAAAAGGCTGACGGAGGAAAACAATGGAACAGAGAGACTTTTTTCGCAGCTTTACCGAGGAGGAGCTGACCCGGGGCGCAGAGCTGTATCTCTCGGGAGACATGTCGGACCTGAAGGTGACGAGGAAGCCCGGCCCGGACTTTTTTGTCCGCATTTCCAGCGGGCAGCATGCCTGTGGGATCCTTCCGGAGCGGGGGACGGTGAGCCTGCAGGCGCAATGGCGTATGACCGATGAGGACGGCAGACAGAAGGCCTGCACCAGCGGCATCCGCTTTCTGGAGCAGCCCTGTGTTCCGGTGGAGACGAACTGCAGCTGTGGGGATTTTCGCAAAGACGGGTATGGCTGCGCACATGTGGCCGGACTGATGGTGGCCTGGCTGCTGCAGGAAAATGGTGAGGACGCGCTTCGGGATACAGCCATTGAGGAGCGGCTGAAAAAGCTGGCGAATGTGGACGATCCCTTTCAGCCGGGAGTGCTGCGGCGGACAGATGACCGGCTGCTCTCCCTGCTGAAGGGAACACCGGCCCGGGAGCTGCCTGTATGGCGCAAGAGTGCGTCCAGCCAGGCACTGATGAGTGCGGAATTCTCGGTTGAACCGGAGGGAAGCAGCCGGCTTCAGGTGGAAATGCGGCTGGGCAGCGGCAGGAAGTATCAGATTCAGAGCCTGAGTGCGCTGCTGCAGGCCTATCGTGAGCAGACCGAGTTCCCCTTTGGGAAAAATTCCTATGTGGTTTCCCCGCAGACCTGCGATGCGCTGGCAAGGGATGTGCTGAACCTGTTTTCCGGACTTCAGGCCGCTTGGGAAAAGAGCGGCTCCGGAAAACAGCTGTTTATTCCCTATGGCCCAAACAAGGGACGGGCGATCATCCTGAGGGACCGGGAGATCGACGGCTTTTTGGAGCTGGTGGACGGCCAGGACCTGACCATCTCGCAGAGCGCGAGCCGGAAGGTCTGGCTGGAAAAGAAGGGCCTGCAGGCCACACTGAGAAAAAAATCCTACGGTGCCAGTCTGACCATCACGAAGCTGAAGCTGCTGTGCAAAACCCCGGATGCGGTTTATCTGTATGATGATGTGAATCTTTTCCGGGTCGGGACCGGGTCGGCGGCAGAGCAGCAGCGGCTGCTCTCCATGCTGGGCTGGTCGGACGCCATGTATGTGCGGGAATCGGACATCGGCGCGGTGTACCGGGAGCTGCTGCCCATTTTTCAGGAGCACGGCACACTGACCATGCGGGGCCTGGAGGAAGAAAGCTACGAGCAGGAAAAGCCGGATTTCCGCTTTGATCTGGATTACACGGATGGGGCGGTGCTGACCTGTGCGCCCTATGCCCTCTACCCACGGCAGGGCCTGGCGTGTCCGCTGTATGACCGGAACGCCGCCCCCGGCCAGCGGAATGCGCAGGAGGAGCAGGTGGCCGCCAATGTGCTGTACGGCATTTTTCAGCAGCTGGACGAGGCGAGCGGCACCCTGAGCTCGGTGCTGAACGAATCGGAGCTGTATGAGTTTATGCGGCAGCAGCTGCCCCAACTGGAGAAGCTTGGCACGGTGATGGCAACGGACGCCCTGCGCAAGAGCAGGGTGCAGGCGCTGCCCAAGGTGACGGTGGGCGTTTCGGTACAGGGAGACGGGCTGACCATGTCCCTGAAGAGCGCCGGCCTTTCCGATGATGAAATGGCGGAGATCCTGAGCGCCTACGACCGGAAAAAACGCTATTACCGACTGAAGAGCGGCATGTTCGTATCTGCCGAGGAGCAGGAAGACACCTCCTGGGAAACGCTGGCGGATCTGTACCAGCATTATGGCAAAAAGGACCCGGAGACTGTCAGGCTGCCCCTCTACCGGGCACTTTATCTGCAGGAGATGCTGGAGAAGCGGGGGGACACCCAGCTGGACGCCAGTGAGGAGTACCGGAGCTTTGTTTCCGGCATGACCAACACGGACCAGCGGGAGGAAGCGGTTCCCGTCAGCCTGCGGAGCGTGCTGCGGCCCTACCAGCGGGAGGGCTTCCACTGGCTGCGGATGCTGAAAAGCAGCGGCTTTGGCGGCATTCTGGCGGACGACATGGGCCTGGGCAAGACCCTGCAGGTATTGGCCTTTGTGCTGGCGGAGAAGGAGAACGGAAAGCGTGGGGATGAGCTCCGCACCCTGATCGTGTGCCCGGCTTCGCTGGTTTATAACTGGCAGCGGGAGCTGGAGAGCTTTACGCCGGAGCTGACCTGTGCGGTAATCGCCGGTACGTCGGCTGTTCGCCGGGAGCTGCTGGAAAGCGAGCTGGACAAGGATGTGTGGATCACCTCCTACGATCTGCTCAAGCGGGATATTGCCAATTACGAGGGCATCCGCTTTGCCAACCAGGTAATCGACGAAGCCCAGTTTGTAAAGAACCAGAATACGCAGGCCGCCCAGTCGGTGCGGGTGGTGGACAGCGGCTTCCGGATGGCGCTGACGGGCACGCCCATTGAGAACCACCTGAGCGAGCTGTGGAGCATCATGGATTATCTGATGCCGGGATTTTTGTACAGCTATACCCGCTTCCTGAAGGAGTTTGAAACACCCATTGTGTCGCAGAAGGACCAGGAAACCATGGACCGGCTGCGGCGCATGGTGCATCCCTTTATCCTCCGCCGCCTGAAAAAGCAGGTGCTGAAGGAGCTGCCGGACAAGCTGAACGAGGTGGTGACAGTCCGCCTGCAGGGTGAGCAGAAGCGGCTGTATGACGCCAATGTGCAGCAGATCCGGGAGGAGCTGGATAAAACCAGCCCGGACGAGTTCCGCAATGGTAAGCTCCAGCTGCTGGAGCAGCTGACCCGCCTGCGGCAGATCTGCTGCGACCCGGCACTGCTGTACCAGGGCTATCAGGGGGAGAGTGCCAAGCTGGAGGCCTGCCTGCAGCTGATCCATCAGGCGACGGAGGGCGGCCACAAGCTGCTGCTGTTTTCCCAGTTCACCTCCATGCTGGATATTATCGGGAAGCGGCTGGCGGAGGACGGCATTGCCTACCATCG
>R03__coassemble_1522_pt1 | contig 10696 bp, 6 predicted proteins | sample R03__metabat2_high_PE_065 | metagenome-assembled genome bin R03 | reverse complement strand
CAAAGTCCCCGAAGGTCTGGGCCTTGAGGGAGGCAATGCAGTCGTCCATTTTGCCGACCTGATTGTAGACCGGAATCAGAATGCTGAAAAACGGTTGCACGGCTTTTTTCTCCTTTGCGATGCTTGATTACAGAACATCCTTGGAAAACCAGGTGATGGGCGGGCACTCCAGCCCCAGCTGCTCCAGCACCTCGTTGGATATGCCCCAGATCCGCCGGGCGGTGAGGGGCAGCAGGTCCCGGCAGGCGTCCTCAAACAGGTCGCGGCAGTCCGGCTGATCGACCGTGTGCAGCATCTCGGCGATGGCGTAGAAATCCGTTTCCGGGAACACGGCGTTGGTCAGGGTGTAGCGCAGGGCAATGCCGATGCGCTCCCGGGCCTTGTCCAGGTATTTGGGGCACCAGGCCTCCATGTAGGCGTACAGCTCGTGGGACATGTCCACGATGCTTTTGATATTGCGGGCCAGGGCCGCCGGGGTGGTGTGGGCCTGGGTGGACATGCCCACCCCCTGCAGGTAGTGGTAGAACATGCGGTCCACCACGCCGAAGCTCTGTGCCGAGGAGAACATGATGCTGCTCCAGAACACATCCTCGCTCATGTTGCAGTAGAAGGGGTGGGTGCGCGCCACCGCCCGGGCCACCAGCGCGGCGGAGCAGCAGTTTTTCACCAGCGGCGGGGTGATAACGCTGTTCATCAGGGCACCCAGCGGGTCGCCGCCGTCCTCCGCCGGGGGGCGCTCCTTGCCGGAGGGCTCCTCCACATAGCCGAAGCGCATCAGGTCCACCGGCTCCTCCGCCAGGCGGGCGTGGAGCACCTCGCAGGTATCCGTGTCCAGCCAGTCATCGCTGTCCAGAAACAGCATGTAGCTGCCCCGCATGTGCTGCATGCCCGTGTAACGGGCCGCCAGCAGGGAGCTGTTCTTTTCGTGCCGGAGCACCCGGAAGCGGCTGTCCTCCCGGCAGTATTCCTCCAGCATCTGCTGGGAGCCGTCGGTGGAACCGTCGTTGACGAAGATCACCTCAAAGTCCCCGAAGGTCTGGGCCTTGAGGGAGGCAATGCAGTCGTCCATTTTGCCAACCTGATTGTAGACCGGGATCATCACCGAGAAGAAAGGCCGCAATACGGTCGCCTCCTTTTTTACATAAACTGGGAATCAAACAGCCGCCGGTAGGCGCCGTGCCTGTCCATCAGCTCCTGATGGGTGCCCTGCTCCACCACATCGCCGTTTTCCAGATAGAGGATGCAGTCGGCGTTCACGATGGTGCTCAGGCGGTGGGCGATCACAAAGCTGGTGCGGCCCCGCATCAGGCGGTCCATGGCCTCCTGAATGCGCAGCTCGGTCTGGGTATCCACCGAGGAGGTGGCCTCGTCCAGGATCAGGATGGGGCGGTCCGCCAGGATGGCCCGGGCGATGGTGAGCAGCTGCCGCTGGCCGGCGGAGATGTTGCCGCCGTTTTCGTGCAGCACAAACCGCTCCCGGCCCGGCAGGGTGTTGACAAAATAGTCCGCGCCGGCCTGGCGGATGGCGTCCAGCACCTCCTCATCGGTGGCCTGAAGCCGGCCCAGGCGCACATTGTCCAGGATGGTGCCGTCAAACAGCCAGGTTTCCTGCAGCACAATGCCCAGGCCCTTGTGCAGGTCGGCCCGGTCCATGCGGGTGATGTCCTGCCCGTCCACCCGGATGGCGCCGCCGTTTACATCATAAAAGCGCATCAGCAGCTTGATCAGGGTGGATTTGCCCGCGCCGGTGGGGCCGACGATGGCAATGTGGCTGCCGGCCTTCACCTCCAGGTCGAAGTGGTGGATGATGGTCTTTTCCGGCACATAGCCGAAGCGCACGCCGTCGAAGCGGACATCGCCCTGCACCGCAGGCACGGCCACGGGGGCCTCCACCGCGGGCTCCTCCTCCGCCTCCAGGAAATCAAACACCCGCTCGGAGGCGGCGTTGACGCTCTGCAGCACGCTGCCCAGATTGGCCATCTGCTGGATGGGCTCGTTGATGCTGTTGACATAGTTGATAAAGGACTGGATGTGGCCCACGCTGATGGCGCCGATGCAGGCCAGGTAGCCGCCCAGCACCAGCACCACGGCATAGCTCAGGTTACTGACGAAGGAGGTGACCGGACTCAGGATCCAGGAATGCAGCAGCGACTTTTCGCCGGAGTGGGAAAGCTCCCGGTTGGCCTTGCGGAAGCGCTCCAGCGCCTGCTTTTCGTAGCGGAACAGCTTGAGCACCTGAAAGCCGGTCAGCATCTCCTCGATCTGGCCGTCCAGCTCGCCCTGGCCCTGCTGGTAGGCGTCGTAGTACTTCTGGGAGCGGGACAGCACCAGCCGGGCGCCCAGGGCGCTCAGGGGCAGGCTGACCAGGGTGGCCAGGGCCATGGCCCAGTGGATGCGGAACATGATGACCAGCAGCGCAATGATGTACATGGGCGCGGACACCAGCTGCACGAAAAAGTTCTGGAAGCCGTCGGTCAGGATCATCACATCATAGGTGACGGTGGAGAGCACATCGCCGAAGGCGCGGCTCTCATAGTAGCTGACGGGCAGGCGGCCGATCTTCTCGGCCAGGGCGGTGCGGATGTTCAGCGCCAGATGCTGGGTGATGCCGATCACGATGCGGTTCTGCAGCATCAAAAACACCCAGTTCAGTGCCAGAATGATGAGGGCGGTCAGCAGGATCTGCCCGATTTTTGCGAAATCAATGGTGCCCGTATCGCCGATGACATCATTGGCGCCGTCCGCCAGCACGGTAGTGGCGTTGCCCATCAGCAGGGGGATCAGCGCCTGGGTCACCGCGTACAGGGCGGCCAGCACAAAGGAGACGATCAGCAGGCGGCGGTCACGGCCCAGCAGCCCGAACAGCTTTTTGATGCCGCGGCGCTCGGTTCTTTGCTTCTTTTTCATTGTGCGGCCTCCATCTGGGAGCGCAGGATCTCCTGATAGGCGGGGCAGCCGGCCTTCAGCTCCTCGTGGGTGCCGATGCCCCGGATCTCGCCATCCCGCATCACAACGATCTGATCGGCCTGGCGGATGGAGGAAATGCGCTGGGATACAATGATGACGGTGGCGTCCGCCATGCCGGCGCGGATGGCGTCCCGCAGCCGGACGTCCGTCTGGTAGTCCAGGGCGGAGGAGCTGTCGTCCAGCAGCAGCACCCTCGGCCCCCCGCACAGGGCCCGGGCAATGGTCAGCCGCTGACGCTGGCCGCCGGACACATTGCTGCCGCCCTGGGCAATGGGGGCTTCAAGGCCCTCCTCCTTGCCCGCGATGATCTCAGCGGACTGGGAGAGCTCCGCGGCCCGGGCCAGGGCTTCGTCGGCCACTTCGGGGTCCCGCAGGGCGATGTTGGAGCGGATGGTACCGGAAAACAGCAGCGCCCGCTGGGGCACGCTGCCCACCATGCTCCGCAGCGTTTCCAGGGAGAAATCCCGCACATCGGTTCCGCCGATGGTGACGCGGCCCTCCCGGGGGTCGTACATGCGGGGGATCAGCTCCATCAGGGTGGTTTTGCCGCAGCCGGTATTGCCGATGATGGCGGTCACCTGCCCCTGCTTCGCGGTAAAGGAGATGTGCCGCACCACATCGCCGCCGTCCTCCGCATAGCGGAAGCTGACATCATCGAAGGCAACATCGAAGGTATCGGGCAGGGGGGCCGGGGTGGCCGGGTCCTGCACGGCGGCCTCGGTGCTCAGCACCTCCTGCACCCGCTTGAGGCACACGGACATCCGGGGCATCTGCAGGCCGATGATGCAGCCGGAGATCACGCCGGAAACGATCATGTACAGATAGTTGATGATGGCCATGGCCTCGCCCACCATGATGGTCATCCGGGACACATTTTCGGCGCCGACCCACAGCACCAGCAGGTTGGCCAGGTTCAGCACCAGATACATGGAGGGAAGGATCACAGCCTCGATAAAGCTGTAGCGCTCGTTGGTGGCGCGCAGCTTTCCCGCCGCGTCGCTGATGCGCCCGGAGCTCCAGGCCTCCCGGTTCAGCGCCTTGAGGATCTGCACGCCGGAGAGGCTCTCCCGGGTGTTGCGGTGCAGGGCGTCGGTCTCCGTCACCATGCGGCGGACCACCGGCATCATGCGGGAAACCATCACGCCGAAGAGGGCCAGCACCACCGCCACCGCCAGCGCCAGGATCCAGATCATGGAGCTCTGCTCCTGCCACACGCTGACCAGGCCGCCCACGATCAGGATGGGGGTGGCCAGGGCGCCGGTGAGGAACTGGTACAGGAAGGACTGCAGCACGCTGACATCATCCGTGCAGCGGGAAATAACGGAGGGGATGGAAAACCGGTTCATCTCCCCCATGGAGAAGGTCATGATATGGCTGTACAGCCTCTCCCGCAGGTCCCGGGACACGCCGGTGGCAATGTGGCCGGCAAAAACGCCGGTCAGCACCGAGGCGGTCACCATGCCCAGGGCCACCAGCAGCATCCGCAGACCAATCGCCTTCAGTTCGGGCAGGATAAGATCCTGTTGAGGGAAGTAGGTGGCATCATTCACCACCGACGCCACCAGGCCCGTCTTTTCGATCTGCAGGAAAACAGAGGCGATGAGAGACGCGATCAGCAGGGCCAAAGGGAGCTTGTACCTGCTCAGGCACCTGAAAAGCAGCTTCATGCAATAAACCTCATCTGTGAAGTGAATTAAGCGGAGGCTTTCGCGGCCAGCTTTTCCTGCTTGCGGCGGGCCTTGTACTTCTGCAGCTTGTCATAGCCGATGGAGCACAGGATGGTGAGGGCCAGCTGCAGCGCGGCAATGCCCCACTGGCCGCCCACGCTCAGCTCGTTGGCCCAGCCCTCGGCGGTCTCCTTCATGGCCCAGGCATTGGTAAAGATGTAGTGGATCAGATACATGTACATGCTGATATTGCCCAGGTACACCAGGGGCTTCCAGCACAGGGCCTTGGTGATGTAGCCCCGGTTGAGCACAAACACCATGAGGACGGGGCCGGTGAGCAGCACCGGGATGAACTGGCGGCACCAGTACAGCACCTGGCAGAAATCATCCGTGCCCAGCAGCAGCAGATAGCGCTCCTGCAGAACCACCAGACCGATCGCCAGCACCTCCAGGATCGTCCACTTGACGACGGAGACCTTCGGCTTTTCCTCCTCGGGGAGCATGGCCTGCTTGCGGCGGTGCTCCAGGAAGAGCCAGCCCAGGGCGCAGCCCATAAAGAAGTCGATGCAGCGCATCGCGGGGCAGTGCTGGGTGGTCCACACAAACAGGTCGCCGGTATAGCCGGTATACACGCCCACGCGCCAGGTCACCAGGCCGGCGGCCAGGGCCAGCACCAGGCAGGTGAAGACCACATTGCCGGTGGTCTTCAGCTTTTTCAGCGCCCGCATGATCCAGGGGAACAGGGCATAGCTGAACACCATGGCGGACAGGAACCAGGAGGGGCCGTTAAAGCTGAACACATAGTTCTGGATATCCGGCACCCAGTCCTGCACCAGGGCCAGGTTGGCGGCCAGGGGCAGGGCATAGTGGCCCAGGGTCTGGCCCAGGGTGTAATCCATGCCCACCAGGCGCATATAGGACATGATGGCCGGCACAATCATGCACAGCTGCAGCAGGGCCGTTTCCACATGCAGGGGATAGAGCTTGCCCGTGCGCTTGTAGCCGAACTTCACACAGCCCCAGGGCGTGGAGGGCAGGTCGCGGTCCGCGTAGGAGTAGACCATCATAAAGCCGGAGAGCATGAAGAAGATCTCCAGCGCCCACACGCCGGTAAAGCTGATCTCAATGGTGGAGTGCGCCACAAAGACCATCATAAAGCAGATAAACCGAAGGGACTGTACAGCCTGGAAGCGTTCCTTTTTCGCCATGGGATGTTCCTCCTTGAAGACGGCGTTCAGCCGATCCTTTCATGATGCAGCAGGAAGTCCTGCACATTGAAGTCCTTGTCGTAGATAAAGTCCATCCGGACCATGTACTGGCCGTTGTCCAGCTGGCGGGTGGTAACATCGTCCACCATCCGCAGGATGATGGCCATGGAGAGGCGGTCGGCCTCCTCCCGGCCCGGCTCGGCGCTCATGCAGGCATCGGTGGTGGTGACCCGCAGGTAGCCGCCGAAGCACTGCAGCTCCACATCGATGTTGCGCACATCCTGGGCGGTCTCGTTCACCCGCAGGGAGAGGGCCTCCTCCACCGCCAGCCGGATGCGGGCGGCCTTGCGGGGGTTGAAGCCCAGGTTTTCGGCATACTGCTCCAGCATGGAGGCCACCGGCGTGATGCTGAAGGTGCTGTTCTTGACAGACAGGCCCGCGATGGTCACGCCCTTCTCCAGCTCCTCCGCCAGCTGCAAGCGGCGCAGGCGGGTGAGCATATCCGTGTGCAGGGCCCGCTGGTCCACCTTGCCGTTGGCGTTGAGGGGGAAGCTGTCGTAGATGAAGTAGAACACCGGGGATTTGTAGCTGCCCACAGCCTTGCGCATCCGCTTTTTCGCGTCGGCCTCGTCAAAGGCCGCGCCGGGCTGCAGGGTGACGCAGGCGCCCAGGTTTTCGCCGTAGACCCGGTCCCGGTAGCCGAACACCCGGCACTCCTTTACCCCGGGGATGCCCAGGGCGGCGCCCTCCACCTCGGAGGGAGCAATGTTCTCGCCGCCCTTAATGATAATGTCCTTGCAGCGGCCCACGATGGTCAGGTTGCCCTCCGGGTCCAGGGTGCCCAGGTCGCCGGAATGGAACCAGCCCTCCGCGTCAAAGCCCTGCTTCTCCTCCGGCAGCTTGTAATAGCTGTTTTTCAGGGTGATGCCCCGGAACACGATCTCCCCGATCTCGCCGCAGCCGGGAGGAAGGATGCCCCGCTGGCTGTCCCACAGGGCCAGCTCCAGGCCGTCCAGCGGGCGGCCCACGGTGTGGTAGCGCACCTGGAGAGAATCCTCCGGGCGGGTGAAGCAGTAGCCGCCGTTGGTCTCCGTCATGCCATAGAGGTTGAGGAAAACGGCATTGGGCAGGGTGGACTCGTAGCGCATGAACTGCACAGGGGTGGTGTAGCTGCCCGCGATGGTGCACATGCGGATCAACGGGGCCAGGGGCACGGACAGCTGATCGTTGTCCACAATGCCCTGATAGATCACCGCCACCGAGAGCAGGGCGGTGGCCTTTTCCTTTGCGGCAGCCTCCGCCACGGCGTCTGCCTTGATGGCGGCGGGGATCACCACCGTGTCGCCGTTGAAGAGGTAGGCGCCCAGGCAGTCCAGCCCGTACACATGGCACAGGGGCACCGCCAGCACGGCCCGGTCCCCCCGGCGGTCGCCCATGGCGGCGGCGTAGCGGAGGCACGCGTTGAGCAGGCCCAGCTGGGAGTTCATCACCGCCTTGGGGAAGGCCGTGGTGCCGGAGGTGTAGATCACATAGCCGTCGGCCCGGACATCGGTGTCGCCGGGAACGGCGGGCGGACAGCCCTCCCCCAGGGCATCCAGCCCGGACAGGCAGAGGAAGCGGTCCGCCGCCATGCCGAAGCTCTCCGCCAGGGAGGGGATCTCCTCCGGTGCGCCCTGGGTATCATGGGTCTGGCCAAAGAGCACCAGGGCGGTATCGGCAAACTGCACCAGGGGGGCGGCGTCCTTCACGGTCAGGCTGGGATTGAGCAGCACCGCCACACCGCCGGCCCGGACCGCGCCGAAAAACGCGGCGATCCATTCCACCGACACGGTGCCCCACAGCACCACCTTCTGCCCGGGTGTCAGCCCATTGGCCTGCAGCGCCGAGGCGATCCGGTCGATCCGCTGAAGCAGCCCCCCATAGGTGACCCGCTCGTCCCCTCTGATCAGCGCCTCCCTGTCCGGGCAGGCCGCGGCCCGCTCAGACAGGACCTGGTAAAAGGATTTTTCAATCAATTCCATAAGAAGCGTGTTTCTCCTTTTGCGCCCCGGAGCCCATCGCCGGGGCTGATACAGGTAAACTCCTACGAATATATCATAACACATCCATGAAGATTTCGCAACAAATTGGTAGAAAAAGAAAAAGGCCCGGATGGGCGGCTCGGAGAACCTCTCCGCCGCCGCTGCGGCACCTCCGGGGAACCTCTCCGCCGCCTGCGAGGGGCTAACCCCTCCACCGCCCGCAGGCGGGCGGTCCCCCTCCCCTACGAAGGGGAGGCTTTTCGTTAGTGAGGACACTCCAAAAGAGTTGCGGACCCGAAGGGGTCCAGGGGGCGACCGGAAAGCCCCCTGGTCGCTCCGCAGAGCGAAACCTCTCCGCCGCCGTTGCGGCACCTCCCCTGAAAGGGGAGGTCAGGGCTTCTTCCCCTTTACACCAGCCCAAACACCCGAAGGGCAAACACCCACATCGTGATGGTGACCGACGAAAACAGGGTGGTGAGCACAATGGCGTTGCTGGTAAGGACACTGTCCTGATGCATATTCCTCGCCATCACATAGGCCGCCACCGTGGTGGGGGAGCCCACCATGATGAGCACCGCCACCAGCTCGCTCCCCCGGAAGCCCAGCAGGGCCGCCAGCGGCACAAACAGCAGCGGCAGCACCACCAGCTTGATCACGGTGGCCCAGGCGGCGGGCTTCAGCCGGGTCATGGCCTCTCCGCCGGAGAAGGAGGCGCCGATCACCAGCAGGGCCACCGGGGAGGCCGTGCCGCCGATCATGGAGATCGTGGAGGTGAGCATGGTGGGCAGCTGCACCCGCAGCAGGGAGAAGGGCAGGCCCAGCAGAATGCCGAGGATGATGGGGTTCTTCGCCACATTGATGAGGGCCTTTTTCACCGGACCGCCGTCGCCGGAGAGGGCGGTGCCGTCCGCGTGGGGCGAAAAGGTGAGGATCAGCACGGCGAAGACATTGAAGAAGGGCACCGCCGCCAGGATCATCATGGGCACCATGCCCGAATCCCCGTAGATGTTGGTGGCAAAGGCCACCCCCAGGATGGCGGCGCTGGAGCGCACCGAGGCCTGGGCGAAGGCGCCGATCCAGGTTTTTTCCCGCATAAAGCGCCAGGTAAGGGCCCACACCCCCAGGAACATCACCACCGTGACCCCGAAGCAGTACATGCAGAACATCGGGTGGAAATCGCTGTAAAAATCCATGGTGGAGATGGAGGAAAACAGGCTGACCGGCAGGGCCACCTTGAACACATACTGGTTGCCCACCTTGCAGAAGGCCTCGTTCAGCAGGCCGATCCGCTTGAGGAACCACCCCACCAGAATCACCAGAAACACAGGCATGGTGGCGTTGAGGGCAAAGACAAAGCTCTCCATAAGCATCCTCCTTGAAAGAAACGGAGGTATTATAGGACGAAAGGGAGGATTTGTCAAAAAGTCCTGGCCAAACCTCTCCGCCGCCGCTGCTGTTCAGGTGCCAACCTCATCCACCGCCTGCGGGCGGTCCCCCTTCCCCTAAAGGGGAAGGTAAGACAGGTCTCGGCTAACGACTCAGAGCAGTAACGGAAGAACCTCTCCGCCGCCGCTGCGGCACCTCCCCTAAAAGGGGAGGCGGGGAGTTCGGTTGTTTGGGCCTCCCCTTTTAGGGGAGGTGTCACGGCTTCAGCCGTGACGGAGAGGTTTGCTCAGACTTTTTTGGATAATCCGTCCGTAATCCTGCCATTTTTGTCATCATGTTGTTTTTATTTCGTTCTAATATGCATTTTCGCTTGCTTTTTCGTGCATTTTGGTCCATACTATGTTCGTTTACCTGTCATCTGCCGCTCCGACGGAGCGGTTTGAGGCGGCAACGATGCCGCCATGCGGAAAAGAAATCAGAGGAGGAACCCGATCATGGAAAACCGCGTATATAACTTTGCCCCCGGCCCGGCCACCCTGGCCATGCCCGTGCTGGAAAAGGCCCAGCGCGACCTGCTGTGCTACGGCACCACCGGCATGTCCGTGATGGAGATGAGCCACCGCAGCAAGATGTATACCGACATCTACGACAAGGCGGTCGCCGACCTGCGCGACCTGATGGCCATTCCGGAAAACTACAGCGTGCTGTTCCTGCAGGGCGGCGCCACCCAGCAGTTCTCCGCCGTCCCCCTCAACCTGATGGTGAAGGGCAAGGCCGACTATGTGGACTCCGGCAACTTTGCCCACCTTGCCGCCGAGGAGGCCAAGCGCTACGGCACCGTGAATGTGGTGGCCTCCACCCGTGAGGAGACCTACACCCACATCCCCGACCTGACCGGTGCCGCCTTTGACCCGGACGCCGATTATGTGCACATCACCCAGAACAACACCATCTACGGCACCCGCTACACCCAGCTGCCCGATGTGAAGGTGCCGCTGGTGAGCGACGCCTCCTCCATGATCCTCTCCGAGCCCATGGATGTGAGCAAGTACGGCGTGATTTATGCCGGCGCCCAGAAGAACATCGGACCCAGCGGCCTGTGCGTGGTGATTGTGCGCAAGGACCTGCTGGGCAACGCGAAGGACATCTGCCCCAAGCTCCTCAACTGGAAGGTGATGGACGACGCGGGCAGCATGTACAACACCCCCAACACCTGGGGCATCTACCTGGCCGGCCTGACCTTTGACTGGCTGAAGAGCATCGGCGGCGTGGAGGCCATCCACAAGGTGAATGTGGAGAAGGCCGCCCTCCTGTACGACTGCCTGGACAACAGCAAGCTGTTCAAGCCCACCGCCCAGAAGGAATACCGCAGCCTGATGAATGTGACCTTTGTGACCGGCGACAAGGACATGGACGCCGCCTTTGTGAAGGCCGCCGCCGCCGAGGG
>R03__coassemble_1514_pt1 | contig 10748 bp, 16 predicted proteins | sample R03__metabat2_high_PE_065 | metagenome-assembled genome bin R03 | reverse complement strand
AGGTGTCCTCAAAATCCCCGTTTTACCAGGGATCGGTCAGATCCCGGTCCGGCAGCATCAGGCGAAGCTTTCCCGCCGTGTACCCACGGAACATCCGCCGCAGGTCGGTCATGTTTTCCCGATCCATGCCCACCAGCAGGTCATATCTTTCATAGTCCCCCGCAGTGAGGCGCCGGGCGGTTTTCCCGCTGCAGTCGATGCCGTGGCCGGCCAGCATCCTTTTCGCCGGAGGATACACCGGATTGCCGATCTCCTCCGAGGTGGTGGCCGCGGAGGAGATCTCAAACTCCTTTTCCAGCCCGAGCGCCCGCACCTTGTGCTTCATCACAAACTCTGCCATCGGGCTGCGGCAGATGTTGCCGTGGCAGATAAACAGTATTTTCATCATAACTCCGTGACTGCCTCCAGGCAGGGTAAAAGTGCAAATTCTCTTGATTCGATCCATCTGCTGCCTGTTATCGCCCACCTTTTACAACACAGGCAGGCAACAGCCCGGAAATAATTTACTTCCATTGCAGCTCGGCACAAGACCAGCTCTTATCGAACTTTGCATGATTTTTTACAGCATTCGCTATCGGGCTCAGGACTCTTTTCACCAATGCGATTGCATCTTCAAAGCTTACCTGCTCCATAGCTTTCTTCTTTTTCACAAAAGCCTTCCAACGATTTTGACGGACAGAGTCCGCCGTGAATTCTTCATCAAACGCTGCGATATCATCAATGGATGTCTCTCTGTTAGAAAATGTTTCCCGAACAGCCTCCTGCAGCTCTATGCCATCCAAATCAAATTTATTGGCAAGAATATAGATATCATAGAAATCCTTGTACCTGCTGCCCGCAAGTCCCAGAGAAGTAACATACAAAAATATGCCGCCTTTCAGTGTAAATCGATCTGCGTATTCGGAAACGGATAATCTGTAAACAGATCGTTCCAGCGCATAGGTGACAAGCTTATCCTGAAAGGTTCCGCCTTCGTTTATTGCAAGATTTTTGAGTCTTGCCTTAACCGAATCAGCATTCATTACACAAGCACCTCCAGATACTGTTTCATCACACCACCGCACTTCATAAGCTCTGCATAGCGAACAAGCTGATTGAGATTTCGATCCCTTCTTCTGAGGTAATTGATGAGAACTTCTCTTGTCTCCTCTATGCCAACCCTCTCCCGGTAAAAGACAATATCTACCACAGTTTTCTCCGCATTATATATCCGGAAGCGGTTCTTTCCTGCTGTCATCTACTCTATTCCAAGTTCAAATCTTTCATCGGTGTAATAATGCAGGTTGATTTCCGGCCAGTCAGGAAGGGAGGATGCTTTTGCCTTTCTGGCAATCGCCACGTCCACAGCATTTGGCCTGTATGTTGATAGATTATAATATACTGCGGCACTCATCAGACACACAACTCCGGCCGGAACATAAGCGTATGCATAATAAAAATCGGATTCTTCGCCATCATATGTGGTATTCTGATAGAACTTTTTATTCAGTTTCTTCAGTATCCCCTGATCCACAAGCTTGTTGATCCTATAAAGGGTAAGACCTTTTCCCTTAAGCTCATCGACAGAGATAAACATCTGATCATTTGCCAGTGCACAGGTTGCGTCCATATTTCCAGCCTCGGTTTTGATTTAATTTCGGCATCTTTATATTCTGCCGGATTACACTTAATTTTATACAGAAAGCAGTCTGCTGTCAAGCAGCTCCTGTGCCTGAGCTAAATCTTCAGTTCTTTCGATTACCGCCAAAGTTCACTCCCGATTGCGGCAAAAAATGTTCTCCCTCACACATACGGCCTGTACCTTCCCGCCAGCATCAGCAGGCAGAAGAAATACAGGCAATTGTCGTAGTAGCGGCGGCCGCCGGTGCGCGGCGGGGTCTGCCAGAAGCGGCGAAGGAATTCGTCCGTGCAGGGACCGTCCTCGCAGGCAATGCCCGCCGCGGCCAGAACGGCCGTCATGGCCACCGGATGCAGGGCGGGCTCCCGGTTGGGCGTGCCGTCCAGGTCATAAGCCATAAAGCGCTCCTGGGGAATGTTGTGGAAAAAGTCCTGCAGGTGCCCCGCGATCTCTGCGTACTCCGCCCGCCTGCCAAACCACAGGGTGTCCAGCGCAATATTTTCCGCCACCCGGTAGGCATCGGAGTAATACGCGAAGGGCTTGCCGAACATCAGCCTCGGAGTACCGTCAAACTCGGCGTATTCCGGGCTCATGCCGGTGGCCGGATGGGCGCTCAGCGCGATATATGCCCGGGAGGCCTCCGCCGCCCGCTTCCAGAAGGGCCGGTCTTCCTCATCGGCCTTCTCCGCAAACAGCTCATAAAAATGCGGCAGGTGATAGCTGGGGTCGGAGAAGGGGCTGCCCGGCACAAACAGGATCAGATGATTCTCCGCGTTCATCATGGGGCCGCCGCCGGTCAGCTCCGGCTGGTGCACCATGTGGCGGAGGATGGCCCTTGCCTGCGCGGCATAGTCAAGCTCCCCCTGCCGGTCTCCCCAACGGGCAGAGGCCATCAGCAGCGCCATGGCGAAGTACTCCTCCCCGTCCGGCGCAGGGCCCTCGGCATTGTGCCTTCCATCCAACCCCACCGACCAGGCAAAGTACCCCGCCATCGGGCCCTCTGACAGGTACATATACTTCCTGGCAAAGCGCCACAGCCGGTCAAACAGCTCCCGGCGGTCCATCTGTACCGCCATCATCATGCCATAGCTGATGCCCTCGGTGCGGGCGTCATGGTTGCCGGTATCCTCCAGGCAGCCGCACTCCTCATCCACCTCATGATAAAAGCGCTCCGACGGGTCGTTGAAAATGGCGTCAAACGCCGCCTGTATCCTGTCCTGAACCTCCCGGTCCGTCACGCCGATGCGGGCAAACCGATTGGGGAATTCCTTCTGCTCCATGGCTTCCTCCAAAGGCAAAAGCCGTTAAAATATCCTCTTTCTCAGATTTTATTTCTTCCCGGCTGCTCATTTTCGCTGTTCCAGATGTAGGAGGTATATCTGCCTCCGCCAATTTTAATGATTTCATTCCCCTTTAGCAGATCATTCAGCGCGCGCTGCACTGTGGTCTGGCTGACATCCGGACACCGTGCCATAATTTCCGTCTTTGTAATCCTCCCTGTTGACAATCGGATGGTTTCCCGCACACGATCCGGCTTGGAAAAGCTCCGGTTCGTCAGCAGCTCCACGCGGGATGCAAACTCTCTGTATGCGCCAACCACCATGCCCAGCATGTAGCGCACAAAAGGTGCGTAATCATTGGCCCCTTCATGCCAGCCGAAGGAGCTTTCATACAAAGCCTCGTAATAAGTTTCCTTGCTGTCGGCAATCAGTTTCTCAATACTGATATATTTTCCAACGATATAACCGGAGCGGTATAAATTCAGAAGTGTCAGCAGGCGACTCATGCGGCCATTCCCGTCGTTGAAGGGATGTATACAGAGAAAATCCAGGATAAATACAGGGATCAGAAGCAGCGGATCCATCTCCTGCGAGTTCAAAGACTCGCTGTACGCTTCACACAGCTTCTCCATTGCTTCGGGGGTTTCCCACGCCGTCACCGGCTGAAAGCGCACCCTCTTTGTCCCGTCTGACAGCTCCTTGGCAATCACATTGTCGGAGTTTTTGAAGCTCCCGCCAACAGAACTGCCGCTGAATTTATAAAGATCACGATGGAGCTGAAGAATCACAGCCGGACGGGTTGGAATATAATCGTAACTGTCGTGGATCGTTCTCAGCACATCCCGATAGCCGGCAATTTCCCGCTCACTGCGATTGCGGGGGGCAGTCTGGTCGTGGATAAGCTTCTCCAGGCGTTCCCCGGTGGTGATGATACCCTCAATCCGGTTGGATGCCTATGTACTCTGAATTTTTGCAATTTCGAGCAGCTCAGTCAAAGCATCCTGATTCGCTTCGATAAAGAGGCTCTGCTGTCCCTTGTATTCATGGATCTGCGCCAACAGCGCAACAATATCCGGAGTGAGGAGCCGGTTATATTCTCTTTTAAAATCAAAGCTTCGCATACAATTTTCTCATTCTGTCACAGGATATTTTTTGCATTCCGGTGCGATGGGATCATATCATCATTTGCACCGAAAATCAACGCCAATTTCGTCATTTTTCCTGTTTTTGAGTAAATTAAAATTCGAAATGACCAAATAGGGAAGCCTGCCGATGCGGGCAAACTGATTGGGGAATTCCTTCTGCTCCATGGCTTCCTCCAAAAGCAAAGCCGGCCGGGACGGCGCATAATCTGCCCGCTTCCCGGCCGGTCTTGTTCTCTTTATTTGATCAGGAGACGGCCGCAGGTCTCGCACTCAATGGTCGCCTCACCGGACTCCAGCTTGCGCAGCGTGGCGGAGGGCAGTGAGGTATTGCAGCCGCTGCACTGGCCGCCCACCAGCCTGGCCAGCGGGGGCACCACATGCTTCTTCACCGCATTGTAGCGGGCCATCAGCTCCTCCGGAATGCCCTGCTGCATCCCGGCAGCCACACCGCGCTGGGCCTCCAGCTCCGCCTTCTTTTCTTTGCTTTCCTTGTCGTACTGCACCTTCATCTGGTCAAATTCCGCCTTGGCGGTGGCGGCGCGGCGGCGCATGGAAGCGGCACGGCCCTCCATATCGGAGGTGGCATGGCTCATCTTCCGCATTTCCTTTTCGTAGGCGGCCACGGTCCCGCGGCACTTTTCCACATCGGCAATCATGGCCTGGGCAGACTCCGCGTCGGTGGGAGGATTGGTTTTGAACTTCTCCTCCAGCGCCTTCAGCTGCTCTCCGCTGCGCTGGATCGCGTCGCGGATGGCGTCCTTTCTGTCGGTATTTACGCTCACCTGCTCCTCAATCTGCTTATACGCCTTTTGCTGCTCCAGGATAAAATCCCTGGTCTTTTCCAGATTCTGGCGGAGGGGCGACCGGCGGATGCTGTCCGCGATCCGGTCCGCTTTCATATCCTCCTGCATAAAGGCCCACAGGGCTTCCATCTGTTCCATAGTGTCCTCCTTTAATCTCTGGGCATTTCACGGGGAAGGGCATAGGCACCCGCCCGCGACTTTGAGACACGCATCGTACATTGTACCTTATCCAGCCAGTTTTGTAAAGTATCCCCCAGCGCGAAAATCCCCGGCTGCTCCGTGGCGAAATGGCCTGCCTCCAGCAGCACCAGCCCGGCGTCCGCCGCGGCCAGCGCGAGATGATGCTTTACCTCCCCGGTGATGAGCGCCTCCGCACCCGCCTGCAGGGCCTCCTGCCAGAAATCGCTCCCGGCCCCGGAAACCACCGCCACACGGCGGATTTCCTTTTCGCTTTGGCCCATCACCCGCACGGTGTCTCCCAGCGCGGCGGATACATGTCCGGCCAGCACTCCGGCGGTCATGGGCACCGGCAGCTCCCCCACCCGCAGAAAGCCGTCTCCGGTGATGCCCTCCAGCCCGCATGTCTCCGCCAGAACCTGGCTCACGCCATGAGGCGCCCTGTCCAGGTTGGTATGGGCCGCAATCAGGCTCATCCGGCCCCGAATCAGCCGGGCCAGCAGACGGCTTTCATAATCATCCGCCGTGATGCGCCGGATGGGCGAAAACATCAGCGGATGGTGTGTCACCAGCAGGTTTGCCCCCAGGGAAGCGGCCTCATCCAGCACGGCCTCCGTCACATCCAGCGCCACATGGATGCCGGTCACCTCCCGGGCAGCGTCCCCCACCAGCAGGCCGGCGTTGTCATAGCTCTCCTGCAGCACGAAGGGCGCCAGCTCGTCGATTTTCTGATACACCTCGCCAACGGTCATGCCAGTTCCTCCCTTTTCCGGCGGTAAAAGGCCAGTTCTTTCTCCAACTCCGCCTCAGCGGCGGGATCCCCCGGCTCCGCCTGCCGCAGACCCTCCAGCTGCCGACCCAGCACCCACAGCCTGTGGTCCAGCCAGGGGGCCAGCTTTTCCGGTCCGGAGGCATACAGCAGGGTGCCCCTGCGCTGCTCCTCCTTCGTCAGGCTCATCTCTCCCGGCTCGGCGCGCCACAGCACATACCATCGGCCGCCGGAAAGGCACAGCTCCTCCCGGGTCAGCCGATAGCCGATCTCCTGCAGCGCCGCCCGCACCAGATGCTGGTCGGTATGGGCGGAGAGCACCAGCACCGCGCCCCGCAGCCTGCTCCGGCCCTCCCGGAGAATGCCGGCCAGCGTTCCGCCGCCCATCCCCGTGATGGAGATGCAGCCGCAGGGCTCCGTCACGGCCCGCAGGCCGTCGGCGCAAACCAGCCTGGCCCTGCTCTCCAGGTGATGGGAAGCCACCCGCTCCGCCGCGTGGGCAAGCGCCTTGGGGCTCACATCCGCCAGGATCATTTGCTGACAAATGCCCTGCTCCAACAGCCAGACCGGGAGCAGGGCATGATCGGTTCCGATATCGGCGCCAAGGGCACAGGGAGCATAGAGGGAGGCGGCAACAGCCAGTCTCTCGTCCAGCATAGCTTCCTCCTGTCAGCGCATGTTTTTGATGATCCGGTTGCTGCGGAGCTTCCGCAGCGCTTTGGCCTCGATCTGGCGGATGCGTTCCCGCGTCACATGGAACTTTTCGCCCACCTCTTCCAGCGTGTAGGAGCGTCCGCCCTCCAGGCCGTAGCGGAGGATCAATACCTGGCGCTCCCGGTCGGTCAGGGTGCTGAGCACCTCCATCAGCTGCTCGTGCTGCAGGGTGGCAAAGGCCGCCTCAGCGGGCGCAGGGGTGGCTTCATCCGCGATAAAATCGCCCAGATGGCTGTCCTCTTCCTCACCGATGGGGGTCTCCAGGCTCACAGGGTCCTGGGCGATCTTGATGATCTCCTGTACACGGGCCTCGGTCAGGCCCATCTTCCTGGCAATCTCCTCGGTGGTGGGCTCCCGGCCCAGCTCCTGCATCAGCTGGCGGCTGGTGCGGATCAGGCGGTTGATGGTCTCCACCATGTGCACAGGAATGCGGATGGTGCGGGCCTGGTCGGCCAGGGCGCGGGTGATGGACTGGCGGATCCACCAGGTGGCATAGGTGGAAAATTTGAAGCCCTTGGTGTAGTCAAACTTGTCCGCAGCCTTGATCAGGCCCATGTTGCCCTCCTGAATCAGGTCCAGGTAGAGCATGCCCCGGTTGTTGTAGTGGCCGGCGATGGAAACCACCAGGCGCAGGTTGGCCTGGATCAGCGCTTCCTTCGCGGCGGCGGCGTCCGCCTTTTCCGCTTCGGTGGCGTCCTCGGCGTTCCCGCGCTCGATGCGCTTGGCCAGGATGACCTCCTCCTCAGCCGTCAGCAGGGGGATCTTGCCGATCTCCTTCAAATACATCCGGATCGGATCGCTGAGGTTGACCTCGTCCGCAGCGGTTTCCGCAGCCTTATCGGCGGCGGTCTGTACACCCGTGATTGGCTCGGCCGGCCGGTTCTCCTCCGCGGCATTGATGACCCGCACGCCCATGCTGTCCAGCTTATCCAGCACCTGATCGAGCGCCTCCGGCTCCAGCTCCATATCCATCAGGTGGCTCATCACATCGGTATAGGTAATAACGCCCTTTGTTCTGGCTTCGTCATAGAGCTCGTTGAGCTTTGCGTCACGGCTTTCTGCGTTCACGGACGGCAACGGAACCTCCCCTTTCAACAAGTCCTCCGGCACAGCCTGCCGGCATCCTGTACAAGTAAAAGCTTAAAAAATATACTGCGGCGGGCCGGAAATTCCTGCATCAATCCAGATAATCCCGCAATTTTTTGCTGCGGCTCGGGTGGCGGAGCTTCCGAAGCGCCTTTGCCTCGATCTGCCGGATGCGTTCCCGGGTGACATGAAACTCCCTGCCGACCTCCTCCAGGGTTCTGGCGCGGCCGTCATCCAGCCCGAAGCGGAGGTGCAGCACCTTGCGCTCCCGGGCGGTCAGGGTCTCCAGCCCATCGTCCAGCTGCTCCCGCATCATATCGTTGGAGGCTGCGTCCACCGGTGCGGGCGAGCTGTCGTCCGGGATAAAATCTCCCAGCAGGCTGTCCGCCTCCTCCCCGATTGGGGTTTCCAGGCTGACGGGCTCCTGGGCGGCCTTGATGATCTCGGACACCTTGGCCTCGCTCACGCCCAGCCTGGCCGCCAGCTCCGCATGGGTCGGCTCCCGGCCCATTTCCTGGGCCATCTCCCGGCTGACCCGCACCAGCTTGTTGATGGTCTCCACCATGTGCACCGGAATGCGGATGGTCCTTGCCTGGTCCGCAATGGCCCGGGTGATGGACTGGCGGATCCACCAGGTGGCGTAGGTGGAAAACTTGAAGCCCTTGGTGTAGTCAAACTTTTCCACAGCCTTGATCAGGCCCAGATTTCCCTCCTGAATCAGGTCCAGGAACTGCATGCCCCGCCCCGTGTATCGCTTGGCGATGGATACCACCAGGCGCAGGTTGGCCTCGCTGAGGGCCTTTTTCGCGTATTCCTTTTCCTCATCCGTGCCGTTGGCCAGCAGGTTGGCCAGCTCCACCTCCTGCTCGGCAGTGAGCAGCGGTACCTGACCGATCTCCTTCAGGTACATGCGGACCGGATCGTCCAGCGCGATGCCCTCGGTGATACCCGCGTCCGGCTGAATCACCTCAGCGGCGCCGCTTGCCACCTGCACACCCTCGGCGGCAAGGCGCTCAAAAACACGGTCCAGCTGCTCCGGCTCCAGATTGCTTTCTGTCAGCCGGTCTGCCACTTCCTGAAAGGTCACGCTCTTTTTTTCGCGTGCCCATCGACAAATGGCTTCGATACGAGCCTCCGGGTTCTGCGGTGCGATGCTCATCCGAAACACCTCTTCCAAACGGACGGTCCGAAACACACATTACTGATCCAATTGTTTTTCCTGCTGCATCAGCGCCCGGAATTCCTCCAGCGCTTCCTGCTTTTTCTGTCCCTCCAGATGTTTCACTTTTTCCAAAAGCTCCTGCTTTTTCCGGGCAAGCCTGTCTTTTCGGATGGTATTGAGACAGTCCTTCACCATCCGCAGCCGCTGGGTGGTATCCTCACCGGCATCCCGCTTCATCAGCCGGGCGATCCGGCTGCGCTCCTCGTCGCCCACCTGGCTGTCTGCCATCGCGGCCAGCGTGCGGCCCGCGCACAGGCCCAGATAGACCTCCCGCAGCAGCTGATCGTCGAAATCCTCCTCGGAGATCGCCGTTCCCACGGGGAGCTGCCCCGCCGCCAGCACCGCCAGGATCGTTTCCTGGGCGTTTTCCAGCGCCACATTCTTGTGATTCCTCCGCTCCTCCTGGGTGCGGATCGGCTCCACCGTCTGGGGTCTGCTCTCCTATGCCGGCTGTCCGGACGGGCGGCTGTGCTCGATCTGCGCCAGCAGCACCTCCCGGGGAAAGCCCGTCTGGATCTCCAGCTGACGCAGCTGGTTTTCCAGGTCCACCGGCTCCAGGGTGCCAAGGACCGGCGCGCAGGCCTTGACATATCCGGTGCGGCCCTCCTGGGTGGAGAGGTCAAACCCGTCCTTCAGCCGCCGCATCCGGTATTCCTCCGGGCTGACGGAGGCCAGCTTTTCAAAGCCCTCCGGGCCGTCCCGCCGGATAAACTCATCCGGGTCCAGCCCGTCCGGAAAGTCCAGTACCCGGGCCGGAACGCCGGCCTCCTTCAGGATATCCAGGCCGCGAAGGATGGCATGCTGGCCCGCGCTGTCGCCGTCATAGGCCAGGTATACCACCGGCGCGTACCGGCTGATCACCTTGGCCTGGTCGGGCGTCAGGGCCGTGCCCAGAGTGGCCACCACCCCGCGCACGCCAAACTGGATGAGGGCAATCACATCCATATAGCCCTCTGTCAGAATGACCCGGCTCAGCTGGCGCTCCTTCCGCAACAGATTGGCGGCAAAGATTTCTTTTCGCTTGTTGTATACCGGCGTATCCGCCGTATTGAGATATTTCGGCTCTCCCTTGCCCAGAATGCGCCCGCCAAAGCCCAGCACATTCCCTTCCCGGTTGATAATGGGAAAGATGGCCCGGTTCCGGAACATGTCCATCACCCGCCGGGGCTTTGCCGGTTCGTTTTCGGTGGCGGGTACCGCCTCTTTTACAATGGTCAGGCCCGCCTTCTTCAGCTCAGTCAGGGTATAGCCCAGCTCCGTCATGTGGCGGGTCAGGGCATCCCAGCTGTCCGGGGCGGCGCCCAGCCCGAATTTCCGGATGGTATTGTCGTCCAGCCCGCGCCCCTTCAGGTAATCCAGCGAGGCCTTTCCCGCCGGAGTGAACAGCGTTTGATGATAGAATTTTGCCGCCTCCCGGTTGGCCTCCAGCAGGCGCTCCTCTTCTTTCCGGGTGGTAAAACTGGTCCGGGGCTGGCGGGGATCCCGGGTGTTTGCCGGCATTTCCAGATGCACCTGCTCCGCCAGCCGCTCCGCAGCCTACGGAAAGGTTAGCCGTTCCGCCTCCATCACAAACCGGATCACACCGCCGCCGGCATGACAGCCAAAGCAGTAGTACATCCTGGCCTCGGGGTCCACGGAAAAGGAGGCGGTCTTTTCGTTATGAAAAGGGCAGCAGCCCCAGTAATTCCGTCCCTTCTTTTTCAGCGGTACCACGCTGGAAACGACCTGAACAATGTCTGTCCGGGCCACCAGCTCGTCAATCCATTCGTCGGGGAGATGCCCGGCCATCCTGCTCACCTGCCTTTTGTCTTTTTCGCCGCGGCCGCCTGATTTCCTGCCTGCGGGCTTTGGAAAAAAGTTTCGTCACACCCCGGTAAAGCCCGCCGGGATAAACAGCCTGGTAAAGGTGCGGGTCGCGTAGCGGTCGGTCATGC
>R03__coassemble_1443_pt1 | contig 11115 bp, 10 predicted proteins | sample R03__metabat2_high_PE_065 | metagenome-assembled genome bin R03 | reverse complement strand
CTGCCCGCCAGGCCGCCGAAGCCGCCGCCCTGCAGCAGGCCGAAGCGGAAGCCGCCGCCCGCCGTGCCGCCGAGGAAGCGGAAGCCGCCGCGCAGACAACCGCCGCCGCCCCCGCCGCCTTCTCCGCCGAGGCCATCGCCCAGGTGAAGCAGCTGAAGGAGCTGCTGGACATGGGCATTCTCACCCAGGAGGAATTCGACGCCAAAAAGAAACAGCTGCTGGGGCTGTGAGCCGCCGGCACCGGGAGGAAAACATGAAGGATGTGGAAAAGTTTGTCCGGCAGGACTTTCTGGCCGGATATCACCCCTACAAGGATGGCCGCTGGTGCTATGAGGATGGCTGCACCCTGAAGGGCTGCATCGAGCTGTACAAGGCGGAGGGAGATCCCTTCTACCGCCGCTTTGTGCTGGACTATCTGGACAACGCCGTGCAGGCCGACGGCAACATCCCTTCCTATATCACCAAACAGTATTCCATTGACGACATCAACTGCGGCAAGGCGCTGTTCTTTGCCCTGGACGAGACCGGCGAGGAAAAATACCGCAAGGCCATCGAATTCCATATGGACAGGCTCCGCCGCCACCCCCGCTGCGTGTGCGGCAGCTTCTGGCACAAGGAGACCTACCCCAACCAGGTGTGGCTGGACGGCCTGTACATGGCCCAGCCCTTCTACGCCGAGTATGAGGCCCGCTTTGACAAGAACGCCAATCTGGCCGATATTGTGGCCCAGTTCCGCACCGTGCGCGCCCATCTGTTCAACGAAGAGAAGGGCCTGAACTACCACGGCTGGGACGAGAGCCTGCAGCAGCCCTGGTGTGACAAGGTGACCGGCCTTTCCCCCAACTTCTGGCTGCGCTCCACCGGCTGGTACCTGATGGCGCTGGTGGACTGCATTGAGCTGGTGGATGAGCAGCTGTACGAGCACTACCGGGCGCTGGTGGATATTTTCCGGGAGAGCGTGACCGGTATCCTGCGCTGGCAGGACGAAAAGAGCGGCCTGTTCTATCAGGTGATCGACCGGGCGGATGTGGAAGGCAACTATCTGGAGACCTCCGGCACCGCCATGATCGCCTGCGCCATCATGAAGGGCGCAAGGCTCGGCGTGCTGAACGCCGAAAAATACCTGCCCATCGGTCGGGACATCTTTGAGCGGCTGACCGAGGCCAAGCTGCAGGAGCAGGATGGCCACCTCCACCTGACAGACATCTGCTCCGTGGCAGGTCTCGGGCCCGGCGAAAAGCGGGACGGTTCCGTGGCCTACTACCTGTCCGAGCCCATCGTTTCGGATGATGCCAAGGGCGTCGGCCCCTACATGATGGCCTATGCCGAATACCTGAAAACCGGGAAATAAAGGATTTTATCCCGCCTTTGCGAAAACCTCTCCATCACGGCTGAAGCCGTGCCACCTCCCCCTGAAAGGGGGGAGGTTTTCGTTTCCCATCCCTGCCTCCCCTTTTAGGGGAGGTGCCGCCCGCAGGCAGCGGAGAGGTTGGGCTTGAACAGCAATGTTTCTTTCTGCGCATTTTTCTTTTCTGGTTGAATTATTTCCGGAAACATGGTACAATGCTCCCAGTATATTCATTCCATGGGATTCATGGATTCAAAAAAGAGGAGGCTTCCCATTGATGGCAGCAAAAATCAAGCTGGGCTACGCACCCACACGCCGGGCCATTTTCAGCGCGCCGGCAGCTATTGAGTACCGGGGTCTGATCGCCAACCGGCTGAAGGAACTGAATGTGGATTTTGTGGACATCGACGATGTAAACGACGAGGGACTGCTGTATAACGACGAGGGTCTGGAGAAGATCATCGCCAAGTTCAAGGCCGAGAAGGTGGACGGCCTCTTCCTGCCCCACGCCAACTTTGGCACCGAGTACGAGTGCGGCCGCCTGGCCAAGGCCCTGGGCGTGCCCGTGCTGCTGTGGGGCCCCCGGGACGAGCGCCCCGATGAAAACGGCATGCGCCTGCGGGACAGCCAGTGCGGCCTGTTCGCCACCGGCAAGGTGCTGCGCCGCTTCAAGGTGCCCTTCACCTACATGAACAACTGCAACCTGGAGGACCCGGAGTTTGAGCGGGGCATCCGGGACTTCCTGGCCGTGTGCAATGTGGTAAAGGTATTCCGCCACACCCGCATCCTGCAGATCGGCCCGCGCCCCTTCGATTTCTGGTCCACCATGTGCAACGAGGGCGAGCTGCTGGAGAAGTTCAACATTCAGCTGAGCCCCATCCCGCTGCCGGAGCTGTACGCCGAGATGCGCAAGTGGAAGGAAGAGAAAACCGAGGTACAGAAGGTCATCGACTACTGCAGGGCCAACATGACCTGCAGCATTGAAGACGAGTACCTCACCTCCGTGGCGGCGCTGAAGGTGGCCATGAAGAGCCTGGCGCAGAAGTACGGCTGCAACGCCATTGCCATCCAGTGCTGGAACGCCCTGCAGGATGAGATCAACATCATGCCCTGCGCGGCCAACTCCCTGCTGAATGAGGAAGGCATTCCGGTGGTCTGCGAGACCGATATCCACGGCGCCATCTCCCAGCTGATGGCCGAGGCTGCCGCCATGAACGAGCGCCGGGTGATGTTCGCCGACTGGACCGTGCGCCACCCCGACAACGACAACGGCGAGCTGCTGCAGCACTGCGGCCCCTGGCCCATCTCCGTGGCGCGGGAAAAGCCCACCATCTGCGTGCCGGTGGCCTTCCCCCAGAACGGCGCCGTGTCCGCCGAGGCCAAGCACGGTCCCATGAGCCTGGTGCGCTTTGACGGCGACGAGGGCAACTACTCCGTGCTGCTGGGCCACGCCAAGGGCATCGACGGCCCCTGGACCCGTGGCACCTATGTGTGGATCGAGGTCAACAACCTCAAGCGCCTGGAGGCCAAGGTGGTGGAAGGCCCGTACATCCACCATGTGGCGGCCATCCACGGCGACATCGTGCCGGTCATCTACGAGGCCTGCAAGTATCTGGGCATCAAGGCCGACCTGTACGATCCCATTGAGGACAAGGTGCTGGCCTATCTCCACGGCGAAAATGTGGTTTTTGACGAGGTGTGAGTATGGCGGAAAATCTGACAGCCCTCTCCTACCGCCTTCGGCAGCATGTGCTGGACATTGTGATGGCCGGCAAGGGCGGACATATCGGCGGCGACATGAGCGTGATCGACACGCTGGTCACCCTCTACTTTGACCAGATGAACATTTCCCCCGAAAACATGGACGACCCCAACCGGGACCTGTTTGTGCTCTCCAAGGGCCACAGCGTGGAGGCCTACTACGCCGTGCTGGCGGAGAAGGGCTTCTTCCCCTATGAGCAGGTGCTGGCGGAGTTCAGCAAATTCGGCAGCAAATTCATCGGGCACCCCAACAACAAGCTGCCCGGCATTGAGATGAACAGCGGCTCGCTGGGGCACGGCCTGCCGGTGTGCATCGGCATGGCGCTGGCGGCCCGCATGGACGGCCGGCCCACCCGGGTCTACACCGTGATGGGCGACGGCGAGCTGGCGGAGGGCTCCGTGTGGGAGGGTGCCATGGCCGGCGGCCATTACCGGCTGGACAATCTCTGCGCCGTGGTGGACCGCAACCGCCTGCAGATCTCCGGCTCCACCGAGGATGTCATGGCCCACGATGACCAGTGTACCCGCTGGGCCGCCTTCGGCTGGCACACCATCTCCGTCAACGGCAACAGCATTCCGGAGCTGCAGGCCGCCTTTGAGGAGGCAAAGCGCACCAAGGGAAAGCCCACCGTCATCATCGCCAATACCGTCAAGGGCTGCGGCTCCCCCGTGATGGAAAACAAGGCCGCCTGGCACCACAAGGTGCCCACCGCAGAGGAATACGCCCAGATCATGGCGGACCTGAAGGCCAGAGAGGAGGCGGCACTGCATGAATAAGATTCCGAACCGTCAGGCCATCTGCGAGGTGCTGATGGCCCATGCCGCCGAAGACAGGAATATTGTGGTGCTGTGCAGCGACAGCCGGGGCAGCGCCTCCATGACTCCCTTTGCCAACGCCTTCCCCGCCCAGTTTGTGGAAACCGGCATTGCCGAGCAGAACCTGGTGAGCATCTCCGCCGGCCTGGCCAAGTGCGGAAAAAAGCCCTTTGCGGCCAGCCCTGCCTGCTTTCTCTCCACCCGCAGCTATGAGCAGTGCAAGGTGGATGTGGCCTATTCCCACACCAATGTCAAGCTGATCGGCATCAGCGGCGGCATCAGCTATGGTGCGCTGGGCATGAGCCACCACTCCGCCCAGGATATCGCCGCCATGAGCGCCATCCCCAACATGCGGGTGTATCTCCCCAGCGACCGGCACCAGACCCGCTGCCTGGTGGAGGCCCTGCTGCGGGACACCGAGCCTGCCTACATCCGGGTGGGCCGCAATCCCGTGGAGGACATCTACAGCGAGAACAATACCCCATTTGAGATGGACAGGGCCACCGTGCTGCAGGAGGGTGCGGAGGTGCTGATCGTCGCCTGCGGCGAGATGGTCCGCCCGGCAAAGGCCGCCGGCGAGCAGCTGGCAGCCCGGGGCATTTCCGCCACCGTGCTGGACATGTACTGCGTCAAGCCTCTGGACAGGGCTGCCGTGCTGCAATACGCCGCCGGCGCAAAGCTGGTGGTGACCGTGGAGGAGCACAGCCCCTACGGCGGCCTGGGCGCCATGGTGGCGCAGGTGGTTTCCGCCGAATGCCCCACCCGGGTCATCAATCTGGCCCTGCCGGACGCGCCGGTCATTACCGGCACCTCTCAGGAGGTATTCGATTACTACGGGCTGAACGCCGAGGGCATTGTGAAAGCCGTGCTGGAGAAGCTGTAAGATGGGAAAATATATCATCGGCATCGACCAGTCCACCCAGGGCACCAAGGTCATCCTCTTTGACGAAAAGGGCGGCATCCTGCTGCGGCTGGACCGCGCTCACCGCCAGATCATCGATGAGCGGGGCTGGGTGGAGCACGACCCGGAGGAGATTTACGGCAACCTGATCGCCCTGGTGCGGGAGCTGCTGGAAAAAAGCGGCATTGACCGAGCGGATGTGGCCGCGGTGGGCATCAGCAACCAGCGGGAGACCGCCCTGGCCTGGAGCCGCGCCACCGGCCGCCCTGTGTACAACGCGGTGGTCTGGCAATGCGCACGCGGAGCGGCCATCTGCCGCCGCCTGGAGCAGGCGCATCCCGACCTGGCAGAGACCGTGCGCGTCCGCACGGGACTGCGCCACTCCCCCTATTTCTCCGCCCCCAAGCTGGCCTGGATTCTGGAAAATGTTCCCGGCGTGCGGGAGGCCGCCCTGCTGGGAGAGATCTGCTGCGGCACCATGGACAGCTTTCTGGTGTTCCGGCTGACCCACGGCGGCTCCTTCCTGACGGACTACTCCAACGCCTCCCGCACCGAGCTGTTCAACATCATGGACCTGTGCTGGGACCGGGAGCTCTGCGGGCTGTTCGGCATCCCGGAAATATGCCTGCCCGGCCTGATGGATTCGGACGGCTGCTTTGGCGAAACAGATTTCGAGGGGCTCCTCCCCCGCCCGGTGCCGATCCACGGGGTGATGGGAGATTCCCTCGCGGCCCTCTTCGGTCAGGGCTGCCTGGAGCGGGGCCAGATGAAAGCCACCTACGGCACCGGCAGCAGCATCATGATGAACATCGGTGAGCGGCCCGTGCTGTCTGAAAAGGGCATCGTCACCTCCCTGGCCTGGAAGGCCCGGGGAAGGGTGCAGTATGTGCTGGAGGGCAACATCAACTACACCGGTGCGGTGATCTCCTGGCTGAAGAACGATGTGGGCCTGCTGCAGAGTGCCGGAGAGTGCGAAGCCATGGCCCTCGCCGCCAACCCGGAGGACCACACCTGCCTGATACCGGCCTTCAGCGGGCTGGGTGCCCCCTACTGGCGCAGCGATGTGCAGGCCGCCTTTGTGGGCATGAGCCGCACCACCGGCCGGAATGAGCTGGTCAGGGCCGGCGTGGACTGCATCGCCCACCAGATCACCGACATTGTGGAGCTGATGCGGCAGGAGGCCGATATCCCGGAGGTGGAGCTTCGCGCTGACGGCGGGCCCACCCGCAACGGGTATCTCATGCAGCTGCAGGCCGACCTGATCCGCGGCACAGTCCGTGTGCCGGAAGCGGAGGAGCTGAGCTGCATCGGCGCGGCCTGGGCCGCCGGTCTGGGCATCGGCCTGTACGATGACCGGGTCTTTACCAGCCTGCCCTGCCGGGTGCGCACCCCCGCCATGCCGGAGGAAAAGCGGGCCACCATGCGAAGCGACTGGCAGCGTGCCGTGGCCGCCGTTCTCGGAAAATAACCCTTTCACAGCCCCCATCCGGGGGCTTTTTGCGTGGAAAAAGCCGTTGACGGACGCTTTTTTCTGCGGTATAATGGAGACAGCGAAAAAATATAACTTTGGCACAAGCCGGGAGGTCAACCTCATGAAGATCTGGTTTGTCAGCAGCGAATGCGCACCGTTCAGCAAGTCCGGCGGACTGGCGGATGTGGCGTTTTCCCTTCCCCCTGCCCTGAAGGAAGCGGGCAACCGTATTGCCATCATTACCCCCCTGTACCAGTGTGTACGGAACCGTTTCGGCGACCAGCTGACCAAGCTGAAGGAGATCATCGTCCACCTGGGCGACCGCTTCTTCTACTGCGGCCTGTGGCTGGGGGACCGGGACGGCGTGCCGGTCTGGTTCATCGAGAACGATGAGTTCTTCGATCGCCCCCGCCTGTATGGCTACGACGACGACAAGCTCCGCTTCGCCTTCTTCTCCAAGGCCGCCATCGAGCTGCTGGATCAGGACATGGAGTTCCGCCCCGATGTGATCCACTGCAACGACTGGGAGACCGCTTTGTCCGTCATCTACCTGAAGGACGCCCAGAGCTGGCGGCTGGACCTGCAGGGCATCAAGACGGTCTACACCATCCATAACATCGCCTATCAGGGCCAGTTCGGCGCCAACGACCTGTGGGACACCTTTGCCCTGCCGTGGGGCTGGTACGACGGCGGCCTGGCCTATGAGTACGAAGGCCGCCACGACATCAACCTGATGAAGGGCGCCATGCTGATGGCCGACGCGGTCTCCACCGTTTCCGCCACCTATGCCCGTGAGCTGCATCTGCCCACCTTCGGCGCGGGCCTGCAGGGCGTGGTGGACATCGTGGGTCCCCGCCTGCGCGGCATCCTGAACGGCATCGACATGGATCACTACGATCCCATGCAGGACAAGCGCATCGCCGCCCCCTTCTCCTCCACCGATATGGCCGGCAAGGCGGTCTGCAAGGAGAAAATCCAGCGGGAGTTTGGCCTGGATGTGGAGCCGGATGTGCCCGTGCTGGTGTCTGTTGCCCGCCTGGTGGAGCAGAAGGGCGTGGAGCTGATCCGCGGCATCCTGCCCGGCCTGATGGAGATGGGCGTACAGCTGATTGTGTACGGTCAAGGCGACCAGTATTATATCGACCTGTTCAACGACTTCAAGGCGCAGTATCCCGGCCAGCTGGGCTTCTCCAGCAATTACAACGAGGAGATGGCGGCCCAGGTATTCGCCGGCGCCGACTTCTACCTGATGCCCTCCCGCTTTGAGCCCTGCGGCCTGAGCCAGATGATGGCCATGCGCTACGGCACCATCCCGATCGTGCACGAGACCGGCGGCCTGAAGGACTCCGTCCGCGGCTACCGCGAGTTCGACGGCATCGGCGACGGCTTCTCCTTCTCCGACTACAGCGAGCAGGCCCTGTACCAGGCCATCCTGGCGGGCGTTCGGCTGTACTATGCCGATGAGAAGACCTTCCGCACCCTGCGCCGCCGCTGCATGGAAAAGGACTTCTCCTGGACCCGCAGCGCCGAGCAGTACAACCGCATGTATGATGACATTGCCGACAGCAGCGATGGCGAGCCCATCCTCTTTGAGGAGGCCTATGCCCAGCTGAAGGCTGTCTATGAGGAGATCGGCCGGCGCCGCAAGGATGAGCTGGCGCCCGACTATCATCGCACCCTGCATGTGCATATCGTGGGCCGGGGCGACGGCGTGTTCACCATGGAGATCAGCAAGGACGGCGTTACCACCCGCCCCACCTGCGACAGCAAGCCCGACTTTACCATCTCCGCCAGCCTGGATAACTTCCTGGGCATGGCCAACGGCACCATCTCCGCGGACAAGCTGTTCCTCAACGGCCAGCTGAAGGTTTCCGGCAGCATTGTGAAGGGCGCCGAAATGCGTCGCCTGCTCACTTTGAACTGATAGACAAAATTTGGAAAGGGGTTTTTCCGATGAATACAACGCTTCTGATCATGGCAGCCGGTATGGGCAGCCGCTATGGCGGCAACAAGCAGGTGGACCGTCTGGGCCCGAATGGCGAGATTCTGATGGAGTATTCCATCCATGACGCCCTGGCCGCCGGCTTCAACAAGGTGGTCTTCGTCATCAAGCGCGCCATGGCCGAGTCCTTCAAGGAAATGGTCGGCGACAAGATTGCCCAGAAGTGCGAAGTGCACTATGTGTTCCAGGAGTTCGACAACCTGCCCAACGGCTTTGTTCCTCCGGAAGGCCGCACCAAGCCCTACGGCACCGTGCACGCCGTGCTGGCCGCCAAGGATGTCATCCATGAGCCCTTCGCCGTGATCAACGCCGACGATTACTATGGACAGGACGCCTTCAAGACCCTGGCCGCCAATCTGCAGACCCTGCAGGAGAAGGAAAACGCCGCCTCCATGGTAGCCTACTACCTGAAGAACACCGTCAGCGAGAATGGCACCGTGACCCGCGGCGTGTGCGAGGAGGACGCAGACGGCAACCTGGTAAAGGTTGTGGAGACCTACAACATCAAGCCCATGCCCGACGGCACCATTCAGGACATCCAGGCCGACGGTACCGGCGTGATTCTGGACCCCAACTCCCCCGTCAGCATGAACTTCTGGGGCTTTGCTCCCTCCTTCTTCCAGGTGGCGGAGGAGAAGCTGATCGCCTTCCTGAATGCCCCCACCGACAATCCCATGAAGCGCGAGTATGTGCTGCCCACCCTGGTGGACGAGATGATGAAGGAAGGCCTGAAGGTCGCCGTGCTGAAGACCACCGCCGTGTGGTTTGGCGTGACCTACAAGGAAGACCGTCCCTTCGTGGTGAACGAGCTGAAGAAGCTGCACGAGCAGGGCGTGTACCCGGCCGCGCTGTAACTTTTCCAAAAACAATGGGCACTGTCCGTCATGGCGGGCAGTGCCTTTTTTCGGTGTTGTTCGTTTATTTCCCCACGCAGAAGCTGGAAAACACCTCATCCAGCAGACGCTCACTCACCTGATCGCCGGTGATCTCCCCCAGCGCCAGCTGCGCGGCCTGCAGGTCGATGGCGGCAAGATCGATGGGGCCCTGGCGCAGGGTCCCCTCCGCCTGGGCCAGATGGGCGGCAGCTCTCCGGGCCGCGTCCACATGCCTGGGCTGTGACAGGGCGGTCCGGTCGCTCACGGCGGCCTGTTCACGCAAAAGCTCCTTCAGCGGGGCCAGCGAGTCCGGCGCTTTGGCCGAGACGGTCAGCACCGCCGCTCCGTTGCCGGAAATTTCCTCCAATTTCCGTGGCAGGTCCCCTTTGTTCAGCACAATGGCATGAGGCTTTTTCTCCGCCTGCGCCAGCATTGCCCGGTCCTCCTCCGTGAGCGGAGCAGAGGCGTCCAGCACCGCCAGCACAAAGTCAGCCTCTTCAAGCGCCCGCTCCGCCCGGCGCACCCCGATGGCCTCCACCGGATCGGCGGTCTCCCGCAGGCCGGCGGTGTCTGTCAGATGGATCACCGCGCCCCCGAGGGCCATGCTGCCGGAGACCGTATCCCTCGTGGTGCCGGGAATATCCGTCACAATGGCCCGGTCCTCCCCCAGCAGGGCGTTCAGCAGGCTGCTTTTGCCCACATTCGGCCGGCCGCACAGGGCCACCCGAAGGCCATGCTGCAGCAAGCCGGCAGCCCGCTCATCGCAGGCAGCCTCCAGCCGCTCCCGCAGCGCCCGGGTCCTGGGCAGCAGATCGGACGCTGCCTCCTCCTCGCTGATCTCCTCCGGATAATCGATGCAGGCCGCTGCCGCCGCCTGAATGCCATACAGCTCGTCCGCCGCCCGGCGCACAAAGGCGGCCGTCCCGCCGGAAAGCTGCCGCACCGCCGCCTGATGGGCCTGTTCCCCCTGTGCGGAGATCACCGCCATCACGGCCTCCGCCTGGCTCAGGTCGATCCGTCCGTTCAGAAAGGCCCGGCGGGTAAACTCCCCCGGCCCGGCCAGCCTGGCCCCCCGGCTCAGGCAGAGCCGCAGCACCGCCTCCGCCGTATAGCTGCCTCCATGCAGCTGCAGCTACGCCACATCCTCCCGGGTATAGCTGGCGGGGGCCCGCATGATCACCGCCATGCATTCATCCAGCACCCTGTCGCCGTCCACCACATGGCCATGGGTCAGCAGCCGGCTCTGCAGCCGATTTTTCCCGCCGGTGGGCCGGAATATCTGCGTCAGAATTCCCTCCGCCTCCGGCCCACTCAGGCGCACAATGCTGATGCCGCCCTGCCCCGGCGCGGTGGCAATGGCCGCGATGGTATCGCTCATAAAGCCTCCTGTAAAAAGATCCGCGGGATCACTCGCCGCGGATTGGAGAATTTTCTGTCAGAAAGGATCGTCGGGAGAGCGCACCAGCTCGGAGGTGCCGATGCCCAGAATCTCGGCGCTCTTGCGGGCGCTGACCCGCTTCTTGTAGGAATTGAGGATCAGGTTCAGCTGGCGGCCCATGAACATGATACCGGCAGACTGGCCGCCATCCAGATTCAGGGCGAGGGTGCAGCCCTTCGCCAGCATCTTGTCGGCCACCCAGGCCACCGAAACGCCCTTGCTGCCCGTGTGGCGGCCCTCCACCATCACAGCCAGATAATGTCCTGGCTCGATCATGCCGATGGCGCAGCGGGGCTGGCGGGTGGTGGCATAGCGCTTGAGGGCCACCGTGTTCAGCTCCCCATCCCGGATCATCAGCGGGCCAAAGGCCAGCACATCCGTGGCTCCCAGCTCCAGGTACTCCTCCGCCGTCAGCTCCTTGGAGTAGTGTACCTGCATGCTGCCATCCGGAAAGAGTGCCAGCGTATCAAGATTGGGGAACACGTTCTTCTTGTTCTAGGTGT
>R03__coassemble_1408_pt1 | contig 11278 bp, 11 predicted proteins | sample R03__metabat2_high_PE_065 | metagenome-assembled genome bin R03 | reverse complement strand
ATCCCGGAAATAACCGCTGCGATGAGCTGGCTACCTCCGCCATAGAGGAGTACCGCCGCCTGAACGGGGAATAAAGGTCCGGAGCCACCCGGCACAAAGCGGGAGAAATCGCTTGCAAAAACAGCCCTGTTGCGGTACAATATACGCAACAAAAACCGGAACACGGAGAAAAAGGAGGGTCTGCATTGTCAGTTAATCTGCAAAAGGGTCAGAAGATCAGCCTGACCAAGCATACAAGCGGAGGCCTGAAGCGGGTGATGGTGGGCCTTGGCTGGGACGAGGTGGAGCAGAAGCGCCACTGGTTTGCCCCCAAGCCGCAGGACATCGACTGTGACGCATCCGTGATTCTCTGCGGCGCCAATGGCCGCCTGGTCAGCAGTGACATCAAGGAGTGCTGTGTCTACTTCGGCAACCTGCGGCATCCCAGCGGCGCACTGGTGCATCAGGGCGACAACCTGACCGGTGCCGGCGAGGGGGACGATGAGCAGATCATGGTGGACCTGTCCATGGTGCCCGCCAGTGTGGACAAAATGGTATTCACGGTCAACATCTACGACGCCAATGTGCGGGGCCAGCATTTCGGGCTGATCCGCAATGCCTTTATCCGGCTGGTGGATATGAGCACCCGCACGGAGATCTGCCGCTTCAACCTCTCTGAGGATTACAGCGGAATGACCGGCATGATTGTGGGAGAAATCTATCGCCACGAGGGCGAGTGGAAGTTCAATGCCATCGGACAGGGCGTGCGGGAGGCCAGCCGGCTTTCCAGCCTGATCCAGATGTATCAGTAAAGCGGGAGGGAAACAAGTATGGCAATCAATCTTTCCAAGGGCCAGCGGGTCAGCCTGGACAAGGGCGTTCGCCTGGCGCTGGTGGGCCTGGGCTGGGATACCAACCGGTATGATGGCTCCGCCGATTTCGACCTGGATGCCAGTGCCTTCATGCTGGGCGCCAACGGCAAGGTCCGCAAGGATGAGGATTTCATCTTCTACGGCAACCTGCAGAGCGAGGACGGCGCGGTGACCCATACCGGTGATAACCTGACCGGCGAGGGCGAGGGCGATGACGAGACCCTCTTCATCGACTTTACCAAGGTCCCTGCAGATGTGCAGACCATCGCCATCACCGTGACCATTTACGAGGCGGAGGAGCGCCGCCAGAACTTTGGCCAGGTGTCCAACGCTTATGTCCGCGTGGCCCGCCGCACCGGCGAGAATGACACCGTGGGTATCGAGGAGCTCCGCTACGACCTGGGAGAGGATTTTTCCATTGAGACCGCGCTGGTGGTGTGCGAAATCTACCGCAACGGCAACGACTGGAAATTCCGCGCGGTGGGCGCCGGCTATCAGGGCGGCCTGTACGCGCTGTGCAAGAGCTATGGCGTGAATGTCTGAGGCTGATTGTACGCAAATTGAAATGCAAAAGGAGCGGCTTCCGGAAGGAAAGTCCGCTCCTTTTGTATAAAATTACCGGTTCCACTTTTTGCTGCCGTCTCCCAGCAGGGCCCGCATTTCGCGGGAGTCCTCCAGCGCCTTGGCACAGCCCAGCACCACGCAGTTCTGCGGGTCGTCCGCGGGGCCACAGGGGATGCCCAGCACACTGTAGATGGCTTCCGGCAGACCACTGATCCGGCAGGCGCCGCCGGTCAGCACAATGCCGTCTTCAAAGATGTCGGAGGCCAGCTGGGGCGGCGTATGCTCAATCACCGCCTGGATGCATTCGATCAGGTCCGCCACAGGCTCCTGCAGCGCCTCGTAGATCTCCTATGCGGTTACGGTGACGGTTTTGGGCAGTCCGGAAACCAGGTTGCGTCCGGTTACCTCCATGGTGCGTCCGGCGATTTCGGTTCCCTTGTAGGCACTGCCGATGCTGATCTTGATTTCTTCGGCGGTTCGGTCGCCCACCAGCAGATTATGTTTTTTCCGAAGAAAGCGGACGATCGCATCGTCAAAATAATCTCCGCCCACCTGCACGCTGCTGGAGACGACCACCTCACCCAGCGCCAGCACGGCAATGTCCGTCATGCCGGCGCCCATATCGATGATCATGCAACCGTAGTGGTCGGTAAAGTTCAGGCCGGCGCCTAAAGCCGCCGCAATGGGGCGGTCCATCAGCTGGGTTTTGCGCACACCTGCGTCGAACATAATGTTGATGAGCTGACGCTTTTCAATGTCGTTCATGCCGGAGGGAACACTCAGCACCGCTCTGGGGCGGCTGAAAAAATGATGCCCCACCACATGTGCCACAAACTGGCGCAGCATGTCGTTCATCAGCTGAAAATCATTTACCGTTCCGTTCCGCAGCGGGCGGATGGCGGAAACGGTTCCCGGCGTGCGGCCCATCATGCGGAAAGCATCGGTACCGAAGGTAATGATCTTCCGGCTGTCCCGCTCCACAGCCACCACGGCCGGCTCGCTAAGCACGATACCCCGGTTGCGGGCCATAATATACACATGGGAGGTTCCCAAATCGATTCCGATATCACTGACCTGTGCCACTGAATCACCCACCTTGCATAAGCTGTTACCGGGGAAATTTTACCATGAAAGCCGGAAAATGTAAAGAAGAGTTTTCAAAATCGTAATCTTTTTGCAATATTTATTCCCCGCCGAGTGCCAGGAGTGCCTCCTGCTTTGCGGAAGTCAGCCTGTCAACCAGCGTTCGGCAGCTTTCGCGGGATACGCCGTCCATGGCGGTCAGGGTCAGCTGGCGCCGCTTCAGCGCGGAAGCCTGCTCCAGCCCCTGCCGGAACACGGGCACAGAAATCCGGATGGCCTGGTCCAGTTGATGGGTCAGGCGCTGATCGGTTTCCATCAGCATGGTCAGCATGGAAAGGGTCTGCAGCATCACCAGCCCGGAGGTCTGCAGGTCGGTTTTTCTGCGCCCAAGCTGTTCCTCCGCGTGGGAAAGCGTGGCCTTTTCCGCGGCGGGGAGGGTGGGATTTGCGTTCAGATAGGCTTCCAGTTCACTGCTTCCCTGCTCTGCCGCCAGAGTATACAGGGCCAGCGTCCGGTAATCCGAAAGGGCTGCCTCCTGCAGCTCCTCCAGCCGACGCAGGTCGTGGGTCAGCTGCTCCTGGCTCGTCCGCAAGGAAGTCAGGCACAGGTCCAGCTGCTTGCTCAGTTCCTGATACTGGCGGAGCAGACGGTCGGCAGAGGCTTTTCCTGTCAGCCGGGCCACAGCGGAAGAGACCTTCAGCAGCTCGGAGGGGTCAAAGGCTTCCATCAGCTGCCGCAGATGATGGATCTGCGGCATGACATCCGTCTGGGAATCCCGTTCACGCAGAATCCGATCGGAGGCCTCAGAGGATTTTTGCGCTGCGTCGGCTCCGAAGGAGGCGATGGCAGCGGTATCGTACACATCCAGCGTGCTGAGAAGCCCGCTTACCTCCGGAGAGCCCCGCAGCGCTTCCATCATTTGTTCCGCTTCGCTCATGTCAGCCTCTTCCCAACAGTCTGTCCCAGAATCCCAGCTTGATCTGGGTAAAGTCCGGGACAGCCATGTCATAGACAAAGTGTCCTTGTGTAAACTCGTCCGGCTGCCAGCCATGCATGCGCCGCTCCAGGCTCTGATACCCGGTAGGGGTGCAGATCAGCACATCAAAGCCCACCAGGCTCAGAAATGCGCAGAGGATCGCGTCCTCCTGCGAGGGCTGTTCCTCTCCGGCGGAAACGATGATCAGCTTGGGATTTTTTGCGCCGAAATCGGTAAAGCTCTGCAGGATGTGCAGCAGCTGCCTGTCGAGGTTCAGTGCCACAGCGATCACACTGTATTCGGTCCCGTTCTTCCAGGTTCCCTCAATGATGCCCTGGTCCAGCAGCTGCTGCAGGCAGTCCAGCAGGTGCGTTTCCATCTCCTTGCGGAGATTGCGGAACTGATAGGCAGGGTGATTCTGGATCGCGGACCGGTCCAATCGGTTGTCCCGCCCCAGAAAGCCGGTGGCTGCGGCGCGGAAGGGGTTGGCATCGGTCCGGCGGAGATGGGGGAGCGCACGGATCACATAGGTGGCGTCCTTCACCACCAGCTGCCGCAGCCAGGCCCAATAATTGGTCTCGTCATCCACGCCGTTCAGCTTGGCAAAGATGACCGGCATCACCACCTGACCATCCTCCGCGCTGTAGCCTGGGCGGTTGGCCAGCGGTTCCCGCCAGAGCAGGGGCAGCTCGTTTTCGGCGATGGTCAGATGCAGGGCCACGGCAGATTGGGCGGAGCGCCGGCCCATCATGGCGCGGACCTCCTGCTGGGCGCGGTAGGCGGCGGTCTCCATGGCGCCTCCGGCGGTGGGAAGGGCCTTCAGCTCCATTTTGTCAGGGTATTTCAGGTCCTGCAGTTCGGGATCCCGCAGCACACATTCCTCTCCGTTGGGGCAGAGAATCATTACATCCACGCCGGAGCGGGCCAGGATCCGCAGCAGCCTGGCTTCCTTTCCGTTCTGGCAGCCGCCCAGCTGCAGCAGCACCGGGCAGCGGTTTTCTTTCCAGCTTTTGAACAGCACGCTGCGGCAGCGCTGCAGCCAGCACAGCACAATGACAGAATCGTTGATCGTCCGGGGTACGGACTGGGCCGGGTCCTCCGCCATGATGGCAGCAAAGGCGCCGGACAGCTTTTCTCCCAGCTCAGGGAAAGCTCCTGCCTGCAGGTTTTTGGCCAGATCATTTACGGCCTGCTCGACGGAGCGGTACCCATTGGCCCGGTGGATTCTGGCAATCTCCTCCGGCGTGGGAACGGACCAGCCGTCTGTGACGGTCATCAGGGGCCGCTCCTGCTTTTTCAGTTGTCGCTGCAGCTGCAGCAGCTCCTCCTGAAAGCTCAGCCTGTCCGGCACACCGTTCATCCGGAAAAAACAGGTGTAATCCGTGCCGCCTCGCTCCTTTGGCGGGATGGCAATGCTGCGCAGCCCTGCTTTTCCATTGATCCATTGATTGATCTCCCGGTGAAGCGGTGCAGGGGAAGGCGCCTCCACTGTGGCAGTATTTGCCTCTGGAGCAGCCTGGGCACCGCCAAAGCGGAAGCCGCCCGTGCGGGGCGTTGCGGTCTGCTCCGAAGTGCCCGGGGTTCCGCCCAGCTGCAGCACCGGAGCGGCGTGCACTGCCTGCGGCGCAGCCGAAGGCGCCGGCCGGGCCGGAGCGCTGTAATCCGCCAGGCGGAAATCGGCGGGGAAGGGCGGGCAGCCCTCCTGTGTCACCACCTGAGAAAGGGCAGGGCCGGATGCCTTTCCCAACAACAGCACCCGGCAGCCCAGCCGCTGCAGCATGGAGAAAAACACATGCTCGTACAGCCCGGCGTCCAGCCGCGCCACCACCCAGGGATGCTCATCCAGGCACCGCAGAGGCGTGGCGGCAACATCCTTGATCCAGCACAGATAACGGCAGCATGCGTTGACCAGCACCGCACCGTCCTTTCCGGAACGGCGAAGATGCTCCAGCGCCTCACAAAGGGCCTGAACCAGCTGCTCCTGCCCGTGAAAATCAGGCAGCCAGAGGGAGACGGCGTTTTTTACCGATGCCGGATCCACGGCGCTCATCCGCACGCCGGCCAGCTCCAGCGCCTTGATGCGATCCGGACCGGGCTTGGGGATGGCGCCCTCCAGCAGCAGGCCCCGCCCTTTGGCCAGGGGAACAATCTGGCTGAGCTGCCCGGCCAGCCCATCCTGCAGGCCGGCTGCCTGCAGATAGACCGGCAAAGATGTGGAAGCAATTCCCGCAACGGAGGTAACCGGTGTCTGTTCGTATAGCATGAGCTCATCACCTGTTTTCATAGGGATCCCTGTTCTATTCGCCGTGAGATGGGGCCATCCCTGCTTTTTCCTCGATTTCCCTTTGGCACACCGGCAGGAAAAATCGATTCTCCATCGAAAAAAACTAAAGTTGACAATTTTTGCGATGCGAGGAGCAAGCGATGAAATCGATGACCTCTGCCAAGCGTGCGGACATGATGCTGAATGAGCCGGTGACCAAAGTGATCCCCCGGCTGGCCATCCCCACCATCATTTCCATGCTGATTACCAGTGTCTACAACCTGGCGGATACCTATTTTGTCAGCCAGATCGGCACCTCCGCATCCGGTGCGGTGGGCGTGGTATTTTCCGCCATGGGCCTGATTCAGGCCTGCGCCTTTACCATCGGCATGGGCAGCGGCACCAACATGAGCCGGGCTCTGGGTGCCAAAAAAGAACAGGAGGCCCGCATCTTTGTCTCGGTGGCGTTTTTTACGGCGTTTGCTGTGGGTCTGCTGTTGATGGCCGTGGGTCTTCCGCTGCTGGATCCGCTGGTGCGTTTTCTGGGCGCTACCAGCACCATCGCGCCCTATGCGAGGGAGTATGCCTTCTGGATTTTTCTGGCAGCGCCCTTTATGATGTCTTCGCTGGTGATGAACAATCTGCTGCGCTTTCAGGGGCTGGCGGCCTATGCCATGGTCGGCATCGGCACCGGCGGCGTTTTGAATATGGTGCTGGACCCGATCCTGATCTTTGGGCTGGACATGGGCATTACCGGCGCCGCTGTTGCCACGGCGGTATCACAGCTTACCTCGTTTACCATCCTGCTGATCGTTTCCAACACCAGGGCGGATACCATCCATATCACGCCGAAAAACTTTCACCCCAGTAAGGCGCTGTATGGCCGGATTTTGTCCAACGGCTTCCCTTCTCTTGGGCGGCAGGGCATTGCCAGCGTCTCCACCATCCTGCTCAACAACACGGCTGCTGCCTGGGGCGATCCGGCCATCGCCGCCATGTCCATTGTCAGCCGTTGCGTGCTGTTTATCAACTCCACCATTGTGGGCTTTGGACAGGGCTTTCAGCCGGTATGCGCTTTCTGCTTCGGCGCAAAGCGCTACAGTCGGGTTCGTGAGGCGTACTTTTTCTGCCTGAAGGTGGCAACCGTTATTATGCTTATCCTTTCGGCACTGGCCTTTGGATTCTCCGAGCGGATTGTGACTGCCTTCCGTGCGGATGATCCGGAGGTGATCGCCATCGGCACGCTGGCCCTGCAGCTGCAGCTGTGCACGCTTCCCACCTGGGGGCTGGTGGTGATGTCCAGCATGCTGACCCAGTCCATCGGAGACGGGCTGCGCTCCACCATCATTTCCATCTCCCGCCAGGGCATTTTTCTGATCCCGCTGCTGCTGATCCTGCCGCCCATGCTGGGCCTTCTTGGGCTGCAGATCGCCCAGCCGGCGGGAGATGTGTTTGCCTTTATTCTCTCCATCCTGCTGGTGCGCAACCTGATGGCCAAAATGAAACAGGCTGCAGACGGCGAACCACTGCAGCTTCTGCCGGGGAAAAAGGGTGCTTGAGTCGCCTTTACCGGATTTCCTCCCACAGCGCGCCAAGCTGGGTCATCCAGGCGGCCACATCCATCTGCCAGGCCGTGGAGAGATTTTCACGGGTCAGCACCTGTGCGGTTGGACCGGCCGCGATCAGCCGGCCCTGATGGAGCAGCGCTGTGTGGGTGCCGAATTTCAGCGCCAGGGACAGATCGTGCACCACGGTGAGAACGGCTCTGCCAGGAGTCCGGCGCCAGCCGTCCACCAGCTCAAAAATCTGCTTCTGGCAGGCGAGGTCCAGGTTGTTTCCCGGCTCGTCCAGAATCAGCAGCTCCGGCTCCTGACAGAGAGCCTGTGCCAGGAAAACCCGCTGCAGCTCACCGCCGGACAAGGTCATCACGCTGCGTTTTCTCAGCTCCGCAAGCCCTGTATCGCACAGGGCTTTTTCTATGGCCGCATTGCCGGAGAGGTCGCCGTGCCGCTCCCTCTGATGGGCATAGCGTCCCATGGCGACCACCTGCTCTACGGTGTAGGGCTGGTTCAGTCTGGCGGTCTGCTCCATCACGGCGATCCGCAGGCCGCGCCGGGAGGGCTTCATGCCGGGCACATCCGTGTCGTCCAGCAGCACGGCCCCTGTGCAGGGGATCGCACCGGAAATGGCGCTGAGGAGGGTGGACTTCCCGGCGCCGTTCGGCCCGGCCAGCATCCACCACTGCCCGGCTTCCACCGAAAAGGACACCTCCCGGAGCAGCGGGCGTGAGCCCGCCTGCACACTGACCTGCCTGATATCCAGTCGATTCATCTTCCGCTCCTTCCTGTGCGGGCAAAAATCACCACAAACACGCAGGCGCCGATGATGGAGGTGACCACGCCCACCGGCAGCTCATTGGGGGAGAAGATGGTCCTGGAGACCATGTCGCAAAGCAGCAGGAAAATGGCGCCGCCAAAGACCGCGGCGGGCAGGAGCCGCCGATGATCCGGCCCCAACAGCCGCCGAACGACGTGGGGAGTCACCAGGCCGACAAAGCCAATGCCGCCGCCTACGCTGACACAGACACCGATCAGCACGGAAACCGCCGCCATGATGGTCAGCTTGACGCGCCGGACATTCACGCCCAGGTGCAGCGCCTGGCTTTCTCCCATGGCAAGCGCGTTCAGCGCGTTGCGCTGCGACATCAGGACTGCCCCGCAGACAGCCAGCGAGCAGGCCAGCAGAGCCGCCGCCGGGTATCCGGCACCGGAAAGAGAGCCCATGGTCCAGTAGGTGATGGTCTTCATCTTTTCGCCGGCGCAAACAATCAGCAGGCTCAGTACAGCGGTCACCAGCATGGAGAAGACTGTTCCCATCAGGATGATGGTGTTGGTGGCAAGCCCGCGGTCAATGGCCAGGGACAGCGACATGATGGCGGCCATGGCGCCGAAGGCAAAGCCGATGGCTAGCACGGTGGTGCCGCCCAGTGCAAAACCAGGCAGGGTAAAACCGGTCAGGATGGCCACTGCCGCACCCAGCGAGGCACCGGAGGATACGCCGAGGGTGGAGCCATCCGCCAGCGGATTCCGGAGCAGGCCCTGCATGGCAGCGCCGCACAGGGAAAGGGAGGCCCCCTCCAGCGCCACACAGAGGATCCTCGGCAGCCGAATGGACAGCAGAATGCCGCCATACATGCCATCCGGGATCGCCTGGCCGGTCAACGCCAGCCACAATACCCGCAGGGTGGTTGAGAGGGGAATGGCCACGCTGCCCAAACACACGCACAGCAGCATCACCAACAGGGTCAGAACGGTCAGGGAACCGTACAGAATCACATTCTTTTTCATGATGAGAGAAAGGCCCGTACGGTCATGCCGCACGGGCCCCTGTCCTTTTATTTGGCTTCGGAAGCAATCTGGCGCAGTGTGGCCATGGCTTCTGCCAGACGCGGACCCTGACGGGAGAATACATCCGCGTCCACGCAGTAGATCCGGCCGTTCTTTACGGCGGCAATATCGCCCCAGCCTTCGCGGGCGGAGATCGCCTCGGCGGAGTTGTAGCCGGAAATGTCGATGATAATGTCAGGATTCCGCTCGATCACCTGCTCGGCGGAGAGGGTGGGCCAGCCCTCGGTATCGGCAAAGGCGTTGGTCATGCCGGCCAAATCGATCAGGTCATCCAGGAACTCGCCGGAGCCCATGGAGTAGATGGTGCCCTCCCAGTAGGAGACCTCCACATACACGGAGAGGCCGGTAACCTCGTCCTGCACGGTGAGGGCTTCCTGCATGGAGGCAGTCAGCTGCGCGGCCTCCTCCTCATGGCCGGAAACCGTGCCCAGCAGCGCGATATCCTCATAGACAGAGTCCAGTGCCTGTACATTGGTGGAGACCACGGTGATGCCGGCTTCGGTCAGGGCGTTCACCTGCTCCTCGGTCTGGGCCATGGTGGTCATGACCACCACATCCGGCTCCAGCGCAATGATCTGCTCCAGATTGGTCTCGTAAAAGCTGGCCACAGAGGGCACTGCCTGCACGGCCTCCGGATAGTTGCAGTAATCACCGCGGCCCACAACCTGGTCGCCGGCGCCGATGGCATACAGGATCTCCTGATCGGCGGGATCCAGCACCACGATGCGGGCGGCAGGGGCGGAGAGTGTCAGCTCCCGGCCGGTCATGTCCGTCACAGTGACTGCGTCTGCCGTTTCGGCAAACACGGGAAGGCACAGGCAGAGCAAGGCCAGTGCCAGGGCAAAAGAAACAAACCTCTTCATCATTGAGAGGCACCTCCTGATGGCGCATAGCGCCGGATCAGCCGCCAGCGGAGGTAACTGAGAGGAAAATCCCGCGCTCCTGTCCCCAGAGGAGCGCACACACAGGTGCAGACAGGTCTCTCGACTTGGCTTCATCCTCAGGAGCGTCTTCCCACGGCTTTGCCGCAGTGACTGCTTGCGCCTGCTCCCTTGTCTGCTTCACGGTTGCCGGGCCAGTGCGGAAATCGCATCCGCTTCCCTTCATCTGCATTGCTGACAGCTGTCGGGCAGAAGTATACACGCAAATCAGCCAAAAGGCAAACAAATTTTTCTGAAAGCGGTTCATTCTCCGAAAAAACGGTTCAGCTTGCCCTGCCGGTTAAAGCACAGCCCCTGCCAGCCCGCCCAGATGGCGGCGCAGATGTTGGGGGGATTGTCGTCAATGAAGAGGGTTCTGGCCGGCTCCAGCCCAAAGGTATCGGTCAGGTGCCGGTAGATGGCCGGGTCCGGCTTTAACAGATGGATATGGGAGGAAACGACTTTTCCGTCGAACAGCCGGAAAAAATCGAAGTGGCTTTCCACCGTTTCAAAGGGATGGCGGCCGTAATTGCTGAGCACATACAGCTTTTTCCCGTGCGCGTGGCAGGCCTCCAGCGCGTGGATGCCCTCGGCGATGGGCTCCTTCACACGCACCCAGTTTTGCATGATGGCGGTAATCTCCTCCTTCAGCTCCGGGGCGGTGCTGACCATCAGGGCGGTCAGCTCCTCCTGAGAGGCGGCCCCCAGATCCATCATCACCCAGTAGGGGGAGGAGAACACCGCGTGCTTCAGGGCCGGATATTTTTCCGGACAGCCGGGGAGCACCTCTGCCAGGATTTTGTCCGGGGAAAATGTCAGCAGTACATTGCCGACATCAAATACCACATTGTCGATCTCATCCCATGGCATGGTTTTGCACCGGTCATCGATCATTTGGAGCTGCATGACAAAAGCCTCCTGTCGTTGCTGGGTCTATTGTAAGGCAGGCCGGTGGAAAATGCAAGGTAAAAAGTTATCAATTCGCGGTTTACATCTGCCGGAACCGGTGATATAATTACAATCGGAGTGGTTTGCACCGCTCTGTTTGTGGCGCACTTTATCAAATCACGCCGATCCGTACGCAGGAGGAGCAAATGAACGGAGAAAACAGGCCAAACGGCTTTTCTGGCACAAATTATGGCCAGCAGGCCAACCCCTACGGTCAGCAGGCAGGCTATGGCCAGCAGACCAACCCCTACGGTCAGCAGGCGAAT
>R03__coassemble_1368_pt1 | contig 11504 bp, 12 predicted proteins | sample R03__metabat2_high_PE_065 | metagenome-assembled genome bin R03 | reverse complement strand
TCGCGCCTGCGGGCGCGACCAGGGGGCTTTCCGGTCGCCCCCTGGACCCCTTCGGACCTCCACTGATACAGGGGGGTACTGCCCAGCGCCGGAAAGGTTATTCCTCCTCCGCCCGTGCCACGGCCTCTTTGGCCTCCTCATAGCCATAGCCCCGGCGGGCCAGGGCGGCAATGGCCCGCTGACGGACCTTTCTCCCGTCCTCATCGGGCTTTTTTTTGCGGAGGAATTTCCGGGCCAGCTCCAGTGCCGCGTCCCGGGTCGTGTCCTCGTCCAGGTTTTCCAGCGCTTCGCTGATCTGCTCGCCGGAAAGCCCCTTGCGGCGCAGGTCCATGGCGATGCGCTGCTTTCCCAGCCCGGCACCGGAGCGGGCCGCCGCCCACTGACGGGCAAAGGCCTCATCGTCCAGCAGTCCGTTGGAGGAGAGCTTGTACAGCACCATCTCAATGGTCTGGGGGCGGTAGCCCACCCGCCGCAGGCCGGCCTCAAGCTCTCCGGTGGAGCGGGGCCGCCCCGCCAGCAGGGATACGGCATATTCCAGGGCCGGGCGATACTGGTTCAGCAGCAGAAAGCGGTCGTACTCCTCCAGGTCCACCTCGTCCCCCACCTGCAGGGGGCGCTCCTCATACAGCCTGCGGGTGATCAGAATCCGCTCCCCACCGATCACCAGCTGCACCTTGCCCCGCACCCGGCTGACCTCTGTCACTTCCATGCGGGCATCTCCTCCTGCAGGGCAAAGCGGAGCACATCCCGGTTGACCTGCCCCAGCCGGCCCGTGCGGGCCTCGCTGCAGCCGCCGTTCAGGAATACCACCTGCCGCCCGGTGCCCTCCTCATAAAAGGCGCCGTCCGCACAGCCATAGGCATAGCCCTGGTGGCCGATGAGCCGGTGCTTTGAAAGCTCCCTGTCCTCCACGATCAGCAGGCCCAGCCCGTAGTGGAGCCTCGGGTCCGCCTTGCCGTAGTGGCCGTGGGCCCGCACCATCTGCCGCACCGTTTCCGGCTGCAGCAGCGTCACCCCGTCCACCGTGCCATGCCCGGCGATCAGCCCCAGCAGGCGGGAGAGAGAGGCCGCGTTGGTATACAGGCTCCCCGCCGTGTGGTGATAATGGTGCAGCGGGTCGGCCGACTCCAGCGCCTCCGCCCCGGCGGCGGGGATCACCGTATCCTGCCCCTCATGATAGGGCAGCACCCTGCTGATGGGCATGATCCGCTCCTTCTCCAGCCGGGCGGCGTCCAGCCCGCCCCGCAGGCCCAGCGGCTTTAACAGCCGCTCGGCAAACACCTCCGGCACCGGCTGGTTGGTCAGGTATTCCAGCACGCAGCCCAGCAGGCCGAAGTTCAGATTGCAGTAGGCAAACTCCTCGCCGGGTCCGCTCCGGCGGATGCCCGCCTCCCCCAGCAGCCGGTCCAGGGGCCAGTTTTCCTTCAGGGCGGTCTCTCCCGCGGGAATGTCCCGCAGCCCGGAGGTGTGGGAGAGCACCTGGGCCACCGTTACCCCCCGCAGGGCCTCCGGCTCGGCAAAGGGCAGCAGCCGGGACACAGGCGTGTCCAGCGAAAAGGCCCCCTCCTCCACCAGGGTCATCACCACCAGGGCCGTGGCCATTTTGGTGATGGAGGCCACCCGGAACAGGGTGTCCGCCTCCGCAGTATGCACGGGCTTCTGCATGGTAGAGGTCAGGGCCGTGCGGGTCTCCTCCCCATCCCGCAGCAGCAGCGAGGCCCCCAGCACATGGTGGCGGCACAGCAGCGCCTCATAGTCCGCCAGGCGCACCGGGGCCGGGTCGGAGAGCAGATGCCGCATCTGCCCCTTTGGCGAGGGCGCCTGCCAGGGCAGCAGCAGCTGATACACCGCGTTCTTCAGGGGATTTACAGGCATACAGGCACCTCCTCCACCACTGTGCCGACAGAGATCCAGGTCAGGCCCATCAGCCCGCAGCCACACAGATACCGCCCCAGCTCCGTCCATTCGGGGTTGACGAGCTGAAACAGCAGGCAGGCCGCCGCCATCACGGCGGAGAACACGCCCACCGCCCTGCGCTGCCGCAGCCGGATCAGCGCCCAGTACAGGGCCAGGCACAGCCCGGCGGCCCACAGCGCCCGGCCACCGTCAAAAAGGTCCGGCAGGGGCAGCAGCAGGCCGGAAATGCCTCCCGCCAGCCCAAGCGCAAGCGACAGCGCGATCCAGGGCCGGTCCCTGAAGGGCGTCCTTTGGGGCCGGATCAGGAGGATGGCCCCCGCCGCACAGAGGATCCCGCTCAGCAGCTGGCTCACCCGGGTGCCGCCGCCGAGGGACATCAGGCTGTCGGCCCGCAGGCCCTCGATCAGCATGCGGCCCGCCCCGTACAGCAGCAGATACCGGCAGAGAATGTGCCCCGGCGCCCGCCGTCGGCGGCTCCTGACCATCAGCACGGCAAAGGTGAGCAGGTCCCACACCGACTCGTAAAAGAAGGTGGCCATGTGCCAGGTCACCCCGTCCCCGGAGGGAATCTGTACCGCCAGCGGGAAAAACTGCCAGGCCGGATCGGTGATGAGCGCCCCGTAGGCCTCCATATTGAAGAAGTTTCCCCAGCGGCCGATGGCCTGGGCCAGTGCCACCCCCGGCGCGATGATGTCCAGCAGCGTCCGGGCATCCAGGTGGCGGCGGCGGCAAAAGAGCACCACCGCCAGCGCCCCGCCGATGATGCCGCCATAGATGGCCAGCCCGCCCTGCCAGATATACAGGGCGGTAACGGGGTTGCTTTTGAAGGTATCCCAGGCAAAGATGACATAATACAGCCTGGCCCCGATGATGCCGGTGGGCACCACCCACAGGGCCAGGTCCACAATGGTATCCTTCGGGAGGCCCATCCGCTTTTCGCCCCGCAGGGCAATGGCGATGGCGCAGCAGATCCCCAGCACGATCAGCGCACTGTACCAGGGAATGCTCCCGATGATGTATCTGCTTGACGGCATGCAATCAGTCCTCAGCGCTCACTTTGGCAAACACCATGCGCCCGGCGCTGGTCTGCAGCACCGAGGTGACGGTCACCTGCTTCTTCTGGCCCACAAAGGGCTTGCCGCCCTCCACCACCACCATGGTGCCGTCCTCCAGATAGCCCACGCCCTGGGCGGCCTCCCGGCCCTCCCTGGCGATGGCCAGGCTCAGCCTTTCCCCGGTGAGGATCATGGGGCGCAGCGCCCCGGCCAGCTCGTTCACATTCAGCACCCGCACGCCCGCAGCGGCGGCGGCCTTCTGCAGCACCGGGTCCGCCGTAACCACCGGGGCCTCCAGCCGGGCGGCCAGCTGCAGCAGGGCGGCGTCATGGTCGGAGGAAAGGGCCTCCCCCGCGATCACCCGCACGCCGCCGGAGGCCTGCAGGCGGCTGAGCACCTCCGTGCCCCGCTCTCCCCGGGCATGCCGGGCCTGGTCGGTTGAGAGGGCGGCCTGCCGCAGCTCCTCCCGCACAAATTCCGGCACCAGCAGCGCGCCGGAGAGAAAGCCTGTTCTGCGGATGTCCAGGATCCGCCCGTCGATCAGCACCGAGGCGTCCAGCAGCCGCTCCGGCTCCCCGGTCCTTTTGCGGCTGTGCTTCGGCTTTTTCTCCACCCGGAAGCGCCTGCCGCCTCCGCTCATCCGGCGGAACATGGCCGCCATCTCCTATGAGCGGCGGAAGCCGATGGTATAGCCCATAATGCCCAGGGTGATAAACATAATGGCGCTGATGGAGATGGTAAACACCGAGTCTCCCAGAAAGCGCAGGATGTTGCTCATCAGCGCCGCGATCACCAGGCCCACGATCAGGCCCACCATGGCGCTCACCAGCTGGGCCATGGGCATGGCCTCCACCTTTTTGATGATGGCGGATATCAGCCGGGTAGCCCAATTCAGGATGGTATGGCTCAGCAGGAAAAACACGGCGCAGAACAGCACCGCCATGCCCCCGTAGGAGACCGCCAGCACCGCAAAGGTGATCTGGGGCTCGGGGGTCACCATCCGGTACACCTGCTCCACCCCCGCGGTGATGGCAATGCCGATGCCCGCGCCCACCAGCGCGATCAGGATCCGGAGCAGCCATTGCAGTTTCTTGGATTTCACTTGCTTTTCCTCACATCAGAATAATACGCTCAGCGCCTGCATCACCGTGTCCACCCCCAGCAGCCGCACCCCTTCCGGGGCCTGCAGGGTGCGCAGGTTCTCCTTGGGCAGCATCACGGTGGTAAAGCCCATGCGGGCGCACTCCGCCACCCGCCGGTCGCAGCGGGCAATGGGGCGCACCTCCCCCGCCAGGCCCACCTCGCCCATGATGGCCACATCGCCGCCCACCGGGGCGTCCTTCAGGGAGGAGGCCACCGCCGCGCACAGGGCCAGGTCCGCCGCCGGCTCGGAAAGCTCCAGGCCGCCGGCCACATTCACATACACATCCTGGTTGTTGGTGCGCTGCCCGGCCCGCTTTTCCAGCACCGCCAGCAGCAGGGCCACCCTGCCCGCGTCCGCGCCGTTCACCGTGCGGCGGGGGGTGTTGAGAAAGCTGGGGGCGCACAGGGCCTGCACATCGCACAGCAGGGGCCGGGAGCCCTCCATGCCGCAGAACACCACCGAACCGCTGGCGCCCTTGGCCCGGTGGCTCAGCAGCTGCTCGGAGGGGTTGGCCACCGTTTCCATGCCGGTACCCGTCATGCGGAACACGCCCAGCTCGTTTACCGAGCCAAAGCGGTTCTTCACCGCCCGCAGCAGGCGGTATTCCTGCTGGCGGTCGCCCTCAAAATACAGCACCACATCCACCATGTGCTCCAGCATGCGGGGGCCGGCAATGGCCCCGTCCTTGGTGACATGGCCCACCAGGAAAATGGCGGTGCCCGTCTCCTTGGCCAGCCGCATCAGCAGGCTGGTGGATTCCCGGATCTGGCTCACCGCGCCGGGGGCGGAGGCCATCTCCGGCCGGTACATGGTCTGGATGGAGTCCACCATCATCACATCGGGAGAAAGCTCCCGCATACGCTCCTCCACATTGTCCAGGGCATTCTCGGCCAGCACATACAGGTTGGGCACGCTGATGCCCAGCCGGCTGGCCCGCAGCTTGATCTGCCGGGCGCTCTCCTCGCCGCTGACATACAGCACCCGCTGCCCTGCCCTGCACAGGTTGGCCGCCACCTGGATGAGCAGCGTGGACTTGCCGATGCCCGGGTCGCCGCCGATCAGCATCAGGCCGCCCTCCACAATGCCGCCCCCCAGCACCCGGTCCAGCTCGCTGATGCCGGTCTGGGTGCGCACGGTGTTGTCCTCCGGCACATCCTTCAGCAGCATGGCCGCCGCGCCGGTGCCGGGGCGCTGCCGGGCCGCGGGCTTGCCGGGGGCCTTCTCCGCCGCCGCGGCAACGGATTCCTCCATCGTGTTCCACGAGCCGCAGCCCGGGCAGCGGCCCGCCCACTTGGGGGTCTCAAAGCCGCAGGCCGTGCAGGCGTAGATCGATTTGTCCTTGATCGCCATGTCGCTTTCTCCTTCGCGGGCCGTTCTGACAAAAGAGGGCCGGCGGGGGCCCCGATGCCGTCCGCCGACCCTGAATGGAATCGAATTACAGTGTTACGCCGGTCTTGAAGATCGCCAGGTCGTGGAAGCCCCTGGCCTCGCTGCAAACCTCTTTGCCTCCGGCCACCTCCAGCACCAGCGCCAGCAGCTCCTCAGAGAGCTGGGGCAGGGTCTTGCCGGCATCCAGCAGCCGGCCGGCGTTAAAGTCGATCCAGTTGTGCTTGTGGCCGGCCAGGGTGGAATTGGAGGAGATCTTCACCGTGGGCACAGGGCAGGCGAAGGGCGTGCCCCGTCCGGTGGAGAACAGCACCAGCTGCGCGCCGGAGGATGCCAGCGCGGTGGCCGCAACCAGGTCGTTGCCGGGGGCGGAGAGCAGGTTCAGACCGGGGGTCCTGACCTTCTCGGAATAGCGGAGCACATCCCGCACGGGGGAGAAGCCGCTCTTCTGGGTGCAGCCCAGGGCCTTGTCCTCCAGGGTGGAGATGCCGCCCGCCTTGTTTCCGGGGGAGGGGTTCTCATAAATGGTCTGATGGTGCTCCTCAAAATAGTGCTTGAAGTCGTTGATGAGGGACACGGTCTTGTCAAACAGCTCTTCAGTGGGGCAGCGGTCCATCAGGATGGTCTCCGCGCCGAACATCTCGGGCACCTCCGTCAGGATGGTGGTGCCGCCCTGGGCCACCAGCAGGTCGGAGAAGCCGCCGATCACCGGGTTGGCCGTGATGCCGCTGAAGCCGTCTGAGCCGCCGCACTTCAGGCCCACCACCAGCTTGGAGGCCGGGCAGGGCACCCGCTTTTCCTCCCGCATGCGGGCCGCCAGCTCCTCCAGCAGGGTCATGGCGGAGGTGAATTCGTCCTCCACCTGCTGGCTGATGAGGAAGCGCACCCGGCTGCGGTCGTAATCGCCCATGCGCTTTTCGATTTCCGCCACGCCGCTGTTTTCGCAGCCCAGGCCCAGCACCAGCACGCCGCCCACATTGGGGTGGGTGGCCAGGTCGGCCAGGATGTTGCGGGTGTTCTCCTGGTCATCGCCCATCTGGGAGCAGCCGTAGGGGTGCGGGAAGGCGTATACCCGCTCCACGCCGCCGCCCACCAGCCGCTGGGCTTCCCGCTCCAGCGCCCGGGCAATGTCGTTCACGCAGCCCACGGTGGGCAGGATCCACAGCTCATTGCGGATGCCTACCTTCCCGTCGGCCCGGGGATAGCCCATAAAGGTGGCGGGCTCCCTGGCCTCCACGGCGGGATAGGTGGGATGCCAGCTGTAGCTCAGCTCGCCGGAGAGCAGGGTGTGCAGGTTGTGCACATGGATGTGGCTGCCCTGAGGGATGTCCTCTTTGGCGTAGCCGATGGGAAAGCCGTATTTGATGATGTGGCCGTCCTTGGGAATGTCGGTGAGCGCCAGCTTATGGCCGGCGGGCACATCGGTGGCGCAGGCGATGGACATATCGCCCACCGTCACCTGCTCTCCTGCCTTCAGGGCACGGAGCGCCACCGCCACATTGTCCCGGTCGGTAATGCGCGGCATGTCCGCCATGGGGTTTCTCCTCCTGATATAGCGGCAGCAGCCCCCACTCCCTGCGGAGCGGGAGCTGCCGGCCCGTTGTCGATGGAAAATTTACAGTGCGAAAAGGTCGTTCACCACGGTCTTCATGCCGCGGGCCAGAATGTCCTCCAGATAGCCGGTCACAGCGGCCTCCAGGCCGGGCACCTTGGCCAGGTCGGGGCCAAAGAAGGCCTCGTTGCCCACAAAGGCATGCACCTGCCCGGCGGGGGTCTGGTCGGAGGTATTGGCAAAGAACTCCAGCACGGCGGCGTCATCCTGCAGGTAGTAGGGCTGGCCGTTCCGCTGGCACTCCAGGCGGCCGTCGCCGGTCAGCTTGCCGCCCCGGTACAGGCTCATCATGGAGGCGATGGAGAAGGTGAGGTGCTTCGGCAGCTCGCCGGTCTTCTCCACATAGCCCAGCAGGGAGGGCATGCAGCGGGCGCGCCACTTGCTCACGCAGTTGAGGCAGATGGACAGCAGCTGGTGCTTGATGAAGGGGTTCTTGAAGCGCCCGGTCACCGCCTCGGCAAAGGACATCAGGTCCTCCCTGGGCAGGGCCAGGGTGGGGATCACCTCGTCATACAGTGTCTTCTGCATAAAGTTGAGGATCACCTCGTCGTCCATGGCCTGCAGCACAATGTCGTGGCCGCACTGGAACGCCATGGGCACAAAGGAGGTGTGGGCGCCGTTCAGGATGCGCACCTTGCGCTGCTTGTAGGGCTTCTGATTGTCGGTATAGATCACAGGCAGGCCGATGGCGGGCAGGGGCAGGTCCTCACTGATGTCCTTCGCGCTCTCGATGACCCACAGGCCGAAGGGCTCGGCGGTCACCAGGATGTTGTCCTGATAGCCGATCTTTTCCCAGATGGCCTGGTCCTCGCCCCGGGGATAGCCGGTCACGATGCGGTCCACCAGCGTGGAGGTGAACACGCAGGCGTCCTCCAGCCAGTTCTCGAACTTCGCGCCCAGGTTCCAGATGCGGGCCAGCTCCTTCACGCAGCGGTGCAGCTGGATGCCGTTGTCGTCGATCAGCTCCACGGGCAGGATGATCAGGCCCTTGTCCGGGGCATAGTTGAAGTATTCGGCGCGCTCGTACAGGAACTTGGTCAGCTTGCCGGGATAGGTCTCCGGCGGGCACAGCTCCAGCTTGTCGTTCTCGTCCAGCACGATGCCGGCCTCGGTGGTGTTGCTCACAATAAAGCGCAGGGTCTCGCACTTGGCGTAGGCGCTGTAGCGGTCGTAATCGGCATAGGCGTCCACCGCGTCGGACACGGAGGTAACGATGCGGGTCTGCTCCACGGGCTTGTCGTCCACCAGGCCCCGCAGCATCACGGTGTAGCGATAGTCCTGCTCCTTAAAGGCGGGGAACAGGGTAAAGGACTTGATGGGCTTTACCAGCACGATGGAGCCGTTAAAGCCGGTCTTTTCGTTGGCGATATCGATAAAATAGTCCACAAAGGCGCGAAGGAAGTTGCCTTCACCAAACTGAAGCACGCGGACCGGCCGGGTGGGGGCAGGGGCGCGCAGAGCGTTCAAGCGATCCATAGGTATCCCCTCCAAATCATCTGTTTCGCCGCGGAAAAAACTTCCGCATTCTGGGAGTATTGTACCGCAATTTCCGGGCTTCGTCAATCACAAAATCGGGATCATCCTCCCTGCCGCTTTTCCCACACCAGCGGGCGGGAGGCGGAGGGCTGGTCGCTGCCGTTGGGATAAAAGCGGATGGCCCGGTCGTCCAGGGTGACGGTGCCGGTGGAGCCCCGCACGGTTTTCTTTTCCAGCACCAGCCGCAGCAGCCTTTCGGTCAGCGCCGGGCCGCCGCCCCGGGTGAGGCCGTCCTTCCACAGGGTAAAGCGGCAGCCCTCCCGGTAGCGGCTGCAGGAAAAGCCCCGCTCCGTCTCGGTCACGGTGCCCGTGCCGCACAGGGGGCAGACACAGCCCTCCAGCCTTTTTGCGCCGGAGGAGGCGGCTTTTCCCCGGCCGCGGCCCCGCTGCTATGCCGGAAAGGCGACCGCGGCGCTCTTCTCCCGGGCATAGGTCACCAGAAAGGCGGCGAACCGGCGGATGCTCTGCATAAACTGCTCCGGGTCCTGCTTTCCGTCGGTGATCCGGTCCAGCGCCAGCTCCCAGCGGCCGGTCATTTCCGGCGAGGCCAGCTCCTGGGGCATCACCTCGATCAGGCGCACCCCCTTGTCCGTCGCCTGCAGGTTTTTCCCCTGCCGCACGGCGTAGCCCACCTGCAGCAGCCGCTCGATGATGGCGGCCCGGGTGGCGGGGGTGCCGATGCCGCTGCCCTTCATCTGCTTCACGATCTCCTCATCGCTGCTTTCCCTGCCGGCATTCTCCATGGCGGCCAGCAGCGAGGCGTCGTTGTGGGGGAGCGGCGGCTTGGTGGTGTCCTCCTTCACAGCGGCGGCCTTCACCGTGCGGGTATCCCCGATGCGCAGGGGCGGCAGCGGCGCCTCCTCTTCTTTTTTCTTCCGGCCCTTCGGAGGCTCGGCGGTCTATGGCACATCGTGCCAGCCATTCTGCACGATCACCCGGCCGGTGGTGCGGAACTGGTCCCCCTCCACCTGGGTGATGACCCTGGTGGCGTCGTACTCGCAGGCGGGATAAAAGGCGGCCAGCAGCCGGCGGGCCACCAGGTCGTAGAGGCGGCGCTCGTCCGGCTCAAAGCTCTCCGGGTTCACCCGCTTGGCGGTGGGGATCAGGGCGTGGTGGTCCGTCACCCTGGAGGCATCCACCGTGCGCTTGCTCACCGGCAGGCGGCCGTCCGGCAGGGCGCCCGGCACCAGGGCCTGATAGCCGGGGGGCAGCAGGCGCATGGTCTGCACCACCCGGGGCACCATGTCCTATGGCAGATAGCGGCTGTCGGTGCGGGGATAGGTCAGAGCCTTGTGCTTTTCATACAGGCTCTGGGCCAGCTTCAGGGTCTTGTCGGCGGTAAAGCCCAGCAGGCGGTTGGCGTCCCGCTGCAGGCTGGTCAGGTCGTAGAGCTGGGGCGGCGGCTCCCGCTTGCGGGTGGTCTACGCCAGGGTGACGGTGCCGGTCCTGCCCTTCACCCGGTCGGCGACGGTCTTTGCCTCCGCCTTGTCCTTCAGGTGGGTGTCCGGGTCCCGGCGCTCATCAAACCAGACGCCCCTGTAATCCCCGAAATCCGCCGTCAGGGTGGCAAAGCCCTCCGGCTTAAAGCCTTCGATCTCCCTGCGGCGGTTTACCAGGATGGCCAGGGTGGGGGTCTGCACCCGGCCCACCGAGAGCAGGGCGTCGTAGCGGAGGGTAAAGGCCCGGGTGGCGTTCATGCCCACCAGCCAGTCCGCCTCGGAGCGGCAGCGGGCGGAGCGGTAGAGGCCGTCGTACTTCTCGCCGGGCTGGATGTGCTGAAAGCCCTCCGAGATGGCCTCGTCCGTCATGGAGTTGATCCACAGCCGCTCCACGGGCCGGTCGCAGCCCGCCATGCGGTAGATGTAGCGGAAAATCAGCTCGCCCTCCCGCCCGGCGTCGGTGGCGCAGATCACCCGGTCGGCACTGTTCATCAGCCTTTTCACGATCTGATACTGGTCCTTTGACTGGGGGATCACCTTCAGCGGGATGCTCTCCGGCAGAATGGGCAGGTTCTGTGTGGACCAGCGCTTGTACTTTGCGTCCAGCTCGTCCGGCTCCTGCAGGGTCACCAGATGGCCCACCGCCCAGGTCACGGTATAGCCGTTGCCGCTCAGGCACCCCTCTCCCCGCTCATTGCAGCCCAGCACCCGGGCAATGTCCCGCCCCACGCTGGGCTTTTCCGCCACCACCACGATCTGCCCCATGATTGCCTCCTGAGATTCTGCTTTTGAAAACAGCTACATCACACTTTTGAAACAGATATCAGTTTCTTTGCGTTTTCATCTATGCGATGCCTGAATATAGGCTTGAAGTAATTCTTCTTCATGTCACGCGGTGTTCCAAAGAAAGCCTGCTCCGACTTGGAAAGCTGATTTGTTTCCGCTTTCCTTGCCGCTAATTCCATGGTACATATCAGGTCTGCAATCTGAAAAAGGCGGTACTGAGCAGGGAACACCTTCCGGAATTCCGCATCCGGCAATAAAATTGCAAAGACCGTTGCAAGAATTTTTGTCAATTCTGTTTGCCCGTTGTCATAATAAACGGTAATCTGATCAAATGATTGAAACAGCAAAAGATGATTCTGTATAAATGCAGAAAGCTGTTTGCTTAACACACGTGTGAGCGCAACAGAATCTGACACTTCTTTCTTTTCCGCAACAAACGTGTGGTAGGCTACGCCACACGCGCGGAGAAAAGCCACCAATCTGTTCAGCAGTTTCCTTCTTTGCTCGAAAGACATGTAACTGTATTCTTCTTCTCGCCGGATAATCGGCCCTGCGTGGAAACAATGGTGTGGGTCCATTCCCATATGAATCAAATCATCTTCGAGATGTTGAAGGGGAGCCTCAATGAT
>R03__coassemble_1342_pt1 | contig 11639 bp, 9 predicted proteins | sample R03__metabat2_high_PE_065 | metagenome-assembled genome bin R03 | reverse complement strand
GCCTCCTCCTTGCATCCGGCATACAAAAACCCGCGATTCACATCGCGGGAAAGCACAGAACGCCGGCAGACGCCGGCTTCCGCTTCCCTACGGTAGGATGATCTACACAGGTTCCAAGGGTCGGGCCCAGCCCTCTCAGCGGCGTTTCGCCGCACCCCCAGCGGTGGATGCAATTGTCAGCTTTATTATATAGAATCTGTTCCGTTTGTCAAGGCCCGCGCGGCGGAAAGCAGCGCTTCCCGCTCGTTGGGCAGGTTTCCCGCCATCACCTGCTCCAGCAGCGTGTTCAGCGTCTGTCCCAGGGTCGGGCCCTTGGGAACTCCCGCCTGGAGCAGATCCCGGCCGTTCACCGCCAGCTTCTTCAAAGAGAAGCAGGGCCTTTCGGCCAGCAGGGCGTCCAGCGCCGATATCAGCCCGTCAGCCCAGCCGTTGACCTCCTCCGGTGATACCGTGCCCTTGGCGATGGCGTCCGCCCGGTGCACCTCGATCAGCTGCCGCAGGCCTTCCTCCCCAAAACGGTTCAGGCGGCGCAGCAGCAGGCGACGGTCCTCCGCCAGGTCGATATCGTGATATTCCACCAGCAGCAGCACCCGCTCCCGGGTGGCGTTGTCCGGGTGGAGCCCGTCCAGCACCGGCGCCGCCAGCTCCGCCGAGCGCTTCTGGTGTCCGTAGGCATGGCCGATTCCCTGCGCATCCAGCGTAAAGCAGGCCGGCTTGCCCACATCATGCAGGAGCATGGCCAGGCGCAGCACCTCCGTAGGGGCCACCGTCTCCACCGAGCGCACCAGATGCTCATACACATCCCAACGGTGATAGGGGGTTCGCTGGTCAAAGCCGATGCAGGGGCCCAGCGGTGGGATCAGAAAGGCAAAGACCTCCGCGTATTCCCGGAGGATCGGGCCGCAATGCGCCCCACAAAGCAGCTTGGCCAGCTCCGCCCGGATGCGCTCCCCCGCCACATTCTTCAGTGTGGGATAAAGGGTGTGTACCGCCGCCGCAGTCTTTTCCTCGATCGCAAAGCCATACACCGCCGCAAAGCGGAGTGCCCGGAGAATGCGCAGCGCGTCCTACCGGAAGCGTTCCTCCGGCTCCCCAACGCAGCGCAGCAGACGGTTATGCAGGTCCTCCCGCCCGCCGAAGGCGTCCACCAGCCCCTCGGACGGATGGTATGCCATGGCGTTGACCGTAAAATCCCGGCGGGCCAGGTCCTCCCGCACATCCGCCACAAAGGTCACCCCATCCGGGTGCCGGTGATCGGTGTAGGCGCCATCCACCCGGAAGGTAGTCACCTCATACGGGGTCCCCTCCGCGATCACGGTGAGGGTACCGTGCTTCAGCCCTGTCTCCACCACATGAAAGCCTGAAAAGATCCGCTGCAGCTCCTCCGGCCGGGCGGCGGTGCAGATGTCCCAGTCCTTCGGGGCGATCCCCAGCAGGGAGTCCCGCACGCAGCCGCCCACCACATAGGCGGGATACCCCGCCCCGTTCAGCTTTTCCAGAATCTGCCGCGCACCGGCAGGCATTGCTTGCGTCATGCGTTTTTCTCCATCCACAGGTCCCGGACCTCCCGCAGCGTGGCCAGCCAACGGGCATTCCGTTCGGTATCCCACAGCACCGACTCCGCCACCGCGTGCTGGGCATCCGCCAGCGCCGGGAAATCATTCGCGGCCCGGGCATTCTCCAGCTCACGCCGCACTTCCTCCGGGTCCTGCACCACCAGGGCCACTGCCTGCAGGTTTTCCTCACAGCTGAGGAGAAGCTCCTCCACCGTCATGTCGAAATCCTCCCGCAGGAGGGTCGCCTCCAGCTTTTGCAGGCGCTCCACAGCCTCCTCCGGCGGATACCCGTACTCATACTGGTGGATCAGCCACATCCAGCATTCGCCCATGCCGTCCCAGTTGTCCAGCGTCTGTCCGCCGGTCAGGATCAGCTCGCCCTTTTCCGCCCCAAAGTCCCATGAGGCCCGCTGAATCACCGTCAGGATCCGGCCGCACTGTTTGTGCAGATTCAGCCATTCATGCACCTGAAAGGGGCTTTGGCAGTCATAGGCAAAGCAGGCCGTCCACAATCCGCAGGGCTGCTGCCGGATTTCCAGCCGCAGCGTGCCCTGCTCGGCGCTCCCGAAGCGCACATCCGAAATCATATGGTAGAGGAAGGTATCAAACTCCGCGCCGTCGCGTCTGGCAATGGCCCGGATGCGCTCCTGCAGCTCCGGCACGCCCTGGGGAAGGATTTCCTCCTCCTCATCCGTGGCCTCACAATAATTGCTCAGCAGCACCCGGCAGAGCGTCTCCATATCCTGTTCGCTGCCCACCATACATACGCGCGCGCGATGCAGATTTGCCATGCTGTTCCTCCGTTATCCGATTTTTTCCATCACAAACGCCCAGAAATCAAAGCTGCTGCCCGGGAGGAAAACGAAGCTCAGGTCCGCCTCTCCCTGGGGAACCGGGATTTCAAAGGTCTGGATGTGCCTGTCACCGCCGGCAAACTCCAGCAGCTCCGTGCGGTCCTCGCCGGAAGCGGCCCGCAGGTGCAGGGTGATGGGATTCTTCTCCAGCGGGGTGCGGCCGTCCAGCACCAGGCGCACACGGCCCGCATCGCCAAAGTCCAGCCCGTTCCAGCACAGGGACACATTGTTGCCGATCTCCCTCACGGCCTCTCCATCCCGGATAAAGCTGTCGCCATACACCTGGTCGGCATCCAGGGCAGTCTGCCGCAGCCAGGCCCGGCTCTGCCGCTCAAACACAAAGCTCTTCAGATGCACCTTGTGCTCCATACGGAAGCAGATGGTCTGCACCCCGGTCAGTCGGGCCGGGAGCGTCCAGCTCTCCTCCTGGTAGGTATTCCAGATGCTGGGCTTCTGGTAGTGCAGGGTCGCGAAGAGCGGTGCGCCCTCCCTGGGGTCGCCCAGATACATCTCCATGTCATAGGGTTTGCCGTCCAGGGCAAAGATGGGCAGGGTGAGCCGGTCAGAGCCGGCCTTGCCAAAGTCCACCTTGCTGAAGCCCACAATGCTCACGCTGTCCGGCGAGAAGGAAATTCCCTGCTCGTTGCCGGAGGTAATCTCCTGCGCGATGTCATACAGCCCGGCACATACCGGCTGATAGGGGTCCAGATAGGGTGTGCCCATCCCACTGACCGTGATGCCCTGCACGGAAATAATCCGGGCATGGTCGGCCCCATTGCAGGCCGTGGCCCGCAGGTAGAGTTCGCCGTCTCCCTTCGCGGTCACGGTGACAATATCACCTTCCCTCACCACCTCCGCGCAGGGGGAGGTGATACCAGCGGGGTTGGTCACCCGGAAGGAAATCTCCTGCGCATCCGCGTCGGCGGGGAGGGGTTCCACCCGGAAGGACACGCTGGGGCATGCCGGGTTCAGTCCGGTGCCGCCCAGCGGCGTGAGCCGGATGGCCCGTACAGGCCGGTCCTGGGGCACACTGCGCTCCGGGCAAAGCTCCTCCCGGCAGGAAACGCCCTCCGCAGCTTCGGCAGGCTCCGCAGTGAGGCAGAGCGTACAGGGCGCCAGACCGGGCGCCTCGGCGATCACTTTGATTTCCCCCGCCCTGCCATTGGAGCCGATCATGGCCAGTAGCTTGCCGGAGAAAAGGTGGCGGGAGGTGGTTTTGTAGCCGTCGGCATCGGTGGAATCGCCGTTGTCCAGGCCCATCAGGCGGCCTGCTCCGGATACCGTGATGTGCACCCGGTCCACCGCGTTCTCCACCGGGTTTCCCCGGTCATCCACCGCCTCCACGGTCACAAAGGCCATGTCCCGGCCGTCGGCCAGCAGTGTCGCAGTCTCAGCCGTGAGTCTCAGGGCACAGGAGTCCCCAAAGGAGCGGCGCTCCTCCCGCGCAAGCTCCCGACCGTCCTCACCATAACCCACCGCCAGCAGCACGCCGGAAGTGTAAGGCACCTGCCACACAGGCAGCGAGCCTTCGGCGGAGTGGGTGTTCACCGCCTTGCGTCCCAGGCTCTCCCCGTTCAGGAAAAGCTCCACAGCGGGGCAATTGGTCATCACAGGCACATCAATCATCTGTCCGGGGTTCCAGCACCACGGCACGCCGATGTGCAGGGTTGTCCGGTCGGACCAGCCCGCCCGAAAGCGGTAGAAGGAATCCTTGGGATAGCCCGCCGTATCCGCCATGCCAAAATAGCTGGACCGGGTGTGATAGGGTGTCGGCTCCCCGATATAGTCGGTCCCTGTCCAGATAAACTGGCCCAGGGAGAAGGGCGTGTTCAGGTCGTCATAGATGCAGCGCTGAATATCCTGGGTGCCCCAGCTGGTAGCACTGTTGCCCAGGGCGGAGCACTGCAGGTCCTCGTCCGAAAGGATGTTGGCCGACATGGGGAAATGATAGATGCCGCGGCTGGCCAGCGTGGAGGCCGTCTCGCTGCCATAGATCACCCAGTCCGGATGCTCCCGGTGGTGCTGGGCATAATATTTTTCGGCATAGTTGTAGCCCTGGGCATCCAGCACCTCACTGCAGCGCTGCCCGCCCTCCCAGGCCATGTAGTTGGAGGCCATGGTGATGGCGCGGGTGCGGTCGTGCCGGAGCACCTCGTCCCTCAGCATTACCGACAGGTCGACCCGATACGGGTTTTCCATGGTGTCGGCGATTTCGTTGCCAATGGACCACATGCAAACGCAGGGATGATTGCGGTCCCGGCGGATCCAGTCCGCCACGTCCGCCCGGCAGTCCGCGTCAAAGAAGCGGGCGTAATCCCCGCTGGTCTTGGGATGGTGCCACATATCGGTAAACTCGTCCACCACCAGGATGCCCAGCTCATCGCACAAATCCAGCACCTGCCTTGCCGGCGGGTTGTGGGAGGTACGGAGGGCATTGGCGCCCATGTCCTGCATCAGCAGCAGCTGGCGGCGGGCGGCTTTTTCGTTGAAGGCGGCGCCCAGCGCACCCAGGTCGTGGTGCAGGCAGACACCCTTCAGCTTGACCGTTTCCCCGTTCAGCAGCAGGCCCCGGTCCGGGTTCAGGGTGATCTCCCGGAAGCCGGTGCGCTGGATGATCACCTGCCCCTCGCATGCCGCCTCCAGCGTGTACCACACAGGTCGGTCACAGCTCCACAGGGCCGGTTCGCACACCTCTGCGGTGGCAAAGCCAAAGCTGTCCGCCGGCATGGTGAGCACTGCCTCCCCCTGCATATCCTTCAGCGTGTAGGTAACCGCCGCAGCACCGGTCAGCTCGCAGGAAACGGTAAAGCGCCAGCGCTGCCCGTCCACCCGCTCCGCGTGGGCCTGCACACTGTCCGGCACAATATGTGCCTCCGGCAGCACCAACAGCTGTACATCCCGGAAGATGCCTGCGCCGGAATACCAGCGGGTATTGGGGGAGAGATGGCGGATATGCACCAGCAGTTCATTCTCTCCCGCCCGCAGTGCTGGCTTCAACGCCACCGTAAAGGCGGTGTAGCCGTGATGGTGGGTGCGGAGCAGCTTGCCGTTCAGCAGCACATCACAATCCATATATACGCCGTCAAACGCCAGCAGCCAGCACAGACCCAGCTGCTCCTCCGGCACCCGCAGCTTGCGGCGATACCACAGATCGCAGGTTTTGTACAGGTCATTCTCATCAGAGATCAGCGCGTCGTGGGGCAGGTCCACCGGGCGGAAATCCACGGCATCCTCCCGCTTGCTGCCATAGGGCAGCACGGCCAGGGACCATTCATCATTGAGCAGGCGTTGCATCGCACGGCCTCCGTTTTTCATGGATTTTTCGGCTGTTCGCCGGAATGTTTCACATCCGGTTCACAATCGGATGCTATAAAAAGCATGTATTCTCACCCAGGGAGGAATTTTGTATGTGGGAAAGATTCAAGCTGAAATGCGCGCAATTCATGTCCGGGCGGTATGGTGCCGATGAGCTGGGCCTCTGCTGCCTGATCGTCGCCCTGGCGGTGGACATCATCGGCCGCCTGTGCGGAACCGGTTTGCTGCTGATTCCGTCCTTTGCCCTCTATGTATGGACCATCTACCGGATCTTTTCCCGGAATATCGAAAAGCGCCAGGCAGAAAACGCAAAGTATCAGGCCATTTTCGGCAATGTGACCAAGGAAATCCGCCAGTTCTTTATCCGGCTGAAGAACAGCCGGGAGTACAAGTATTTCCGCTGCCCCGGCTGCCGGGCCAGGATGCGCATGAAGCGCGGCTCCGGCGAGCGGCACATCGTGTGCCCCAAGTGCCGTAAGGAGTTTGACAAAAAGGCCTGAGCACCTTCAGAAATGCCGCCCTTTCGGGCGGCTTTTTGTTTACTCGGCAAGTGCCTTCCGGGCCGCGTCGATGGCCTGCTGCACCATGTCCGGCGCGGGGGCACCGGGGATGCGGCGCTTTTCCACGCAGGCCTTCATGCTCAGGTCATCGAACACATCCGCCTCAAAGGCAGGGTCAAACTGCTTCAGCTCCTCCAAAGAGAGGTCCAGCAGGGCTTTGTTCTCGTTCAGGCAGTGGGCCACCAGCTCGCCCACAATGCGGTGCGCGTCCCGGAAGGCCACCCCGTGCTTTACCAGATAGTCGGCGCAATCGGTGGCATTGGTAAAGCCGCCGGAAGCGCCCCGCTCCATGTTCTCCTTGCGGAAGGTCACCGTGCGGAGCATGGCGGTAAACACCGTCAGGCCCTTGACCAGCGTATCCCTGGCGTCAAAGAAGGCTTCCTTGTCCTCCTGCATGTCCTTGTTATAGGCCAGCGGGATGCCCTTCATCACCGTGAGCAGCGTCATCAGGTCACCATAGACCCGGCCTGTCTTGCCCCGGATCAGCTCCGCCACATCGGGGTTCTTCTTCTGGGGCATAATGGAGGAGCCGGTGGCAAAGCCGTCGTCCATCTCCACAAAGCGGAACTCATTGGTGTTCCAGATGATCAGCTCCTCGCAGAAGCGGGAGAGATGCATCATGGCAATGGAGGCGGCGGAGAGATAATCCAGCAAAAAGTCCCGGTCGCTCACGCCGTCCAGGCTGTTCTGGCTGATGGTGGAGAAATCCAGCAGCTCCGCCACCCGCTCCCGGTTGAGGGGATAGGTGGTGCCTGCCAGCGCGCCGGAGCCCAGGGGCATCACATCCGCAGCGGCATAGGCGGCGCGGAAGCGATTGCGGTCCCGCAGGAACATCTGGGCATAGGCCATCATGTGATGGCCCAGGGTGATGGGCTGCGCCTTCTGCATATGGGTATAGCCGGGCATGATGGTGTGCAGGTTGTCCTGGGCAATGTCCAGAATGGCGCTGATCAGGTCCTCCAGCATGGCCTCGGTTTCCCGGCAGGCCAGCTTGGCATACATCCGCACATCCAGCGCCACCTGATCGTTGCGGCTACGGCCGGTATGCAGGCGCTTGCCCGCTTCCCCGATGCGCTGGGTCAGGATGGTCTCCACATTCATGTGGATATCCTCCGCGTCGGTCATCCAGGTGATCCTTCCGGCCTTCACATCCGCCAGGATGTCCTTCAGGCCCTCCACGATCCGGTCAGCATCCGCCTGCGGAATAATCCCCTGCTCGCCCAGCATGGTAGCGTGGGCAATCGAGCCGGTAATATCCTGCTCCGCAAGGCGCTGGTCAAAGCTGATGCTGGAATGGAAATCATCCACCAGCCCGTCTGTGGCCTTGCTGAAGCGGCCTCCCCAAAGCTTCATTTTTGTATCCTCCGTTTATCCGTTGTTCTGTGCCGGCGGTGTCACCCGGATGGCAGAGAGGACCTCCCCCACCCGGTCGTGAATCACCAGATCAGCCTGGTCGTCCATGGGCGTGGCGTCCCGGTTGATCAGCACCAGCTGCCTGCCACGGAAATATCTCAGCAGTCCCGCTGCGGGGTAAACCGTCAGGCTGGTGCCTGCCACGATCAGCAGGTCCGCCTGGCGAATGGCCTGTACCGCGCCGGAGAGCACATCCTCGTCCAGCCCTTCCTCATACAGCACCACATCCGGTTTGATGCGGCCGCCGCAGGTGCACACCGGGATGCCATCCGTATCCCGGATGTACTCCGGCCCATAGAATTTTCCACATTTTTGGCAATAATTGCGCCACACACTCCCGTGCAGCTCGTATACCCGTTTGCTGCCCGCTCTGGTGTGCAGGCCGTCTATATTCTGGGTCACAATGGCACTGAGTCTGCCGGCCCGCTCCAGCTCCGCCAGCTTGAGGTGCGCGGCGTTCGGCTTTGCCTCCAGCGGCAGCAGCTTGTCCCGGTAAAAGCGGAAGAACTCCTCCGGGCGCCTGACAAAAAAGGTGTGGCTCAGGATCTCCTCCGGCGGATAGGCATATTGGGTGTGGTACAGGCCGTCCTGGCTGCGGAAATCGGGGATCCCGCTCTCGGTGGAAACACCGGCGCCGCCAAAGAATACGATCCGGCGGCTCTCATCAATCATCTGCTGGAGCTCGGCTGCCATGTGTCCTCCGTCAGTCCACCCGATAGATCTTCATCAGGAGCGAACCCGAATCATTGGTTACACCCTCGATGCGGATGGTAAAGTCATAGCTGTTGGTAAAGCAGAAGTTCAGGCTGCTGCTGCCCACCGCAGCATCGCAGTGGCAGGGCAGATAGGAGCAGGCGCCGTCACCGCCGTGGGGGCGGCGATAGGTGATGGTCAGGCCCGGCAGCTGGATTACAGCGTTATACAGGGTGCTGGCCACCTGGCAGGTGCCGCCGCCGTAGCCCTGGGCTGTGCCGCCGTCTGTCAGCACACCGGCCTTCTCATAGCCCTTCCGGGCATTGTAGGGGCCCATCAGCTCGTTGGCGTTGAACTTTTCGCCGGGCTTCAGGGTCACCGACACATAGGAAGCACCCAGCCGGATGTTCAGGCAGCGGTTGGTATACTTCTGGATGTCCTCCGGGTCATGCATCATGGCGGGCACCTTGTAATAGCTGGTGTAGGCCGCAATGGGAGAATCGTCCGAAACGGGCTCCTCTGTGGGAGACACCGCAATCAGGTCGGTCAGGTCCGCCGCGTCGATATAGGCATAGGTCTTCCACAGATTGACGATGGCCCAGCCGTCCTGGAACTGCCACACCGAAATCTCCGTGCCGGGGTCCAGCGTGTAGATAATGTTCTCCGGATTGTCCTTGTCCATGGTGGAGCGGACATTGCAATCACCCACCGTGGTGGCGATCCAGGCATGCTTCTGCACATTGAAGGGCGCGGTATTGACGGGGTCCAGCGCCACCACCGTGCTCTTGGCGATATAGGAGCGCTTGACATAGCCAATGTATTTATCATAGCGTACGATCATCCACTGCAGGCCCACATACAGGATGTCCACCGTGGTGTTGCTCTTGGCGGTGAAGAGGATGTCGGAGGCAGGCTTTTGCTCGGAAGGAGAAATATTGGCGTCCTTCACTTCCTTGCCCTTGTAAATGCTCTTGCCGGCATACAGGTCGCCCCGGTACAGGGCGGTGGAGCTCATGGAGAAATCAGCCACCGTCTTCTCCTCATACTTGGGGCCATCCGTATTGTACAGGCGGCTGTTGACAGAGCGGGCGTCAGCTTCGTCCTCGTCCTCCCCCTCGCCCATGCCGTTCAGCGCCTCGCGCTCCTCATCGGTCAGCTCGTCCTCCTCGCTCTCGGCCAGGGAGAAGCTCACACTGCACAGCAGGAGCAGCAGTGCCATCAGCAAAGCAATGATTCGTTTCATCACAGCGGAACCTTCCTTTTCGGAAAAAATTGCGGTACAGCTTTATATTGTAACCCTGCCGGGAAATTCTGTCAATCATTCCTTCGGCGCAGGGAGGGGGATTTCCGGAAAATTTTTGCAAAAAACGCAAGGAAAAGCCCGAAGCTTTCCGCTCCGGGCAAGGATATCCGATTCTTCAGGCTCAGCTCCGCTCCGCCCTGGCGGCCTCAGCGCACATCAGCAGATACGCGCCCACGCCGTGCAGGTCGTTGGTGCTGACGGGACGATTGATATAGTGCTCATAGTCGCCCACGCAGGTGCCGATGCACACGCCGCCGATCTGCACATTGCCGGCCTCGTCGTAGGTCAGCCGGTCGATCACGCCCTGATAGCCCTTCCACGCCTGGGCCAGCACATCCTTCTCCATCAGACCCATGCGGACGGCCATCATCAGGCCACAGGCATACAGGCAGGTGCAGCTGGTCTCCAGCCAGTTGCGGGGATCGTCGCCCTTGTTGACCACCTGATACCACAGGCCGGTCTTTTCGTCCTGCCAGGGCAGCAGCGCGCGGAGCAGGTCGCAGGCGATGGCCGCCAGCTTTTCCCGGGAGGGATCGCCTGCGGGAATATACTCCAGCTCCTCCAGCAGAGCCACAGGCACCCAGCCAATGGCACGGCCCCAGAATTCCGGCGAACGGCCGGTCTCCTTGTCGGCCCAGGCGGGCAGCCTGTTCTCCGACCAGGCGTGGAACCACAGGCCCGTCTTGTCATCGCGGGTCACCTGGCGCATCAGCTCCGCCTGCCGGGCATCCAGGGCAAACAGCTCCGGCTGATTGAACTTCGCGCCGTACATGGCCAGGAAGGGGCCTGCCATGTACAGGCCGTCCAGCCACATCTGCTGCCGATACCAACTCTTGTGCCAGAAGCCACCGTTGGCGCACTTGGGGCTGACGGTCATGGCGTGAGCTACCGTCTCCAGGGCCATGCGGTAGCGCTCGTCCCCGGTGCGCTCCAGCAGGGGGAACAGCAGGATGCCGGGCTGCAGGTCGTCCAGCTGGCCGGGATTGAACTTGGTGATGTCGCCACAGCTGTCGATGATGGAATCCACCCACTCCTGGATGTAGCTGATATACCGGTCATCGCCGGTCAGCTCCCAGGTCTTTTCCATGCCGGACAGGAACACGCCCTGATGGTAGTGGAACTGGCCCTTTGGGGGCAGGTCGGGGGCCGCAAAGCGGCGCATCATCATGTCACAGGCCTCACGGGCGTAATCCAAAGGGGTTTTCATCGGTGCATCCTCCTCAGTTGATTTATTTGGAAAGATGGATCAACAATGTTTACAGGGCAAACAGCAGCACAGCCAGCAGATGGCAGATGCTGCCCGCCAGTACAAACAGGTGGAAGATGGAGTGCATCCATTTTTTCTTTTTTCCCAGCCCGTACAGGATGGAACCCACCGTGTAGCAGATGCCGCCGGAAAGAACCAGGATAAAGCCGGTCATGCCGATGGCCTGGATCATGAGGGGAATGCGGAAAATGATGCACCAGCCCATGCCCAGATAGCAGATCATGGAGAAGACCCGGTATTTTTTCAGATCGATGGCCGTGAGCACGGTGGCCAGAATGGCCAGCCCCCACACGATGCCGAACAGCACCCAGGAGGATACCGGATCGATGGGCCGCATGGCAGAGAGCAGTAGCGGCGTATAGGTACCCGCAATCAGGAAATAGATGGTGCAGTGGTCCAGCACCTGCATCACCCGCTTGCCCATGTTGTTGTACAGACCGTGATACACCGAGGACATGGTATACAGCAGAATCATGGATACGCCGAACACGATGCTGCCCGCCACCCCCGCGCCGTTGCCGTGGGATACAGAGATTACAATGCCCAGCACCAGCGCCACAATGCCCACCGGCACGCCCACAATGTGGGTGATCATGTTGAAGCGCTCTTCCCCGCGGGTATAGGTGGGCATAATCCGGTCACGAAGCTTGGTCCTTTTCATAGTTCGCCTTTCTGAAG
>R03__coassemble_1323_pt1 | contig 11748 bp, 10 predicted proteins | sample R03__metabat2_high_PE_065 | metagenome-assembled genome bin R03 | reverse complement strand
CGTCCTTCACGGCATAAACGCCCACCAGGTGCTCGCTGCCGGAGAGCTTGCGCACCTGCACGCAGGCGGCCGCCACCCCGGGGAAGGCCAGCATGCTGCTTTCGATCTCGGGCAGCTCGATCCGCAGGCCCCGCAGCTTGACCTGGGCGTCGTTGCGGCCGTGATACACGATCCGGCCGTCCGGCAAAAAGTGTCCCAGGTCCCCTGTGCGGTACAGACGGTGCCCAAAGGCCTGCACAAAGCGCTCGGCGGTGGTTTCCGGCAGGTTCTGATAGCCCAGGCCCACGCCCGCGCCCCACACAAACAGCTCGCCCACCGCCCCGAAGGGGACCATCCGCAGCTTGCTGTCCAGCAGCAGAACGCCCATGTTGTTCAGCGGGCGTCCGATGGTCTGGTTGTCTCCCGCATCGGAGATGGTGGCGCCGATGGTGGTTTCGGTGGGACCGTAGCCATTGTAGATGCGCACCCCGTATTCATTTTTCAGGGTATCCGCCAGGCTGGAGGGGAGCGCCTCTCCCGCCGCCAGAATGGCCTGCACCCGGCGCAGCGCCTGGGTAAACTGCCGGTTGCGCAGATAGGCCGCGATGCGGGAGGGGGTGCAGTGCAGCAGATCGGCCCCGTGGCGGCAGATCAGCTCCGCCAGCGCGGAGGCGTCCGCCAGGGCCTCCTCCGGGGCCAGCTCAAGAAACAGGCCGTTGAGCAGCGGCACGAAGAATTCAAAGAGGGAAATGTCAAAGCAGACCGAGCCGGTGGCCACCAGGCCCCTGGCGTGGGCGACCGCGTCCCGGTTGAAGGGATTGTTGTCCGGCCGGGTGATGTTGACAATGCCCCGGTGGGAAAGCAGCACGCCCTTGGGCCGTCCGGTGGTGCCGGAGGTATAAATGCAGTAGGCCAGCTGCTCCTGGGGGATGTTCACCTGCGGGTCATGGGAATCCGGCCAGGCCAGCAGCTCGTCCACATCCAGCAGCGGGCAGTCGGAAAGCTCCTCCGCAAAGCGGCTGCGGTCCTCGATCAGGGCGGCGGCGCCGCTGGTCTGCTGGATGTAGGTGATTCGCTCCTGGGGATAGGCCGGGTCGATGGGCACAAAGGCCGCGCCGCTCTTGACAATGCCCAGCAGGGTGGGCAGCAGCCGCCAGTCCCGGTTCAGCTTGAACATCACCGGCCGGCCGCCGCCGATGCCCCGGTGGATCAGGGCGTTGGCCACCCGGCTGGAGGCCTCGTCCAATTGACGGAAGGTCAGGGCCTTTTCCCCGGCATACAGGGCGGGGCGGCCCGCAAAGCGGGAGGCCGCCTCCCGGAACAGGGAGGGAATGGTGGCGGCGGGGTCCAGGGGGATCATCCTGCCATGGAAGCTCTGCAGCAGCCCGGTCTCATCCGCGCCGGGCAGAACCATCTCCCCGGCAGGGCGATCTTCCCGGATGCCCTGGCGGATCAGCCCCATCAGGCTCTCGTGGAAATACCGGACCTGCTCCGGGCTGTACACCCCCTCCCGGGCGTCGTACAAAAATTCAAAGCAGGTCCCGAAGTGGGTGATGTTCAGGGTGAGGTGATTGTGCATGGCGCCGTCCATGCTCATCAGCACGCCAAAGGGAATGTCGGCGTGGAGCCGGGGGGCGTAGACATTCAGGGTATACTCACTGGGAACGCCGGTAAAGAGGCCCGCGTTCCGCAGGTCCTTCAGGATCTGCTCAATGCCCGCTCCCTTGTGCCGGGAGGCCTCCTGCCCCTGCGCCCGGGCGCGATGGCAAAGCCCGGCAAAGGAATCCTCATCCGAAACGGGAACACGGACCGGCACCACCAGGGTGCGGCAGCCGAAGCGCTGCGCCTCTTCACCGGACCGGTTGCGCCGGGGCATCATAAAAACAGCGTCCGGCCTGCAGGTGGCCCGGGACAGATACAGCGAGAAGGCCGCGCTGAACACAGATGCCTCACTCAGGCCGCGCTCCGCCGCCCATTGGCTGATCTCATCCGATGCTTCGTCTGTCAGGGAGAAGCGGTGCCAGATCCGGCGGATGCCCTCCGGCGTGTCCTGCAGGATGGCCGGCTCGGAGGAAACATCCGCGAAGTACCGGGGCCAGAAGCCCGCATCATCCGGGGCGGGGGCCGCATCGGGCTCCGGCCCTTCCGGAATGGGGGACAGGGGCTTGCCGGAGACCGCGTCCAGGATCCGCTGGGCCAGCAGACACATGGCCCAGCCGTCCAGCAGCACATGGTGGAACAGGCACATCAGCATGCAGCCGCCCTCTGTCAGGGGACGGGCAGCGAAGCGGTACAGGCTGCTCCCCATGGGGGCCTGTGACAGGCGGCTCCACTCCGCCACCGCCTCGTCCTGTGAAAGGACCGGCAGCAGCTCGCAGGAAATGTCCGCTTCGCCGGGGGCAAGAAAGGCCTGGTCGTTTTCCTGAATCAGGGACATGCCAAAAAGGCTGATTCCCTCCACGGCCCGCAACACGGCACCGCGAAGCTCCTCAGCCTGATTTTCCGGACAGCGGATACAAAAGCCAATGGTGTTGATGGCAGAGACCGGAAAGGACTGCTCATTCATCCACATTGCCTGACGGGAAAGGTTCAGGGGCAATCTTGTCATGGAGTGCCTCCCCCGGCATTATTCCTCGATGGTCAGGATTTCGGAAAACCCGGTTACGTCAAAAATATCCATGATGGCGCTGCCGGCGTTGCGGATCAGCATGCTGCCCTTTTTGTTCATGGCTTTCTGGGCGGACAGCAGCACGCGAAGGCCTGCGGAAGAAATGTAGGACAGCTCCTTCAGGTCAAACACCAGGCGGGACACGCCCGGCAGGGACGCGTTGACTTCTTTTTCAAGCTGGGGGGAGGTGGTGGTGTCCAGCCGGCCCTCCAGGGAAATCGTCAGCTCGGATCCGTTCAGCTTTTTATTGATTGTCATACTCTGCTCCGTTTCTGCCGTTTCCGGCATTCAGTCATACACGGGGATTATAACATAACTTGTCCGCTTTGTGAACAACTTTTTTGCGGAGGGAGGAGAAAAGGGGGATTACCAGCTCCGCGCGGCAAACCACGCCGCAAAGGCCTCGGCAAAATACACAGGCGCTTCCTCTTCTCCGGTGGAGGAAACACCCTCCGGCAGGTCGCAGGAGAGAAGGGTGACCGGATAGACCTCCTCCGGCTGAATGTCCGCCTCGTCCAGGCCGGACAGCAGCCACACGGCAGTGTCGGTATCGCCGTATTCGTTGGTCACGGCGCGGCCGGAGGCCAGCAGGGCCTGCAGGTCCTCACCGGTCAGCTCCGCCTGCACCACGGTGGTATCTCCGTCGGCAGGCAGGAGCAGGGCGCAGCTGCCCCCGGAAACGGTCAGCGCCCCGTTCACGCCCTCCGGGTGTCCGGTGCTCAGCAGCACGCTCTCCCCGTCGGAGATCAGGGAAATGCCGCTGCCCTCCTCCGCCAGGAAGGTGCCGAAGAGCGCCACCGTCTCCTCATGGGTCAGGCTCTTTGCCGGGCCGGCGGTATCCAGCCGCACAGCGGCCAGCGTGGTGCCCTCCTCATCGGTCAGCAGGCTGACGCCGGATTGGGACAGGACCGCCTCCATGCGGCTCAGCACGGCCTGGGGCTCCTCCCCGGCAGGAATGGTCAGCTCCGCGCCGGAGGCATCCTCCACAATGCGGAAGTACAGCAGCAGGCTGCTGCCGGCATAATCGTCCAGGCCGGTGATGACAGCCGCAGCGGTGCCGGGCTCGGTGTTGTTCTCATAGCTGACGGTGTAGTCGGCGCCCTCCACCAGGGTGAGGCCGCCGTCCCGCAGGGTCACGGCAGGCTCGTGGGCCGTGCCGTCATAGACAAAGGTATTGGAGTCCAGGGTACCGGTGGCGGATTCGCCCAGGTCCGCTGCGTAAACATGGAACCAGAAGCAGCAGGTGGCGCCCTCGTGGTTGCGGTCGCCGGAGGTGGTGACATCAATCAGGGTGGCGCCGATGTTCCTGGCGGTGATCAGGCCGGTGTTGTCCACCTTGGCGATGCCGGGGCGCCGGGAGGAGTAGCTGACCCGGCCCGTGCCCTGTACATGCACCTGCACCACGCCGCCCAGGGAGGCATGATAGCAGTAGTCTCCCGGCCAGGCCCGGATGGTGCTGGGGGCCCGGGCGATGCTCCACATCAGCTCTGCCTCGCCGGAATAACGGCCCATACCGCGCACCGTGAGGCGGTACATGCCCGCGTCGGTGCCGGAGCGCTGGCCGTCCACCGTGTAATCCACGCCTTCCTCCAGTACGGTGCTCCCGAACCGCACGGTGATCTCCGCGGCCTGCTCCTCGCCGGAGTAGACCAGGCCCTCGGTGACGGTGACCATGTCGGCGGTCAGCACCCGCTCCGGGTCGGTATAGCCGGTAAAGCGCCAGGTGATTTTCCGCTTTTCGGTGTCGATGGTCAGCTCAAAGGTCTGCGCGTCCCCGCTCTCAAAGGAAAAGCACGCACAGTTGTTGATCTCCTCCACAGGCGGAGTGGCGTCCGGGTCGGCGGGCTGATACAGCAGGGGCACCTTTTTCAGATTGACCGTTCCCTTGCTGCCGTGGCCGGAGACCGCGATCTCCTTGCCGCCCTTCACACCCCACAGCTCGGTGGTGCCGTCGCTGCAGGTGGCCAGCACGCCCCAGCCATCCCCGGCGGACAGGGTGAGCTTCAGCTTTCCCTCCCCGGAGAAGGTGCCGAGGGCGGCGCCGGAGCCGCTGACCATCCGGTAGGTCCACACGGGCAGATCGGTCTCCGTGTCGGCGAGGGCGGGGAGTGTCAGCGCGCCCAGCAGGAGCACCAGCGCAAAAAGAGCAAGCAAAAGCCGTTTCATAAGCGATACCAGCCTTCCGGAATCATCAGATTTCACCTTATCATATCGCTTTCGGGAAAGGTTTGCAAGAAAAACAGATGAAAACTGTGTGAAAAGCGGGAAAATGTGGTATACTGTACCGGACAAATCGGAAGTGAGGTTGCGTATGTCCGCGTCAGCTCATGATTTTACCACCGGCAGCATCCCGAAAAAGATGATCCGGTTTATGTTCCCCATCCTGCGGGCGCTGATCATGCAGGCCATGTATTCGGCGGTGGACCTGCTCATCGTGGGCCGGTTCGGCACCACGGCGGGCATCAGCGGCGTTTCCACCGGCTCCAGCATCATGCAGATGGTCACCTTTACCACCGCCTCCCTTTCCACGGGCGTGACTGTGCTGATGGGGCAATACCTGGGCCAGAAGCGCCCGGAGCGGCTCGGCGACCTGATCGGCGGGGCTGTGGTGTTTTTCCTGATCCTGTCCCTGGCGCTGACCGGGGTGCTGGTGGCGTTGGCCCGGCCCATTGCCGTGCTGATGCAGGCCCCTGCCGAGGCGGTGGAGCTGACGGCGGAGTATATCCGCATCTGCGGCGCGGGCTTTGTGTTTATCGTGTTCTACAACCTCATCAGCGCCATGCTGCGGGGCCTGGGGGATTCCACCATGCCGCTGGTGTTTGTGGGCATTGCCTGCGTGGTCAATATTCTGGGAGACCTGCTGCTGGTGGCGGTGCTCCACATGAATGTGGCGGGTGCGGCCATCGCCACGGTGGCGGCGCAGGCGGTGAGCGTGGTGCTTTCCCTGCTGATCCTGCGGCGGAGGCAGCTGCCCTTTGCCCTGAAAAAGAAAAACCTGCGGCTGGGCCCGGAGGTACGGCGCTTCTTTGTTGTAGGCGCGCCGCTGGCCCTGCAGGAGCTGCTGACCAATATCACCTTCCTGATGCTCTGCTCCTTTATCAACCGGCTGGGGCTGGACGCCTCCTCCGGCTACGGCATTGCCCAGCGCGTGCAGTCCTTCGTGATGCTGATCCCCTCTGCCATCATGCAGTCGATGGCATCGTTTGTGGCCCAGAATGTGGGTGCAGGCAGAGAAGGCCGGGCCCGCGCCGCCATGAAGACCGGCATGCTGCTGGGCGGCAGCATCGGCGTGGTGATCGCCGTGCTGATCTTTGTGCGGGGCGACTGGATCGCCTCCGCCTTTACGGGGGATCCGCAGGTGGTGGCCCGGGCCTTTGAGTATCTGCGGGGCTTTGCCCCGTAGGCCGTGGTGACCAGTGTGCTCTTCAGCTTTATGGGCTATTTCAATGGGCATTCCCAGTCGGCCTTTGTGATGGCCCAGGGGCTGATCCAGTCCTTCTGCGTGCGGCTGCCTGTTTCCTATATCATGTCCATTCAGCCGGATGCCAGCCTGACGGGCATCGGCCTGGCGGCTCCGGCGGCCACCTGCGTGGGCATCGGCATCTGCCTGTGGTATTATCTGCGCCAGAAGCGGAAGGCGGCATCGCTCCATGATTGACCTGCGGGAGGCCCTGCGCTATGCGGGCGTGCCGTCGCCGGATGGGGAGATGCTGCAGAAGGCGGCCGCCATTGCCGAAGGGCTGGAGAAGCAGCTGCACCCCCGGAGCGTGTGGCGGTGCTGCCCGCTGGAATAGGCGGAAGGGGAAATCATCCTTTCCGGCAGCGGGGTGACCCTGACGGGCGGAACAGCCCGGCGGATGCTTGCCGACTGCAGCTCGGCGGTGCTGATGGCCTGCACCCTCGGCCCGGAATTTGACACCCTTCTCCGGCGGGAGCAGCACCGGAGCATGGCGGACGCCCTGCTGACAGACGCCTGCGGAAGCGCCATGGTGTAGGCCGTGTGCGAACAGCTGCAGCGGGAGGCGGCCCGGCGGCTCCCCGCCCTGTACCAGACAGACCGCTTCAGCCCAGGCTATGGGGACCTGCCCCTGACGCTGCAGCCCGGCATCCTCGCCGCGCTGGACGCCGGAAGGCGGGCGGGCATCACCCTGCTGCCGTCGCTGCTGATGAATCCGTCCAAAAGCGTCACGGCGATCTTTGGCCTTTCCCAGCGGCCCCAGCCCGCGCGGGTGCGGGGCTGTGCGTATTGCCGGATGCAAGCGACCTGTACACTCCGAAAGGGAGGAAACACCTGTGCCGAATGAGATTTTGCTGCTGGACGGCGCCATGGGCACCATGCTCCAGCAAAGAGGACTGAAGCCCGGCCAGCTGCCGGAGATGATGAATCTGACCCACCCGGAGGTGGTGGAGGAAATCCACCGCAGCTATCTGGAGGCGGGCAGCCGGGTGATTTACGCCAATACCTTTGGCATAAACCGGAAAAAGCTGGCGGGCACCGGCCACCGGGTGGCGGAGGTGGTATATGCCGCCGTGGCCAACGCGAAGCGGGCGGCGGCGGATTATCCCGGAGTGCGGGTGGCGCTGGATATGGGCCCCATCGGAGAGCTGCTGGAGCCCATGGGCACCCTGCGCTTTGAGGAGGCCTGCGAGCTGTATGCCGAGCTGGCGGTGGCCGGAGAGCGGGCCGGGGCCGACCTGGCGGTGATCGAGACCATGACCGACCTGTACGAGGCCAAGGCGGCGCTGCTGGCAGTAAAGGAAAACACCTCCCTGCCGGTGTGGGTCACCATGAGCTTTGACGAAAGCGGCCGTACCTTTACCGGCTGCACGGTGTCCTCCATGGCCCGTACGCTGGAGGCGCTGGGTGCGGACGCGGTGGGCGTGAACTGCTCGCTGGGTCCGAACCAGCTGAAGGAGATCCTGCGGGAGATGTGCGCCGCCACCACCCTGCCGGTGATCGCCAAGCCCAATGCGGGCCTGCCGGACCCGGTGGACGGCCATTACGACCTGGGGCCGGAGGACTTTGCGTCTGCGGTGGCGGAGCTGACGGAGCTGGGCGTTTCCATCGTGGGCGGCTGCTGCGGCACCGGCCCGGCCTATCTGCGGGCGCTGGCGGGGGCAATCGAGGGCAGGGTGCCCGGCCCCCGGCGGTATGACGCGGTTCCCTTTGTGTGCACTCCGGTGCGGCCTCTGTGGCTGGAGGGGGTGCGTGTGATCGGCGAACGGATCAATCCCACGGGAAAGAAGCGCTTCCAGCAGGCGCTGCTGGCGGAGGACCTGGACTACATTGTGGATGTGGCCCTGCAGCAGGTGGACGCGGGCGCCCAGCTGCTGGATGTGAATGTGGGCCATCCCGGCGTGGATGAGGAAGTGATGCTGCCGAAGGTGGTCAAGGCCATTCAGGCGGCGGTGGATGTGCCGCTGCAGCTGGACTCCACCAATCCCGCCGCGCTGGAGGCGGCACTGCGGGTGTATAACGGCCGGCCGGCGGTGAATTCGGTGAACGGAAAGGCGGAGAGCATCGCCGCGATCCTGCCCATTGTGAAAAAATACGGCGCCTCGGTGGTGGCCCTGTGCCTGGATGAGAAGGGACTGCCCCAAACGGCGGAGGAGCGCTTTGCCATCGCGGAGCGGATCCTGAACGCCGCCCTGCAGGCGGGGCTGCGCCGGGAGGATGTGTGGGCCGACTGCCTGACCCTTACGGTTTCCGCCCAGCAGGAGCAGGCGGAGGAGACCCTGCGGGCGGTGGGCATGGTGCGGCAGCGGCTGGGCATCCCCACCGTGCTGGGGGTGAGCAACATCTCCTTTGGCCTGCCCAACCGGCCGCTGATTACCTCGGTATTCCTGGCCCGGGCGCTGTCCGCCGGGCTGACGCTGCCCATCGTCAACCCCAACCAGCGGGAGGTGATGGATGTGATTGCCGCCTTCCAGGTGCTGAGCGGGGAGGACCGGGAGAGCCGGGCCTATATCGACCGCTTTGCCGCTGCGCCGGAGGCGAAGCCCGCCGTTGCCCGGCCCGCTGCCGGGCTGACGCTGGATGAGGCCATCCTGCGGGGCCTTCGGGGAGACGCCGCACGGCTGGCGGAGGAAATGCTGCAAACCGCCACGGAGCTGGAGCTGGTGGAAAAGCACCTGATTCCCGCACTGGACCGGGTGGGCACGGATTATGAGCAGAAAAAGGCGTTCCTGCCCCAGCTGCTCTCCGCCGCCCAGGCGGCTCAGGGCGTGTTTGAGGTGATCCGGGCCTCGCTGGCGGCAAAGGGCACAGATCAGGTGAGCCGGGGGGACATCCTCATCGCCACCGTGCAGGGGGATATCCATGATATAGGAAAGAACATTGTAAAAACCGTGCTGGAAAACTATGGCTACGCGGTGCGGGACCTGGGAAGGGATGTGCCGCCGGAAACGGTGTGCGCCGCTGTGGAGGAGGGCCGTATCCGGCTGGTGGGCCTCTCCGCACTGATGACCACCACGCTCCCCGCCATGGAGGAGACGGTGCGCCGGCTGCGCGCCCTGCCCTGCCCGCCCAAAACGATGGTGGGCGGCGCGGTGGTGACGGAGGATTTTGCCCGGCGCATCGGCGCGGATTATTATGCCGCGGACGCCCGGGCCGCCGTGGCCATTGCCAGAGAAGTATTTCCGGAAACGAATGTCGAAAAGGAGAACTGAGCGTGAAAAAACTGGCGATCCTGTTTTGCGTGATGCTTGCCCTGTCCCTGAATGTTGCGCTGGCGGAGCCGATCCAGCTGGCCAGCCCGGAGGACGCGCCGGAAACCACAGACGAAGGCTTTTTGCCGGAGGGCAGCGACCCCGTCTATTACAAAAATCACACGGAAGGCTACTGGCTGTATCTCAGCGACAACGCCCGCATTGAGATCACCCGGGTCAAAACCACCGGTCTGGTCTACTATACGGCGGATATCGTGTGTGCCTCCGGCAGCACCGGATTGTTTACCAGCGCGTGGAACACCGAAAAGCCCGGGCGCACCAACGGCCTGCCCCAGGACATTGCCCGCCGGGACAACATCGTGTTTGCCATGAGCGGGGATTTCTACTCCTACCGGGTGAGCCACGACCGGTATCCCGGCATCATCATCCGGGATGGACAGATTCTGTACAAAAAGAGCTACTCCAAGCTGGTGACTGCCATCCCCAACCTGGCCACCATGGCCTTTTATCCCTCCGGCAAGGCGGAGGTGAACGAGGCCTGGGAGGTGTCCGCCAAGGAGTATGTGGCAAAGGGGGCCACCACCGTGCTGGCCTTCGGCCCTATCCTGATCCGGGATGAGGAGATACAGGATGTGAGCGGCGACGCCTACAATCACAAGGAGCCCCGCTGCTGCCTGGGGGTGGTGGAGCCCAACCATTATATCGGATTGCTGGTGGAGGGCCGCAAGAGCCATTCCGACGGCTGTAATCTGGAGAAATGCGCCGAGATCCTGGCGGAGATGGGCTGCTCTGACGCCATTAACCTGGATGGCGGCAACACGGCGGCCATGCTGTTTATGGGAGAAAGCGTGCAGCTGGCGGAAAACGGCGGCGTGGACGAGAACACGAGGGCCATTCCGGACATCCTGTGCGTGGGAACCTACTGATCGAAAAGACATTGAAAACGCCCTTCCGGACCGACAGTCGGAAGGGCGTTGTGGTAAACCGTTAATCCCAGATGCCTTTGGTGAGTACCTCCAGCAGCTCGGCCTCCTGCTCCTGCAGGGTGCGTTCCGGGTCGAACTGAACGGGCTTCTGCACCAGAATGGTGCGCTTGTCCTGGTCAACATGGACGGGGTAGAATTTCAGCTTCAGGCCGCAGCTCTTCCAGGCCATGGGGGCGATCATCAGAAAGCCCTTGCTCAGCTGCTCCGCGTGGCTCTGGTAGCCGTCGGGGAACTGGGGGAAGATAACGATCTGGTTTCCCTGCTTCAGCTGGGCGATGCTTTCCCGGAAGGTTTTGAGCACCCTGGTGTCGTAATACACCGGGATGCCGGGCGTGGTTTTTACCAGCGGCGGCAGCAGAGCGGCCACGATATAGGGCACCGTGACATTGTAGAAGGGTGCCAGCCTGCTCTTGGGGTTCCACCAGTTGTCATTGCGGACATAGGCGGGCAGGCCCTTTCGGTCCAGAATGCCCGCGTTGTACCACAGATGGGTGGTGTCCCGCAGCTCAAAATATATCATCATGTCGATGGGGCCCCAGGCCCGGGCATGATTGGGGCAAAAGACACAGGGCTCCCCGTCCCAGGGCTCCTCCCACACGGTTTTTACCGTGGGCGTGAACGCCCGGACCAGCCCGCGGAGAAAACGGTAACTGCGTTTCAGCGGCATGCGGCACCTCACAAAAATTGTTACAAATTATTTTATCACATTTCCTGCCATCTGCCAACAGGAAAATCTGCAGGAATCCCGGAATGCGTGTGGAATAAAATACAATTCAGGGGCATTTTGTCTCTGAAAAGCGGGAAAGGAGCGGCGCCATGCAGATCACCAGGATCCGTCTGCGGGATTTCAGAAACTACACCGACGCGGAGCTGACGCCGCATCCGGGGGTCAATCTGCTCTTCGGGCAGAACGGCTCCGGCAAGACCAACCTGCTGGAGGCGGTGCACTACTGCGCACTGGGCCGTAGCCACCGTACCACCCAGGACCGGGAGGTGGTGCGCAAGGGTGCGGAGGCCGGAAGCTGCGGCGTGACGCTGCTCCGCTCGGACGGGCGGGATGAGATTGCCATCCGCCTGATGCCGGATGACCGGTGCAAAAAGCAGGTGTTCATCGACCGGAAACGGGCCGCACGCCTGTCAGAGCTGATGGGGCATGTGCGCTGCGTGATCTTTTCGCCGTAGGACCTGATGCTGGTGAAGGACGGCCCCGCCGTTCGCCGCCGCTTTATGGACATGATGCTGAGCCAGCTCTCCCCCCAGTATTTTGTGGCGCTGCAGCAGTATCAGAAGGCGCTGGACCAGCGGAACGCCATCCTGCGGGACGCGAAAAAGGCCGGCATCCTGCCGGACACCATGCTGGAGCTGTTTGAGCAGGGGCTGGCGGAGAACGCGGCTGTCATCATTCCCATGCGGCGGAGGCTGGTGGCGGAGGCGGCGGAGATCGCC
>R03__coassemble_1311_pt1 | contig 11834 bp, 10 predicted proteins | sample R03__metabat2_high_PE_065 | metagenome-assembled genome bin R03 | reverse complement strand
TATCCGAACGTTCCCGTCTTCCAGCGCGTTTCCTGTTCGCTTTTTGTAATTGCCCGTTGCTTTTTTCCGCGATCCCGGTTATCATATTTTTGTCCAAGGAGGTAGCCGCAATGCACATGCGCACAAAAAAATGGGCCAGACCCGAGCTTTCCGTCTGTCCCTTCTATCTTCCCGTTCCGGCATAGCACCGGGGTGGCTGGCGTTCCCTTTTCCCGGCGGAGCAGCCGCTCCATGTATAGCTGGGCTGCGGCAAGGGGGTCTCCACCGCCGCCATGGCCCACGACAACCCGGGAATCAACTACCTGGCCATGGACATCTCCCCCGATGTGCTGGGAGACGCCCGGCGCAACATTGTCCGCGCCTATGGCGGTGAGGAGGTCCGCAATATTCTCCTCACCCGGGGTGATATTGAGCACATCCGCGATTTCCTCGCGCCGGAGGACCGGGTGGAGCGCATCTACATCAGCTTCTGCAACCCCTGGAGCGCCCGGCCGAAGCATGTAAAGCGCCGTCTGACCCACCCCCGCCAGCTGATGCAGTACCGGGATTTTCTGGTGGACGGCGGGGAAATCTGGTTCAAGACCGACGACGACACCCTGTTCCGGGAATCCCTCGATTACTTTGCCGCCTGCGGCTTTGAGGCGGTGCACATCAGCCATGATCTGCACGGCGAGGGCTTTTCTCCCAATTATGTCAGCGAGCACGAGCTGAAGTTTACCGCCCAGGGCGTGCCCATCAAGCTGGGCATCTTCCGCAAGCTGCCGGAGGCGCCCGACATCGACCCCGTGCGCTGGCTCCGCCCGGCAAAAACCGTCCGCGATCTGGAGAACGCTCCGGACTGAAAAACGCTCCTCCCCGCCAGCATCCGGCGGAGAGGAGCGTTTGCTTTTCGATTACTTTCTCGGGGCGTAGGTGAAGGTGATCTGGATGGTCTCGATATGGCCGATCACCTCGTCGTTGCGGTTAATAGGCGTGGCGGTGATGCCGGTCAGGTCGCCCACCGGCACCCGGGCGGTATCCCGGTTGATGCTGGTGACCCACTCGTTGTAGAGGTTCACCCGGGTGCAGAGGCCGTCGTCGGAGGTGGTGTAGGGGCGGCCCTTGAAGCGATAGACCTCTCCGTTGATAAGGCACTCGGTGATGTTGACGCAGTAGCCGGGATACAGGGCCTCCCCGTTGGCAATGCCCAGCGCGGAGAAGGCCGTGCTGGCGGAGTAGCCCTGCTCGGTGCCGGTAAAGTCCAGCGCCACGGTGTAGGTGCCCTCGCCGGTGATCACCGCGTCGGTGGCCACGATGCCGGGGCTGATGGAATCGGGGTTGTAGGTGTCGCCCACGCTGTAGGAGAGGCTCCAGCCGCCGTCGTTCCACATGATCCAGGCCACGCTGGTGGTGTCGTCCAGAACGATGGCTTCGGTGTTGAAGCGCTCCGGCGCGGCCTCCTTTGCCGCGTCAAAGCTGGCCTTGGCCTCGGCGGAGGTGAGGCGGGCGGCACGGCTGAGATACAGCTCCGCCATGCCCGCGTCGGTGATGGCCTGCTCCGTGCGCACATAGTAGCCGCTGGTATCCCACAGGCAGGAGGCAAAGCCCAGCATGTCGCAGCAGTCCAGGAAGGCGGCGGTATAGGCCACGGCGTTCTCCTTATAGCCGTCGCTGCCGGGGAGGGCGCCGTACTCGCCGATCACCACGCCGATGCCCTGCGCGGTGAACTTCGCCATTTTCGCCAGGGCGGCATTCATGGTGTTGTAGTCGCTCACCGTGCCCCAGGCGGTGGCGCCGGCGGCGGTGCCGGAGCCGCAGTAGCTCCACGGGTCATAGTAGTGCACGGAGATGAGCAGCCTGTCCTCCGCGGTGTCGGTGGGCATCACAAAGCGGCTGTCGCAGGTCTGGTCGATGTTGGTGCCGTAGCCGGGGATCAGCAGGAAGCGCTCCCCGTTGTTGCCGCCGCAGGCGCGGACGGTATCCACAAAGGCCTGATTGACCTGGTTGGCCAGGGCATAGCGCTCGTTGTCGGTGAGATAGCTCTTGACGGAGTCCTGGCAGAAGATGGAGTTCTCGTCAAAGCGGGCGCCGATCTCCTCGTTGGCCCCCTCAAAGACCAGGGTGTCCGGATAGTCAGCAAAGCGGGTGGCGATCTGCGTCCACATGCCGATGTAGGCCTCCATGGCGAAGGCCTGGGTCTCCTCGCTCTCCGAGCCGAACATGCCGTACCAGCCGCCGTCCCAGTGGTCGTTCACGATCACATACATGCCGGCGTCCAGCGCCCAGTCCACCACCTGCTGCACCCGGTCGAGATAGGCGGCGGAGATGGTATAGTCCCCGTGCAGCAGATCGGTGGCGTTGGTCATCCAGGCCACGGGAATGCGGAGGGTGCTGAAGCCCGCCGCCTTCATGCCCTGAATCATCTCCTGCGTGGTGACCGGCTGGCCCCACTGCACCTCATAGTCCAGCGGATCCTCGCTGAAGTTCCGCTTGCTGGTGTCGCAGGCCTCCAGCGTGTTGCCCAGGTTGATGCCGTTGCCCATCAGCCGGGCCATTTCCAGTGAGGTGAGGGTGCCGCTCTCGGCGGAAGCAAGGCAGAAAGCGCTCAGCAAAGCCGCCAGCACCGCCAGAAATGTAAGTCGACGCATTGTTTTTTTCCTCCCGCATATTGTGTCAGTCGGCGTCCGTCCCATCAGGCAGGGGCAAGGCCGAATTCCTTCAGCAGGCGCTCACGGGTGTCACGGTCCCTTGCAGCGGAACGGGCATCCTCGTAGCGGCCCTCATTGAACAGCCTGTCCATCAGCGCTACCATCCTGTCCTGGCCATCAGCATTGCCCTGCGCCATGCCCTTTTCTGTTGCCTTTTTTTCTGCCTGATACAGGAAGGCCCTCATGGCCTCCTCGTGGTTGAACAAAGATTCCATAATGGAAACAACCTCCCCGGAAGGTATGGCAAAAGGCTACACACTGATGGATGGCATTCCCTGCCTGCCATCGTAAATGTTCTGCTGTTATGATAGCACAGAATTGCACGGTTTTCAAGATATTCATTCCTGCATGATTCTGTCAAGGGCACCCGCAGCTTACCTCATCCACCACCGTTCCTCTGCCAGGCCAGGTTAACCCCTCCGCCGCCTGCGGGCGGCACCTCCCCTACGAAGGGGAGGCGGGGCGATATAAACTCCTTGCCTCCCCTCTTAGGGGAGGTGGCACCGCAGTGCCGGAGAGGTTTTCACCCTGTGGCGTTGGAAAGGACGGGAGTTGAGTAGTAATGTCGGTCATGGCACCCGCTTGAACAGCCTCCCCTTCGTAGGGGAGGTGACCTCGCTTCAGCGAGGTCGGAGGGGTTAACTCCCTGCCGGGGCGTGAGCAGCAGCACTTCACAAGCGCCCCGTTTGAAAAGAATTTTGAAAAATTGTTCACACGGCAGCAAAAATGTGATACACTACTTTGCGATGATTGTATCCAACCGGGAGGTATCGCCATGTCTGAAGTCGTGAAACAGGAAAAAAAGCCGGTTATTTTCTCCGGCATTCAGCCCTCCGGCACCCTGACGCTGGGCAACTATATCGGCGCGCTGCGCAATTTCGTCAAGCTGCAGGACGATTATGACTGCATCTACTGTATTGTGGATGAGCACGCCATCACCGTGCGGCAGAACCCCGCCGACCTGCGCCGCCGCTGCATGGAGCTGGCCGCCGTGTATATCGCCAGCGGCCTCGACCCCAAAAAGAACCTCATCTATTGCCAGAGCCATGTGAGCGGCCACGCCGAGCTGGGCTGGATCCTCAACTGCTTTACCTATATGGGGGAGCTGCAGCGCATGACCCAGTTCAAGGCCAAGTCCGCCGCCCATGCCGACAACATCAACGCGGGCCTGTTCACCTATCCCGTGCTGATGGCCGCCGACATTCTGCTGTACCAGACCAATCTGGTGCCTGTGGGCGTGGACCAGAAGCAGCACCTGGAGCTGTGCCGGGACATCGCCCAGCGCTTCAACGCCATCTACGGGGATGTGTTCACCATTCCGGAGGGGTACATCCCCAAGGTGGGCGCCAAGATCAACAGCCTGCAGGACCCCACCAAAAAGATGTCCAAGTCCGACCCGGACCCCAACGCCTTCATCTCCCTGACCGATGAGCCGGATGTGATCCGCCGCAAGATCCGCCGCGCCGTGACCGATTCCGACGGCGAGATCCGCTTCGACCCGGAGAACAAGCCCGGCGTCAGCAATCTGCTGAGCATCATGAGCGCCCTGGGCGCCGGAGATGTGGACGCCATCGCCGCCGAGCTGCAGGGACAGGGCTACGGCGTGCTGAAGGACCGCACCGCCGACTGTGTGGTGGCCGCCCTGGAGCCCCTGCAGACGGAGTATAAAAAGCTCATCGCCGACAAGGCCTTCCTGCAGTCCGTCATTGACGAAAACGCCAAGACCGCCAACTACCTGGCCACCAAGACCCTGCGCAAGGTGCAGAAAAAGGTCGGCTTCGGCCCGAGAGGATAAGATAAACGAAGCCCTCTGCCTTTATGGCAGAGGGCTTTTGTATGCCCTTTTTCTCACAGCCCGCCCCAGCTGAAGGAGGAGATCTCCAGCGGAATGCCGAGGGCCACCAGATGGGTCAGGGTCTCCGGCATCAGGCGATAGAACATGTGGGCGTGGTCCGACTTGACATACAGCTGAAGCGTCACCGTGTTGCCGGTGGCGGACAGGGCGTGCAGCTCGTCCTTTACCTGCTGCAGGTCGGTCAGCAGGCTGATGAGGGTGGTGTCGGCGTCGTAGGTCTCGGTGAGCGGGCAGGTGTAGATCCACTGGTCCTGTCCGGCCAGCAGCGGCGCGGGAATGCGCCCCACCACCTCGCCCTTGTGGATGATCCGGGTGGGCTGCAGCCGCAGGCAGGCGGTCAGCTCCTCCATATCCAGCTCATCGCCGGAAACGATCAGGGCAACACTGGCCTCAGCGATGGTCTCATTCTTTTTCATGGCCTTGTCCTCCTTCGTCCTTGTCCGCCGCGGCGCCTCTGCCGCCCCGGCCATACAGCATCGGTTCGGAAATCACCCGGTTGAGCAGCGAGATCATGGGTCCCATGCAGAAGGCACACAGCAGGGTGCACACTCCCGGCACGCTGCCCAGCAGCCAGCCCACCGCCACGCAGATCACATCGGTGATGATGCGGATCACCCGGTAGGGGATCGGGGTCTCCCGGGCTACATACAGGGAAATGGCGTCGTAGGTGGATACGCCCAGGTCCGCCGTGATATACACCGAGCAGCTGGCGCAGCACACCAGAAAGCCCACCGCCAGAAACGCGATCTGCCCCGCCAGGGTGGGGGTGCCGAAAACGGCCCGCAGCAGCACCTCGCTGCCGTCGATCACATAGCCCAGCAGAAACAGGTTGATCAGCGTGCCCAGCCCGATATAGTGCCGGTCCAGCAGCAGGTCCACCGCCAGCAGCACCGCGTTGATGAGAATGTACACCGTGCCCTGGGGCAGCGGGATCACATTGTACAGCCCGCTGCACAGGCTCTGGAAGGAGTCCACGCCAAAGCCCGCCACGCGGCAGCAGGCCACGCCCACCCCGCACACCAGCACGCCCAGCACTGCCATCAGCATCCTGCGGCGCTGCAGCCCCGGCAGGAAATACGCCTTCAGCCAGGCCATCCATTGATTCATGGGAGCGGCTTCCTCTCTGTTTTGTCTTGATTGGATGATACCACAAGGGCGGGGGATTGTCAAATATGGAAAATTCGCCGCGAGGGCTGTTCTGTCAGCCGCCGCGGCGAATTGTTTTATTTCTCCGTTTCCCAGTACAGTGTGTACGCCTCGTCCGTCACCTCATAGAGGGGCACAAAGCGGGTGCGGCCCATGCGGTAGGTGGACTGGAGCCAGGGGTAGGTGCTGTAGGTGTGCTCCCGCACCGGGCGGAGGCGCTCCGGGGCCAGGGGCTGCTCTCCGCCGCCCAGGCCCGCCAGCACAATGGGGCCCTCCGACACGGCGGCCATCTCCGGCTGGTCCGGCAGGCGGGAGAGGCTGAGGCCGCAGGGCAGGTACAGCCGCACCTCGTTGTCGGTCCATTCCCGGTCCAGCACCAGCCAGCCGTCCTCCCGCACGCCCTCCGCCTCCCGGCCGTCCACGGTGACCACCGGGTCCCCCGTGAGCCACTCCGGCAGCCGCAGGGCCAGCCGGAAGCGGCTTTCCGCCCGCACCCGCAGGCTCAGCTGCCAGCGGGACAGCTGGCTGGCGTCGCTCTCGTCAAAAAAGGCCTGGTCGTTGTAATACTTCATGTCGGTGCGCTGGCTCACCCGCACCGGGTGGCCATCCAGCTCCGTCTCGCATTCGGAGGGGATGTACTGGGCCACACACAGGCGGTTTTCCCCCTTGTACCAGCACAGGGCCGGATACAGGGTCTGGGCCTGCACCATGGTGCCGTAGCAGCACCAGAAATCCCGGGTGGGGGTGCCCCACTTCTTTTTGCTGCCAGCGCTCATGGGCAGGAAGTAGGTCACCATGCCCGTGCGGGGGTGCTGCTGGGCCAGAAAGCCGTTGTACAGATTGCGCTCGATGTAGTCGGCATACTTCTTATCGCCGGTAAAGCGCAGCAGATAGTCCGCCAGCCGCACCATGTTGTATACGGTGCAGAATTCCTGATTGCGCTCCCCCAAATACTCGCCGGTGCGCCGGGGCGGCGTCCAGAACTCTCCCGCGCCCTGCCCGCCGGTACAGTAGGCCGCGCGCTCCTCCACCCCGCACTGCCAAAAGCGCTCCGCGATCCGCAGCCAGCGCTCCTCTTTGGTCACCTCATACATGCGGGCGGCGCCCTGTGCCCAGGGGATGCTGGCGTTCATGTGGCTGTTGGTGAGGGGGTCTCCGCCCGCCAGCAGCTGGTCAAACATGCCGGAGCGGCCATAGCACTCCGCCAGGCGCAGATGCTCCGGCCTGCCGGTGGCGCCGTACAGGTCGGCCCAAAGCTCCAGCATGCCGCCGGCCTCGCCCTTCAGGGCCACCCAGGGGTCCTTCAGGGAGGCGGTCCACCTCAGGTACCAGTTTGCGGCCCTTTCCAGTATCTCCCGGGCCTGATCGATGCCCGCACAGCGCCAGGCGTGGTACAGGCCCATCAGGGTTTTGTGAAGGGTGTACTGGGGCGACCAGATATAATCCCCGGTCTCCAGCTTGGTAAAGTATTTTTCCGGAATGGAGCCGATCCACTCGCCGCCGTTCAGCTTCTGGCAGCGGGCCAGCTCTGAAACGATGTGCTCCAGCTTTGCCCGCAGCTCCCCGTCCCCATAGGTGGCGACATAGCGGGCGGCGGCGGACATCCAGTGGCCCAAAAAATGCCCACGCAGCTGGCAGGTGGGCGCCTCCCAGCCCCAGTGCAGCGGCGTGCTGTCCGGGGCTTCCACCACCTGCATGTCCGGCAGAATGATGCCCGCCTCCAGGTAGAAATTCTGCAGCAGGGCCACGCTGTTCAGCCGCATCAGGTACTCCCGGTTTACCTGCTCCCGCTCCTGAAAGAGCCCCGGCAGCAGCCGGCTCTCCGAGGGGAGAAGAGATTGCAAAGCGGACATGGTTTTGCCTCCTTATTTTTCCAGGCTGTCCCGGCAGGCCAGGCAGCAGCGGCGCACGGCCTCCGTGTCGGGCTTTACCAGCTCCCGGTCGTAGGTGAGCAGGCCGTTGGCCTCGTCCTCCACATCGGACACCTGGGTATAGACAAAGCCGCAGAAGCCCTGCTTCACCAGCTCCGCGCATTCCTTCCAGCGGTTCACATACATGTCCGTCAGGGCCTGGCTGCTGTCGCAGGCGCCGTAGCCGTATTCCTCTTTGGTAAAGGTATGGCCCGGCACCTTCCAGCTGTAGCCGCCGAACTCGGAGAGCACCAGCGCCCGCCGCTGCTCCGCCTTGAAGCGGAACTTGAAGAAGTAGTGGTGCAGGCTCACCATGTCGCCGCCCCGGCGGTCAAACCAGCCGCTGCACTGGTCGATCCAGCGGGAGCCATCCATGCCCCGCAGCAGCCGGGTGCAGCGCTTGGCGTCGAACTGGCCCCAGCCCTCGTTGAACAGCACCCAGGTAACGATGGCGGGGTGGTTGTACAGGGTACGGACGGTCTCCTCCATCTCCCGCAGAAACTCCTCCCGGCCCTCCCGGTGGTGCCGGGCCAGCAGGTGCCGGAAGCCCGGGCCGTCGGGCAGACGGATGTGGTGGGCGTTCAGGGCCGTGCCCAGGTAGGTCACAAACCAGCTCTTCCAGGCGGCGCCGCCGGCCACCATGTCCTGCCACACCAGCATGCCCAGCCGGTCGCAGTGGTAATACCAGCGCTCCGGCTCCAGCTTCATGTGCTTGCGGAGCATGTCAAAGCCCAGGTCCTTCATGGCCCGGATGTCATACACCAGCGCCTCGTCACAGGGGGCGGTGTAGAGGCCGTCGGGCCAGTAGCCCTGGTCCAGCACGCCGCACTGCACCCGGGCCTGATGGTTGAGCATCAGCCGGGGGAGGCCCGCCGCGTCGTTTTTCAGGGTGCAGCTCCGCATGCCGAAGTAGCACTCCACCCGGTCCCCGCCGCAGGAAACGGTAAGGCGGTAGAGGTGGGGCTGCTCCGGCGTCCAGGGGGTAAAGCCCGGCAGCGGGAGGGTGCACTCGCAGCCCTCGCCGGCGGCAATGGGTGCCGCCTCCGGGGCCGCTCCCCGCTCCGGGTGGTCCCGCCAGGCGGCCATCTCCGCCGTTTCCTCCGAAACGACGCAGGTCACCGGGGCGTCGCCGCCGGAGAGGCTCACCCGCACCCGACAGGCGCTCTCGTCATACAGGGGGGTGATGTCCACCCGCTCCACACAGATGTCCGGCACCCGCTCCAGCCACACGGTCTGCCAGATGCCGCTCTGGGCGGTATAATACATGCCGCCCCGCTTCAGCTTCTGCTTGCCCCGGCTGTGCCAGTTGCTGTCGCTGCCGTCCTTCACCCGCACCGTCAGATGCACGGTCTGCCCGGCAAAGGCGGTCAGCTCCGCGGTAAAGGGCAGATAGCCGCCCACATGGGTGGCCAGCTCCTGCCCGTTGGCAAACACGGCGCACTCCTGGTCCACCGCGCCAAAGTGCAGCAGCACCCGTCCGGCGGGCACCGCCACCTCCCGGGCATACCACAGCCATTCCTCCGGCTTCAGCTGGCGCTCCACCCCGGAGAGCACGCTCTCCGGCGAAAAGGGCACACGGATTTCCCCGTCCCACCGGGCGGGCTCCTCCGGGGAGGCGGTAAAGGCATACCGCCACAGCCCGTTCAGGCTCTGCCAGTCCGGCCGCACCATGCCCGGCCGGGGATATTCCGTCCAGGCGGAGGCAGCCTCCCCGCTCCAGCGGGTGCTCTTCATATCGGTATGGGCAATGCCCGCGCTGGTCTTTACCACCACGGCGTTGGATTTCTTCTTTGCCATAGAAACCTCCGGAGAAGCGTTATTTGACTTCCCATCCATCCGCCCGGATCACGGCGGTCACACTGTCCACCATCTTCTGGCAGAGGTCCTTGGTCTCTGCCTCCACCATCACGCGCACCAGGGGCTCGGTGCCGGATTCCCGCACCAGGATGCGCCCGGAGGTGCCCAGCTCCTCCGCCACCTTCGCCACGGCGGCCTGCACGGCGGGGTCGTCCTGGGCGGCCTTCTTGTCGGAGACCCGCACATTCTCCAGCACCTGGGGATACATGGTAAAGCCCTCGCACAGGGCGCTGAGGGACTTCTTTTTGGCCAGCATCACCTCCATCAGCTTCAGGCTGGTGAGGATGCCGTCGCCGGTGGTGGCGTATTTGGAAAAGATGATGTGGCCGCTCTGCTCGCCGCCCAGCCGGCAGCCGTTCTTCTGCATGTACTCGTACACATACTTGTCACCCACGGCGGTCCTGGCATAGCCGATGCCCTGGGCGTCGAAGGCCCGGTACAGGCCGAAGTTGGACATCACGGTGGTCACCACGGTGTTGGTGTCCAGCAGGCCCTTTTCCTTCATATAGCAGCCGCAGATGTAGAGGATGTGGTCGCCGGTGATCACATGGCCCTGCTCGTCCACCGCCAGGCAGCGGTCGGCGTCGCCGTCAAAGGCAAAGCCCGCGTCCAGCTGGTTGTCCACCACAAACCTCTGCAGGCCCTCGATGTGGGTGGAGCCGGCCCCCTGGTTGATGTTGAGGCCGGTGGGCTCGGCGTTGATCACATAGGTCTTGGCGCCCAGGGCGTCGAACACGGCCTTGGCGATGTTCCAGGCGGAGCCGTTGGCGCAGTCCAGGCCGATGCGCTTGCCCCGGAAGGAGTACATGCCCAGGGAGATCAGGTAGCCGATATAGCGGTTGCGGCCGGACACATAGTCCACCGTGCAGCCGATCTCATCCCGGTGGGCAAAGGGCAGCTCATGGATCTCCTGGCCGAACACCTGCAGGTGGCCGTCCAGATAATCCTCCACCAGGGAGATGGTCTCCTCCCCCATCTTTTCGCCGTTGCCGTCGATCAGCTTGATGCCGTTGTCGAAGAAGGGGTTATGGCTGGCGGAGATCATGATGCCGCAGTCGAAATCGTCCACATGGGTCACATAGGCCACGGAGGGCGTGGTGGTCACATGCAGCATATAGGCGTCCGCTCCGGAGGCGGTGAGGCCTGCCACCAGCGCATACTCAAACATATAGCTGGAGCGGCGGGTGTCCTTGCCGATCACCACCCGGGCAGGCTCCCGGATGCCCCGCAGCCGCTTGATCTGCGTATAGTACCAGCCGAGGAAACGGCCCACCTGGTAGGCATGGTCGGCGGTCAGGTTGATGTTGGCCTCTCCCCGGAAGCCGTCTGTGCCAAAGTACTTGCCCATCTTGTTTCTCCTTTAATCCCGTCGTTGCGGGAAATTATGAAAATTATACCCCAAAATCCCCAAAAAGCAATAGAATCGCCGTTTTTCAGGCGATTTCGGCCTTGACGAACGGAGAAAAACGGGATAAAATGTTACAGAACTGTGTTCCCAAAGGATTTTTGAGAGAGGGGTGAGCCGCGTGGCGCAGGACCAGACCGTGTTTGAATACATCTATGTGCCCTACACCCGCAGGATGCACCCAGACGACGGCGGCTTCCGGGTGGCGCTGATGGGCAGCGGCATGCTGGTGTTCCAGCAGGTGAACGCTTCCCGCCAGGTGCTCGAAAATCTCAGCTTTCAGCTGCAGCCGGAGATCAGCACCCGCATCCGGCATCTCATCGGCCGCTCCATGTGGTGGATCAACTCCCTGCAGAGCAACGGGCAGACCTGGTTCCGGCCCGACGGCCAGGCGGAGTTCTCCTCCGACATCCGGCTGGAAACCGCCATGTTCCGCATGGAGGACATTCCCCAGCTGATGGAGTGCCCCTTCCGGCAGCTCCGGGGCCACTATTCCCGCATGATGTACAACCTGCTGGAGGACATCTCCACCGTGCTGCTGCGCACCGCCGCCATCGACCTGACCCTGACGGGCTTTACCTGGGATCCCCGGTTCATCACCCCGCTGGAGTACCAGCCCCAGCAGCCCCCCATGCCCGAAAATCAGCAGATGTTCGGCGCCTGAGCGGGCGGACCTCTTCTGTTCCTTCCTCCCTCCCGGAAACGGGAGGGATTTTTCTTGGGGTTACTTCAGGAAATCTCCCCAATCGGAAAAGTCCAAAGTCAAGCATAGGAATAATCCAAAGTGTAACATAGGAAAAGTCCAAAGTCAAACACCGGAATAATCCAAAGTGAAGAATAGGAATAATCCAAAGTTTCGCACCGGAAAAGTTCAAAGTTTCATGTGCCGGAGCCCCTCCCCTGCGGCGGCGCCCACGAAGAACCTCTCCGCCGCTGCGGCGGCACCTCCCCTAAAAGGGGAGGCCCGAAGGAGT
>R03__coassemble_1297_pt1 | contig 11899 bp, 8 predicted proteins | sample R03__metabat2_high_PE_065 | metagenome-assembled genome bin R03 | reverse complement strand
GGTCTTCGTAGCGGGTCTCATAGTACTTGTAGCCCACATAGATGCCATCCTGATAGACCACATAGTTTACATTGGTCTGCAGGTCGTCGTTGGTCTCGGTCAGGCCCATCTCCCGGGCGTTGGTATAAGTGCAGTCGCCGTGATTGTACAGGGACGGCGCGGTAAAGTTATTGTACAGGTAGGTATCCGCCAGCCGGCCCGAGGGATTCGTCTGGCCCATCAGGATCTGGCCCACGGCGTTGTTGCCATAGGCACCCACGCCGCCGATCCACAGGCAGGCGTCGATGCCATAATCCGGATCGTCCAGGAAGAGGCAGTTCACCGCGTTGGAGGAGTCCAGCAGCACAATGATCCTGGAGAAGATCCCCTGATCCTTATACTGCTTCATCAGCTTCAGGGTGTCCTTCTCGTTATCGGAAAGGGACAGATAGTCGCCGTTTGTTCCGGCATCGGTGCAGGTGGTGGTGGCCAGGTCCAGTCCCTCGCCGCCGGAACGGGCCAGCACAAAGATGGCCGCGTCGCCATACTGGGCAAAGGTATCCGTCAGGCCGGTCTCGCCTGTCAGCACCGATACGGGGACCTCATTGATGGAGTAATCGCCCTTGGCAGCGCAGGAGGACAGGGCCGGCACGGAGCGCTTGTAGGAGGCGCCGTTGCCCGTGTTGTAAAAGGTCCACAGGGTGCTGTTTACTTCGGCGCCGGCACTCTCCAGGGCCTTGCGCAGATTGGGGGCGGTGGAGGTGTTGACCGAGCCGGAGCCGGTGCCGCCGTAGATCATGTCCACGGAGGAATGGGAGAACAGGCTGACCTTTGCGCCGGCCTGCAGGGGCAGGGCGTTGTTCTCGTTTTTGAGCAGGACCGCGCCCTCGGCCTCTGTGCGGGTGCAGACATCCTCCTCCCAGGCAGAGAACCAGTCATCATATCCCTCCCATTCGTCGGGATAATAATCCGTGTCGGCGGAGACCGCGTTCTCATCCTCGATCACCTTGTAGGTATCGCACAGCAGGAAGGCATTGATGGAGGTGGCAAAGTACCTGCCCACAAACACCAGGGCAATGGAAACCGCCAGCAACACGCAGGAGATACTGGTCAGCACCTTCCACAGGCGGGCGGGGGACTTCTTTTTCTGATTCTTCATATGTACCGTCTCCCTTCCTTTCAAGGCATTTCTACCGCGTAGTTGTTGCCGCTGGGCAGGTCAAAGCTGAGGGCTTTTCCCTCGACCATCACCGGTACGGCAGCATAGTCCAGCGCCAGACTCAGCTGACCGTCCTCCGCCTCAGACCAGGTGCCGGAGGAAACCGCATAGAACTGCCCCTCCTGGCCAAAGCCGCTCAGGTCAAACAGCTCGGCACAGGTGTGGTTGCTGTAGAGCACCACCTTCATCGTGTCCGAGTTGGTGGCGGGGATGGTGAGCAGCTCCGCCTTTTCCGGAACAGCCGCGGCAAGGTCCGCCACAGAGAAGGAATAGGTATTGTCGTGTGTATCGGCCATGGTGCAGACACCGTCCGCGACGGTGTTCAGCGCATCTCCCTCGCCGTGCCAGGTGATGGTCAGGTTGCCTTCCTCATCAAAGGCCCAGATGTAATCCTTGTCCATCTCATAGGTGAAGGAGGTAAAGTAGACACTCATCAGGCCGTTGTCGTAGAACCAGAGCTTCATGGTATCGGAGTTGGCGGCGTCCGCCGTGAAGATCACAACGCCGGGCTGCACGGTGAATTCCTTCTCCGGCTCCGCCGTGGCCTCCGCCTGGCCTTCGGTATCCTCCCCTGCCTGAGCGGCAGCCTCCTTTTCGGCGGCGGCATAGGTATCCGCATCGCTTACCAGCAGGCTGCGGTCCCAGTCCACATGCGCAGAGGTGTAGCCCATACCGGTTTCGTCAACGGGGATCTCCGTATTGGCCAGCGGCGCCGTATAGCCCGCCAGTGTCCAGTAGCCGGTCTCCATGCAGTACTTGGTCCGGGCGCCCGCATTGGTGTAGTCATAGTAAAGCTCAAACTCACCATCATTGTAGAACTCGGCATAAATGGTGCCGGTGGCATCGATGTAGTTGGAGCCGGCTGTCGCAAGCACACGGGAGGCGCTGCCATCATCCCCCGCCATGGCGGTGCGGAGCTCCTCCTCATAGAGGGTGTACTTGCCGGCACGCTGGGCATAGCCGCCATAGATCATGCTGACCTGGGTGAACTGGTACACGCCGTTCTCATATTCCAAAGTCAGCTTTTCGCCGGAGGCGGTGGTCAGCACCAGATCATAGGTGACCTCCACCTGGGAAGCCGACCAGTGCGCCCACAGGGACACATTTTCGGTTACCTTCCGGGCGCCGGGGAAGGGCTGCCCGTTGGCATAATACCAGCCCAGCAGGTCATTGCCCTCCAGGCTGGGAGTATGGGCAGCGAAGTCGATCTTCGTGCCGGCAGGCACGGTAAATGTCACCGCCTCAGTGGTCCCATCAGGCCAGACGCCTCCGGCCGGGTTCAGCGTAACGCTCCATTCGTCCTCGGCCCAGGCAGACGATGCCAGCAGCATCAGCAGCAGGGCCAGCAGCGTTCCAAGCTTTTTCATCCGTTTCCTCTCCCTCCCCGGGCACACGGGCCCGGAATCATCTGCCTGCAATATACCGGAGTTTTTCCGCCTTTTCCATTCTTTTCGCATAAACTACCGGAAAAAACGCATATTCTCCAGGCAAAGCCGGCAATAAAAAATGCCGGGCGTACCCGGCATGGATCCTGCTGCAGTCAATTATGCCCGGCGTCCGGAGACCACGGGCTTTGAAAGGGCATCTCTCTTCCGCGCTACCGATGGGCAGGCCGACCGTGCTGTCAATATCTCCTCGTGAAAGTTTCTCACAGTCTTTGACTGAAAAGGTGTGGGGCTTACCGCTCCCACACCTGATAGAACCTGACCAGAAAGAATACCGACACCGCAATCAAAATGATTCCGCTCACAATGAGAAAGCTGTAGCCTCGGGCCTTTTTCTGCTCCATGCGGCGCTTGCGGTAGTCGTAATAGCGCTCTTCCTTCTTTACCCTGCCGCCGGGGATCAGCCGGGCGATGGTGTACCGCAGCACATAGCCAAGGCCGATAAAGCTGCCCGCGTTGCTGACCGCCACCAGCAGGCCCAGCATCAGCAGCAGCGTGCCGGGAATGAGAAAGGCGTCGCTCAGCAGCCGGTAACGTTCGGAGAGAGCCGTAGTCTCTGAAAAGCCGTGCAGCGTCAGCGTGAGCCAGGCCAGCCCAGCGCCCAGCAGCAGGGAGATGCCATACTTCAGCAGCAGGTTCCTCAGCTTGCGGCTCACCGGTTCAGCTCCGCCAGGTAGCGGGCGGCCTCCTCGTCATTGCAGCGCACAAAATGTCCCGGAACCAGCTAACGCAGGGTGGGCTGCTGTGCGGAATAGTCGTGATCCGCCAGGGGATCGTAGCTGATACGCACCCGGCGCTTTTCGGCGTGGGGGTCCGGCAGCGGGATAGCAGAGAGCAGCGAACGGGTATAGGGATGCAGCGGATGGGCAAAAAGCTCATCGGAGGAAGCGAGCTCTACCATCTTGCCAAAATACATTACGCCGATGCGGTCGGAGAAATACTTGACCACCGACAGGTCGTGGGCGATGAACATGATGGTGAGATTCAGCTCCTGCCGCAGCTCGTTGAGCAGATTGATGACCTGGGCCTGAATGGACACATCCAGGGCGCTGACCGGCTCGTCGGCAATCAGCAGGTCCGGGTGCATGATCACCGCCCGGGCGATGCCAATGCGCTGGCGCTGTCCGCCGGAGAACTCGTGGGGATAGCGGCCAGCATGCTCAGCGGTCAGTCCCACCAGGTCCAGAATGCGGTAGACCTCCCGGTCAATATACTCCTTGTCCTTCACCCCGGCGATCACCAGGCCCTCTGCGATGATTTCCCGCACGGTCATGCGGGGATTCAGCGATGCGATGGGATCCTGAAAGATCATCTGGATGTCGGTAATCAGCTTTTTGTGCTTTGCCAGCCGCAGCGCTTCGCCCTCCTCCGCCTGCAGGGTGCGGCGGCTCTCCGCGTCGGTACAGGCAGCCAGCTTTTCGGCGTACTGCTTTTTCAGCTCGGCGGTATGCTCCCTGGCATAATCCTCGTCAGAATGCCTGTGGTCGTAGCGGGCCTTGCGGATCTCCTGCTGGTTCTGCCGGATCTCCTCCTTCAGCCGGGCCGCTTCCTCGGGACCGGCCTGCTTCAGCGCCTCCCGGGCGGCACGGATGGCATCCTCATAGTGCTTGGTGCCCGCACAGATGCGGCGCCCCTTGAACCAGATGCTGCCGCCGGTAATGTCGTAGATGCGGATGATGGAGCGGCCGGTGGTGGTCTTTCCGCAGCCGGACTCCCCCACCAGACCAAAGACCTCTCCCTGCTTGATCTCAAAGCTCACATCGTCCACGGCCTTGGTGCCCTTGAAGTACTGGCACAGCCGGTCCACCCGGAGCAGGGTCTCGGCATTGGAATAATCAGCCATTCTGCTCACCTCCGGCTTTTTTCATGCGTGCGATGCGGTCCACGATAATCTTCGGGGGCTCTGCCTTGGGCGCATTGGGATGCAGCAGCCAGGTGGCCGCACTGTGGGTATCCGACACCCGGAACATGGGCGGCTGCAGTTCAAAATCGATCTTCAGGGCATAGCGATTGCGGTCGGCAAAGGCATCCCCCACGGGCGGATAGATCATGTTGGGCGGTGTGCCGGGGATGGCATCCAGCTTTTCGGTGGTCTCCAGGTCGGGCATGGAGGCCAGCAGCGCCCAGGTGTAGGGATGGCGCGGGTCGTAGAAAATATCGTCGGCGGTGCCGTATTCCACAATCTTGCCCGCGTACATCACGGCGATGTCATCGGCCATATTGGCCACCACGCCCAGGTCGTGGGTGATAAAGATCACTGACAGGCCGCGCTCGGCCTTCAGCCGGTTGATCAGCTCCAAAATCTGCGCCTGAATGGTCACATCCAGGGCCGTGGTGGGCTCATCGCAGATCAGGATGTCCGGGTCAGCGGCCAGGGCGATGGCAATCACGATGCGCTGCCGCATGCCGCCGGAAAATTCAAAGTGATACTGATAGTAGCGGGTACGGGGCTCGTGGATGCCCACCTCTTCCATCAGACGGATGGCCTTTTCCTTGGCCATGGCAGGCGTGATGCGGTACACCGCCTCGCTCTTGCGGGCCTTGAGCCAGTCGATCAGTGCCGCTGCTTTGGCGGCGTAATCCTCATCGGGATTGTCCAACCGCTCCTGATAGCGCTCCGCCACCCGGTCCAGCACGGTAAGGATATTGCCCCGCAGGTCGTCCACATCATAAATGTTTTTGGGCACAACCTTCCATTCCACCGTGCGCCCTCTGGCAATCAGGCGCTCCCGCTTGCGGCTTTGGGCGTCAAAGCGCTTTTCCTCTTTGGCGTTGTGGATCTGGTCGTCGAAATAGTGGCTCACCGCATGCTTCAGGCTGGTGCCAAAGGCATAGGCCGCGCTGTCCTTCCGGGTCTACAGCCGGTCGATGGAGGCGTCCACCTTTTTGGTCAGCTCCTGACACTTGTCCGTGGCGGGCTTGCGCTCAAAATTCCCGGAATACCAGGCATGGGCCTCCTTCAGGGCGTCAATCACCTCCGCCTTGGCGGCGGCGGAGCGTAGAGCGGAAAGCTTGACCCCTTCCACGGCCAGCGCCTGGAAGCGCTCCATAAAGCCGCTGTCCCGGCCGGGCGCGGCGGCGGCGCGGGCGAAAAAGTCCGGCTTTTCCGCCTGGGTCAGCTCCTTTAGCAGGGCGGAGAGCTCGTGGACCGTGGCGGTGATCTCCTCCAGCGCCTGGGCGGCATCTGGATTCTTTACCATGTGGGGAGTCGCCTTCTGCCGGACGCTGTCCAGCCCGGTCCGGATGGCATTCATCCGGTCGGCCCGTCCGGCAAGCAGGTCCTCATTCTTTACCCGGCTCAGCCGGGCAGACCAGTCCCGCAGGAGAGAGCGCAGGTCCAGGTCCTGCTGCTTGCTGAGCTTGAAGCTTGCGTCCTCCACATCCGAAAACAGCTCGGTGGCGGCGCCGGCGGCAGCATTGTAGGCCTGATCCATGCGGGAAGCCGCCTCACAGGTTTCGGCAAAGGCCTTGGTCAGGCCTTTGATCTCCTCCGCCCGGTCCGGGCAGGCCTCCAGCATGACGGCGTTCAGCCGCTTCAGCATCGTGCTGAAGGCCCGGTCCGCCTCCCGGCGGTTGGTTTTGTTCTTCAGCAGCATGGCCTCAGTGATCTGCTTGCCGATCTTGACAATGGGGTTGAGAGAAGAAAGGGGGTCCTGAAAGATCATGGAAATCTTGTCGCCCCGGATATGCTGCAGCTCCTCCTCCGGCAGGCGGAGCAGGTCATGGCCGTCATAGAGGATCTCGCCGCCCTCGATGATGCTGTTGCCCGCCAGAATACCGATAATGGCCTTGGAGGTAACCGACTTGCCGGAGCCGGACTCACCCACGATGGCCAGGGTTTTGCCCCGCTCCAGGTCGAAGGAGATGTCCCGGACGGCCTTCAGGGTGCCGCTGTTGGTGCGGAAGGAAATTTTCAGCTTTCTTACTTCAAGAATCTTGTCCATCGCTTACTCCTCCACACCGCGCAGGGACGGGTTGAACGCGTCCCGCAGGCCATTGCCGAACAGATTGAAGCAGATCATCAGCAGGGAGAGCACCAGGGCCGGGAAGATCATCAGGTGGGGGTAGTTGGTCCAGATGCTGCTGGCATCGGCCAGCAGGGTGCCCAGAGAGGTGACCTCGGCGGAGCCCAGCTTGACGATGCCCAAAAAGCTCAGCATGCTCTCGCTGGAGATGGTAGCGGGGATGGCCAGGGCGCTGGCGGTGATGATGGTGCCCAGGGAGTTGGGGAAGATGTGCTTCCAGATGAGCCGGCGGTCCCGGGCGCCCAGGGTGCGGGCCGCCATCACATACTCCTGGTTCTTAAAGCGGTAGAACTGGGTACGCACATTGCTGGCCGTGCCGATCCAGCCTGTGGCAATATAGGCAAACAGCAGGCAGGGAACCGGGCCCAGCTTGGCCGACAGGTGAATTTGGAACAGGGTGGCCACCACGATAAAGGGCGTATCATAGAGGATATCGGAAATGCGCTCCAGAATGATGTCCACAGCGCCGCCGTAATAGCCCTCCACCGCGCCGTACATGGCGCCCAGGATAAAGTTGATAACGCACACGGCCACGGCAATGAGCAGGCTCAGCTTGATGCCGCCCGCCATGCGCAGGGCCAGGTCATAGCCCTGGCTGTCGGTGCCCAGAAAATAATCCGGCTCAAAGCCATTCTTGAACTGGTAGTAGTTGTAATACAGCAGGCGCACCCGGTACTGGGCGGTCTCCAGGGTGCCGCCGCCGGTCAGCTCGTAATAGATGAGGTTGCCGTCGGCATCCCGCTTGTAGTTGTCCTCCAGCACCATGCCGGGCTCATAGGCGATGGTGTGGGTCTTGCCGTCCTCGTCCACCGAGACCGGCACATTCTTCTTGGTCTTGTACCAGTTGTTGGCGTCGGTGGCGTCGACATTGTACTTGTTGTCCTCCACGATGGGATACAGGATGTGCTTGCCGGTCTCCTGCTCCCAGGCGAGGATGGCCTCGTACTCACTGCGCTGGATGGACTTGTAGAGGAAGCCCACCTCCAGGTAGGTGTCGATGCGGCCGCTATAGTTGACGGAGACTTCTTTTTTCGCGTTGACCGTCTCCACGCCCTCCCCGATGGAGAGCATGGGCTGATACTCGCTGGCCATGCCCTCCTCCAGGGTGGCGCCATGGCCATCCCAGTCCTCGGCGGCCATGCCCATGGCGATGGCGCGGATCAGGCCCTTTTCGGAAAAGCTGCGGTCGGTACCGCCGTCCTCAATGCCCAGATTCCAGGAGCGGATCACCGTGTTGCGGGGGCCTTTTTTGGCGTAATAGCTGTCCATGAAGCGGGAATCCCGGGTCACCAGCAGGGGCGTGAGCACGGCAAACAGGATGATCGCCACAATGATGATCGTCGCCACCACAGAGGCCCGGTTCTTGCGGAAACGGATCCCGGCGTCCTTCATGTAACTGACGGGCTTGTCTTCAAACTTTTTGTCGGTGATGCGCTCACCCTTGCGGGCAAACTCGAATTTCTCCTTCGGGAGATTGTTGAGATCGTATTTTATCTCTGCCATGTTATCTCTCCCCCATCCTGATGCGCGGATCGATAAATCCGTAGCTGATGTCCACCACGATGCCGGCCAGCAGGCCGATAAAGGTATAGAACACGCAGTCCATCATGAACACATCATAGTCAAACAGGTTGATGGATTTGATGTACAGCTGACCAACGCCGGGCACGGAGAAGATCTGCTCGATGACCATGGAGCCGCCCAAGATGCCGATAAAGCTGGAGATGATCATGGGCAGGATGGGCACCATGGCGTTTTTCAGGGCGTGGCGGGTAGTGGCCTGGGCCTTGCTCAGGCCCTTTGCCCGGGCCAGCAGCATGTAATCGCTGGTCAGGGTCTCAGTGAGCTCGGCACGGGTAAAGCGGCACAATCCGGCGATCTCGCCGAAGGACAGAGCCAGCACGGGGGCAATCATGGAGTGGAACATCTTCCAGGAAAACCAGGTGCCGCCGGCGTCCGCCAGGGAATACACCTGCAGGGGCAGCCAGCCCAGCTTGAAATAGAAGAAATACTGCACCAGGAAAGCGTACACATAGCTGGGCACCGAAACAAACACCATCACCATGGTGCTGATGAGGCTGTCCTGCCACTTGTTCTTCTTGATGGCGGCAAAAATGCCCAGACCGATGCCCAGCGGGATGGAGATGAGCAGCGAGTACAGGTTAACCAGCACCGTGGGCAGCAGGCGGCCCGTCAGCACATCCCAGGCGGGCTGGCGCACGGCAATATACCAGGAGGTACCAAAGTCCCACTTGGTCACAATGTTCTTCAGGTAGATGCCATACTGGGTCAGCAGCGGCTCGTTGTAGCCCAAAGCATCCCAGCGGGCCTGAATGGCCTCCTGCTGGGTCTTGTCGGTGGGCAGCTCACGGGGCAGAATCCGGATGAGCATAAAGCTGATGGTCATAATGACAAACAGGGTAAAGAACATCAGCAGGACTCTCTTCAGCACATACTTGCCCAAAAGAATCGTCCTCCTTCGGTAACGGATTTTCAGTTTTCGTCTGTCCGGAAATTCCGCCCTTTGCCCGGCGGACAGGCAAACGCCCCGTCTCCCCTCGTGCGGGGAGACAAACGGCACAAAGCCGGGAAGCGGCCGAAGCCGCCCCCCGGAAGAGGAATTTACTCGTAGGCCACAGTGCCGCCGACAGAGGCCACATATTCGGCCCACTCGGCATCGCTGTAGTTGTAGGTGATCAGGCGCAGACCGCCAAAGCCATACATGATGTTGTACTCATCGGTGTAGTAGTTCACCTGATAGCTCAGCATCTCGCAGGAGGTGGTGTTGGCCATGGGGATGCGGTACACAAACTTCAGATACTCCTCCTCCATCACGGCGGTGATCTTCAGCTTGGTCTCGTTATCCAGCGAGGCATACTTGCCGGTGCCCACCATAGCGCCGGACCACTCCTGCCAGGTGAGGGTATCCTCCACGCCGTCCACACTGATGGTGAGCTTGGTGGTGGTGGGATCCCAGCAGCCGGTCTCCGTCACATCATACTGATCGGGATCGCAGTACACCTGGAAGTTGCGGAAGGGATAGAAGGCGGCGCCGCCCCAGGCACCCCAGCCGATGGCAAACTCGCCGTTGATGACATCGTCATAGCGGTTGGTCAGGTTGCCGATTGCCTCAAAGGTGATGGTGCCAAAGCCGGAGCCCTCGGCAGCGGCATTCACATACTTGTTGATCAGCTCGATCTGCTGGCTGTCGGCGGAGTCCAGAGAGCCCTTCTTCCAGCCAATGCGGATGTAGATGGGATCACCGGCGGTATACAGGCCGTCGGCCACCAGCTCCTCGCAGGCGGTCTTCATCAGGCTCTGGGCCTCGGTCAGGTTATAGCCGTTGATGGACTCGTAGGCATCCTTCAGGGTAGCATAGGGCGTGCCCTCGCCGTACTCCACACCGTAGTAGTTGCAGATGGCCTGCATGGCGGGCTCGCTGTTGCGGTAGGAGGAGGTGGGATCGTTATAGGCGTCGTACATGTAGAGGGAGTTCATCATGTAAACGGCGGGCTTCCAGCCGGGGGTGGCGGTCACAAACTCATTCCGGTCCATGGCCAGGCTCATGGCCTTGCGGAAATTGATGTTGCTCAGCACCACGCTGTTGGTGTTGCCCTTGGAGGCGTCCATGGCCTTCAGGTCCTCCAGGTTGGTGTGGAAGAAGAAGGACTCGGTGTAGGTCTCGTCCGCCTTGTACAGCTGGTCGGAGGTGGAGTAGGTCAGCAGATCGTCGGCGCTGGGGGTCCAGGAGCTCAGTTCGCCCTTCAGGAAGGCCTGCTTGGCGGCGGCATCGTCCATCACATCGATCACGACGCGGGTGGTCTGGTACTGCTGCACCTTCTCGCCGTCCACCTCAAAGCTGGTGTAGGAGATCAGGCTGCCGTCGTCCTGCTTCTCATAGCCGTACCACTGGTCGTTCTGCACAAACACGATCTGCTTGTCTGCCTGCAGGGACTCCAGCTTGTAGGCACCGAAGGACATGGTGGTATCCACAGAGGTGCCGTAGTTGGTGGTCACCAGGGTGCCGGTGGTGTCCTTGCCCGCCTCGTAGTAGGGCTCATACACCAGCCAGTTGTCGACCAGGGAGGTCATCATGTAGTTGAAATCGATGCGGGCCTGGGTCACATAGCGGATGGTATAGTCATCCACCTTGTACAGACCCACGCAGTCGAAGGTGGCGCCCATGTTCTCGTTGTCCACCCAGGACAGCACATAGTCATCATAGCCGGCACCCACCTCCAGGTAAGCGCCGTAGGCAGCCAGCAGGTCCGCGCCGGAGAAGGCGTCCACCGCTTCGCCGGCAGCCCAGGCGTCAGTGGTGTCATACACCACCTCATCGGTCAGGGACACATACTGAGGGACCTCGTTGCCCTCGGCATCGGTGTAGCCCTGGGCACCCCAGAAGTTCCACACATCGATGACCACATCGACGGCGGCCATGGCGTCGGCCAGGGTGGCATAGCCCTGGGACAGCACGGTCTGGTACATGCCGGTGTCGTTGGAATAGTAATACTTGGAGCCGCCGGCCACAGCGCTCTCACCCGCGTAGTAGAGGTTGGCGCGGTAGTTCTTCATGGCGGGGTCCAGCAGGGCCTTCATGGAGTAGATGTAGCTGTCGGCGTTGATGGCCTCGCCGTTCTCCCAGCGGACCTCGGGATTCAGGGCGATCTCAAAGACATAGCCTTCGGTGGTCTCCTCGGCGGTCTGGCCCTCGGGCAGGGTGACATCGTACTTCGTCAGGTCGTCCTGATGGTCGGCAGTCACGTCGGTCACGGAGGTGGCAGCCTCATACACCCACTGGTACACGCCCTCCTCGCTGTCCTCAACAGACATATCCACAAACGGGCTGTACAGATAGGAACGGATGGTATCGTCGGCACTGGTATCCCAGGTATGGGGGTTCCAGTTGTTGCCCAGTGCGCTGTCGTACGCATGGTAGGTATAGCTCGGCACCTCCGCGGTCTCCTCAGCCACGGAAACGCTCATCACGCTCAGGCACAGGCACAGGGCCAGCACCAGGGCCACGAGCTTTTTCAACTGCTTGGTCATGTCTGAATGCACTCCTTCTTTTCCCATATTTGAGCAGGGTTGTTCTATTGTATCATACCAAGCGCAAAAACACAAGCAAAAATCTCTGAAATGGCGGATAAACGTTGTCCGGCCGTCTCTGCTCAAGCCCTCAACCTCATCCACCGCCTGCGGGCGGTCCCCCTTCCCCTAAAGGGGAAGGT
>R03__coassemble_1293_pt1 | contig 11908 bp, 10 predicted proteins | sample R03__metabat2_high_PE_065 | metagenome-assembled genome bin R03 | reverse complement strand
CTGGTATTCACGGTGGGCAACGACATGTCGCTGCTGCGCCAGGAGATCGACAAGCTGGCCGCCTACTGTGGCGACCGGGGCGGCGTGACCGACGATGATGTGCGGGAAATGGCCACCCCCTCCATGGAGTGCAAAATCTTTGACCTGACCGACGCGGTGGCCAACGGGGAGGAGACCAGGGCCTTTACCCTCCTGCGGGACCTGGAGCGCAACGGCGAGCAGCGGGTGGGCATTCTGGTGATGCTCCTGCGGCAGTACCGCATCCTGCAGCAGGTCAAGATCATGCAGTATGAGCACCAGAGCCCCATGGACATGTGCCGTCTGCTGGGAATTCGGGATTTTGCCCTGAAGCGCTACCTGCAGCAGGCGAAAAAGCTCTCCGGCGGGGAGGCCAGGGAGGGCGTCCGGGTCTGCCTGGACTATGAATACGCCGTCAAGAGCGGAAAAATCGGCGAATACGGCGCGGCGCAGGCCTGCATGCTGGCCCTGTTCGCGCTGAAGCGAAAATAAAGGCATTTCAGGAGGAAAAAGCGATGCATCTGTATCAGGAAGGCAATCGGCTGGTGGCGGCATCCGGAAAAACCCAGCTGTGGATCGAGCCCTGGGGTCCGGATTCCCTGCGGGTGCGGATGACGGCCCGTCCGCAGATGGACCCCAACGACTGGGCACTGACTGAGCCCGTCCCTGCCACGGAGGCCACCATCCGCTTTGAGGAGATCGACACCACCGATCCCTGGTATCGGGGGGAGGAGTGGGCCAAATACCACCGCACAGGCACCGTGGCCACCCTGATCAACGGCAACATCACCGCCCGGCTGAATGAGGAGGGCTGGCTCAGCTTTCTCAACCGGGACGGAAAGGTGCTGACGGAGGAGTACTGGCGCACCCGGGACCGGGTCAACCGCTATGCCGTGCCGCTGCGGGTGGTGGGCCGGGAGCTGAAGCCCGTGCCCGGCTGCGATGACTTTGAGCTCTGCGCCCGCTTCGAGGCCTATGAGGACGAGATGATCTTCGGCATGGGCCAGTACCAGGACCGGCAGCTGAACAAAAAGGGCTGCACCCTGGAGCTGGCCCACCGCAACAGCCAGGCCAGCGTCCCCTTCTTTGTCTCCAGCCGGGGCTACGGTTTTTTGTGGAACAACCCGGCCATCGGCACCGCCACCTTTGGCGCGAACCGCACCGAGTGGACCGCGAAGCGCACCATGAAGCTGGACTATTTCATTACCGCCGGGGACACCCCCGCCCGGATCGAGGCCAACTACACCCTGGCCACCGGCCGTACCCCCGTGATGCCGGAGTTCGGCATCGGCTACTGGCAGTGCAAGCTGCGCTACCGCAACCAGGAGGAGCTGCTGGCGGTGGCGAGGGAGCACAAGCGCCGGGGTCTGCCGATGGATGTGATCGTGGTGGACTTTTTCCACTGGACCCTGCAGGGAGACTTCCGCTTTGAGCCCCGGGACTGGCCGGACCCGGAGGGCATGGTGCGGGAGCTGAAGGAGATGGGCATTGAGACGGTGGTCTCTGTGTGGCCCACGGTGGACACCCGCAGTGTGAACTTCGGTCCCATGGCGGAGAACGGCTACCTGGTGCAAACAGACCGGGGTATGAATCTGGTGATGGACTGGATGGGCAACACCACCTTCTTTGACGCCACCAATCCGGGCGCCCAGCGGTATGTGTGGGAGCAGTGCAAAAAGAACTATTACGACAAGGGCATCCGCATCTTCTGGCTGGATGAGGCCGAGCCGGAATACGGTCCCTATGACTTTGACAACTTCCGCTACTGGGCCGGGCCGGCGCTCCAGTGCTCCAATATCTACCCGGTGGGCTATGCCAGGGGCTTTTATGAGGGACTGAAGTCTGTCGGGGAGAAGGACATCATGAGCCTGGTGCGCTGCGCCTGGGCCGGCAGCCAGAAATACGGCGTGCTCACCTGGAGCGGCGACATCAGCTCCACCTTCCGGGCCATGCGGGAGCAGCTGCAGGCCGGCCTTTCCATGGGCATGGCGGGCATCCCCTGGTGGACCAGCGACATCGGCGGCTTTATCGGCGGCTACGGCAAGGACCCCGCCTTCCGGGAGCTGCTGGCCCGCTGGTTTGCCTGGGCGGCCTTCTGCCCGGTGTTCCGGATGCACGGAGAGCGCCAGCCCTGGGCCGAGCGGGAGGAGGAGTTTATCAACGGCGTGCGCCAGCTCACCAGCGGCGCCGACAACGAGGTATGGTCCTTCGGCGAGGAGCTGGAGCGGATCATGACCAAATACCTCTTTGTGCGGGAACGCATGCGCCCCTACCTGCGGGAGGTGATGCAGGCGGCCCATGATACCGGCGCCCCGGTGATGCGGCCCCTGTTCTACGACTTCCCGAAGGATCCCGCCGCCTGCCGGGTGGAGGACAGCTACATGTTCGGCCCGGACCTGCTGGTCTCCCCGGTGATGACGGAGGGTGCCCGGGAGCGGACGATCTATCTGCCAGTGGGCTGCACCTGGACCGACGCTGTGACCGGCGCCGTATACGAGGGCGGGCAGACCATCACGGTGGATGCCCCGCTGGATGTGCTGCCGGTGATGATCCGCAACGGCCGCAGAATGGAAATTTATCAATAAGGCCAACAAAAAACGCCGGAGGAGCGGGCTGCTTCTCCGGCGATTTATTTTGTGTCATAAAATAATTTTGGCACTTCCGGCATACTCATACTTTTGAGCAAAAGAGGAAATTCTTCCCTTCAATTCATTTTCCTAAAGCGAGTCGAAATATTGCTGTTGCCACTTTGTGTAGTCAGCCCTTTCCCGAAGGATATTCGCAACAAATTGCTCTGCCTCGACCACACCAAGATTTTGTACCAGGCAGCGCATTCCACGGTCAAGATTTTCAGAAACAGTTATGCTCATTTATCGATCCTCCTCCTCAAAAAACTCAATAGGGTTCATCATTTTTATGCTTTCCGATGAATATTTCAGCAGTCGTTTGTCTGTAGTCAGAAAAACATCGCATTCTGCCAGCAGTGCACAGGCAACATGGCAGGCATCTTTGAACTTTACGCCGGTGGTCATAATGTCTGCGGCAATTTTCTCAACCTTTTCTCTGCTGCCGACGCTGACATAAATTGCTGCGTAATCACCCAAAAAGCCGGCAATGGGTTTCTTCCTCATTTCAAAAGGGTTCTCTGAATTCTCATAATCCAGCATATAAGATGAACAAAGCTCAATCCTGCCCTGTTTAATCATCTGCTGGATGTGAAGCTTTGCTTGCGTTTCGAGGAACAATTTCATCGAATTCTGATCGTCATATGGGCGATTAAGGCAGCAATTATCCAGATAAATTCTCATGTTGATCCTTTCATCTGCCAAGAGATACTTGCGATGATTCGCTTGCTTACATGGTAAACTCCACCTTGACCACCCGGCCGAGGAAGGTGACCTCGTTGACCTGCACGGTGTCGGCCTCGTATTCGCGGCCGTAGCTCTGCAGCATTACGGTGGTGACGTCCAGCTTTTTGATCTTGCGCAGATAGCGGTGGCTGTTCCACTCCACCAGCATCACGCTGCCGTCGATGGGGCTCTGGGCGGGCACGATCAGCGCCAGGTCCTGCGAGCGGATGCGGAAGCCCTGCATGCTGTCGTCCGGGGCCACAAAGAAGAACACCTTGTCGGGGTTGGCCCCCTCGATGCGCCCGTCCAGGATGGGCAGCAGGCGGTAGTCCACGGGCTTCAGCACCGCGTTCAGGATCGGCACCCGCTTCAGCACGCTCTGCAGGGCGTCCAGCCACACGCTGCCGGAGACCGTTTCTTTCTCCTCGGTGGAGGCTACCTTTTCGGCCTCCGCAGGGGCAGGCCTGGATTTGGGAGCCGGCTGCGCCGCCATGCGGGGCTGTACCGAGGCCAGGTCCACGGTGGCGGCGATGTCGTCCAGGGTAAAGTCCGCCTCGGTCTGCTGGCGCAGGCCGATGGTGCGCAGGATGCGCCGGGCCTGGTCGTCCGCGATGATTTTGGTGCCGGCCTCTACGGCCACAATATAGCTCTCACTCATGCCGCACTTCTTGGCCACCTGCTTGGGGGTCATGCCCTGGCGAAGCCGCTCGGTGCGGATCAGATCTCCCAGTCTTGACATGGCTTACGCTCCTTCGCTCTGGCGGCGGGCAAGCTCCTGCCATTGCGCCGCATATTTGTCGCCCAGGCGGGCACCGGCTTCTCCGGAGAGGAGATGCACCGACGCGCCCAGCACGGTCGTGTCTCCGCTGACGCAGCCCGCGTCAAAGGCAAAGCCGGGAATGCCGGCCCGTACATGGATGTCCGCGCCATCGAAATGGTATTCCGCGCGGAAAGCATCCTCTGAGGGGACCTCGCTGCGCATGCCCAGCCGGGTGAGCGCCCGGTCGGCGGCTGCGATATCCGCCTCCGCCACATAAATATCAAACACATGGTAGGTATCCAGCAACCCGGCCTGGCACAGCACCCACTCGCCGCCGGCCGCCCAGGTGACGCCCGCCGCGTTCAGCTTGTCCGCCAGCCGCCGCAGGGCCTTTTCCTTTACTGCCATGAAGTGCACCTTCTTTCCCGCCTATTGTACCGCAAAAAGGGAAACCGGTCAAGGCGTTGGCGGAAGACTGATATTTTGTAAAATTTTCGCAATCTTTCTGTAACATCTTGACAAAACCCCTCCGGTGAAGCACAATATCCGTGAATGATCAGAGAGGGGAGGCGGCACAATGCCGGAGGAACGCAGAAGAAGGTCCGGCGTCAGCCAGAATACAGGCACCACACGGCAGCTGGCGGGCCGGGAATATGCCGCCAGGGGCGGAACGCCCATGCCGGAAAACCGCTACGGCGCCCCCGGAGAGCAGCAGCCCCGCCGCAGGCAGGATATTTATGTGCGTCAGGGTGCCGCACAGACCCATTTTTATGATGACATGGCCCCCACCCGGGGCCGGGAGCCCTCCGGGAAGGTGTCCGGGCGGGGCTATCGCGGCGGAGAGCGCAGGCACACGGGCCTCTGGCTGTGCCTTTCCATCCTGTTTGCAGCCCTGCTGGCCCTGCTGGCCCTGCTGATGCTGCCCCAGCTGACGGGGGTGCACATTGCCGGCCTGCCCGCCATCGCCTTTAACGGCGGCAGCATCATCACCTATAACGAGACCACGGTGGGCAACTATCAGGCGGCCCGGGCCCACATGAACACCGATACCTTTTTCGACGGCATCACGGTGGATGGCGTCGACCTTTCCGGCATGACCATGGCGCAGGCGAGGGAGGCGCTTTCCGGTGTGAGCGCATCGGGGAGTGGCAGCTTCTCCTATACCATCCACATCGGTGGGGACACCTGGACCATCGACTCGGACATGGTGCCCATGAGCCGGGACACCGAAGAGGTGCTGGCGAAGGCCTGGGCCATCGGCCGGAGCAATACGCAGTCCATCCGGGGCACCCGGACCACGCCCTTCCAGGAGCGGGTGAACCAGGCGGCCGCGCTGCAGAGCAGTCCGGTTTCCTTTACCACCTCGGTGACCTATGACAAGAGCCGCGTCCGGGAGATTGTCAACGCCATCTCCGATCAGGTGTGCGTGGCGCCGGTGGATGCCTCGGTGGCCAGCTTCGATTTTGGCAGCAAGAGCTTTACCTTCAACGCCGATTCCTCCGGAATCACCATCGACGCGGAGTCTGTTTACAACCAGATCGTGGATGCCCTGGCCCGGGGAGAAAAAAGTGCCACCATCACGGTTCAGCCGGAGACGGTGCTGGCCTCCGTGACCAAATCCGAGCTGATGAACAGCTTCTGCCGGGTCTCCTACTACTCCACCAAAACCACCTCCAACAGCAACCGGAATACCAACATCCGCCTGGCGGCGGAGGCCATCAACGGCATGGTGGTGATGCCGGGGGAGACCTTCTCCTTCAACAGTGCCACGGGGCAGCGCACCGAGGAAAAGGGCTACAAGCCCGCGGCGGCCATCTCCGGCGGCTCCACCTCCGATGAGGTGGGCGGCGGCGTGTGTCAGGTGAGCTCCACCCTGTTCAACGCGGTGGCCCGGGCCAACCTGGAGATCGTGTCCCGCTCGCCCCACGCCTGGCCCTCCTCCTATGTGAGCGAGGGGATGGACGCCACCGTCAACTGGCCCAGCCTGGACTTTAAGTGGCGCAACAATTCCGATTGGCCTGTGTATATTGTGGCCTGGTACAAGGACCAGAAGGTCTATGTGGAGCTGTATGGCTACGGCCTGGGAGACGGCCTCTCCATTGATCTGGTGAGCTACAAGACCAAGACCATCGAGGCCTCGGATGAGGTGAAGCTGGTGCAGAACGAGAGCCTCCCCGCCGGCACAAGGAATACCACCGTGAAAAAGCGGGACGGCTCCGTGTGGGAAACCTATCAGGTGTGGTACCGCAACGGGCAGTAGGTCAAGCGGGAGCTGCTTTGCACCTCCACCTACAAGGCCTATCAGGAAACCATCGAGTATAACTGAGAGCAGCAAAAAAGCAGACTCTGACGGAGCCTGCTTTTTTCATTTTCGCCTTCAGCCGAGCCGGTTGCGGAGGGTGCCGATGCCCTCCACGCACACCTCCACGGTATCGCCGGGGCGGAGCCAGACCTGATGGTCGGCGGGCTTGCCGAGGATCACGCCGGAGGGGGTGCCGGTAAAGATCATGTCGCCGGGCACCAGGGTGATGGTCTGGGAGATGCGGTGGATGATCTGGGCGCAGCTGAAGATCATGTCGGCGGTATTGCCCCGCTGGCGCTCCTCGCCGTTGACCCGGCAGCTCAGGGAGAGGCGGCCCAGGTCCAGCTCATCCTTTGTGACAATGCAGGGGCCGACAGGGGCGAAATCGTCGCAGGCCTTGCCGGGGAGCCACTGGCTGGTGGCCATCTGCAGGTCCCGGGCGCTGAAGTCGTTGCCCACCGTGCAGCCGAAGATGCAGTCCTCCGCCTCCGCCTCGCTGACCTTTCGGGCGGTTTTGCCGATGATCACCACCAGCTCCACCTCGTAGTCAAACTTGAAGGCGCTTTCCGGCAGGCGCAGGGTCTGCTCATGGGCGGCCAGGGAATTGCGGAATTTGCAGAACAGGGGCGGGAAGGCGGCGCTGTTGCGAAGGTTGGTCTCCTCCTGGTGGGCCTGGTAGTTCAGCCCCACGCAGAGGATCTTCTCCGGCGCGGCCACGGCGGCGGGGGCAAAGCGGATGCTGTTTTCCTCCAGCGGCTCTGCCGGCGCGGGGACGGCCCCCGCGATGATCTCCTCCAGCTGGGCGGAGGCGCTGAAATACGCCCCGCCGCACACCATGCCGGTGCGGAGGGCGTTCTGATCGTCGTAATACCTGAAAAGCTTCATAAAAGGATTACCTCCTGAAAAGAGGGTCAGCTCGCAAATTGGTCAATGATGCTATCGGTGATGTCGGCAAGCGGGATGTTGTTTTGTCGACAATACTCATATAGCGCACGAACATTGTAATTGGGCTCCTGTACATCTTCCTGAGGAAGGATACCGTTCAAGTCAACATCGTGAATCTCATTGGGTGTCATTGCTGCTCACCTCCGTAATACAAGTCAATCAGTTTTTTTGCTGCGATTTCACTAATAATCATTTTTTGCGATGAACCGAGTTGTTCCGCCCCAAATGCCTTTTTGTAATAATCTATCAAATTGGTTTTTGCGATAAAGGTGACGAAGCCATCGCCACCATTTTCCATACTTAGCTTGCAAGCAAAGGCAAACAGGTGGGGGCCGATGCCTTCGTAATCTTTCTCGCCTTTGAACAGATTGTTCTTCTTATTGTTCCATGATGCGGCTTCGGCAATGTCAATTTCGACATAGCCTTGACAGACTTTTACAGCAATTGCCCCTTGAATCCGACAATCCCCTTCTGCCAGCAGGGCATGAACAGAATACCCATTTTTGACGGGTCTCGTCCAGTCAAAGAGCCAACCTGCGAACATTTTTTTGTTGGCTTTACCTGTTTTACAATTGTATTAACAACTTGGCCAGTCTGCTTGTTGATCAAACATGGTGTAAATTCATCGACATCAATTTCAATTTCGGAATGTAATTCGTTGATTGTCGGAAATTGAATGAGCAGTTCGATTTTATTAGGCTTTGGCACGACGCAGACACTCCTTGAAACGGCGCTTTGCAATACAAAGATGGGTTGCATACTTATTATACAGCTTTTCTCGTATAGCGTCAAGAAAAAAAGCCGTCCGTTTCCGGGCGGCTCGGGAAAATCCGGGAGAGGTCAGGCCTGCTCCTGTTCCTTCTGTACATCCTCAAAGGCGGAGTACATGGGGGCAACGGTGGCCCCGCGGAAGGTGCGGTCGATGTAGTTCTTCGTGATGGCGGCCACCGTTCCGGACAGGGCCAGCACGCCGATCAGGTTGGGGATCATCATCAGGCCGTTGAAGGTATCGGACAGGTCCCAGGCCAGCTGCAGGGACATGGTGGCACTGAAGTAGCTCATGCAGATGAAGATCATCTTGTAGACGATCAGGATGATGCGGTTGTTGTTGGTGAGGTACTCCATGCTCTTGGTGCCGTAGTGGCTCCAGCCCAGCACGGTGGAGTAGGCAAACAGCAACACGGCCACAGCCACAAACATGGCGCCCACCGGTCCGAACATGTTGCTGAACACGGTGCCCACCAGGGCGGAACCGGCAATTTCCTGGGTCAGGGCGCCGGTCTCCAGGTCCACCAGACCGCTGGTCAGCACGGTGAGGGCGGTGAGGGTGCACACGATGATGGTATCGGCAAACACCTCAAAGATGCCCCACATACCCTGCTGCACAGGCTCCTTCACATTGGAGTTGGAGTGCACCATCACGGAGGAGCCCAGGCCGGCCTCGTTGGAGAAGGCGCCGCGCTTGAAGCCGAAGGTGATGGCCTGCTGCACCGCAAAGCCGGCCGCGCCGCCCACGCCGGCCTTGAAGTTGAAGGCATGGCGGAAGATGGCGCCGAAGGCGGCAGGAACGGCGGTCACATGGGCGAACACGGCCACCAGCGCCATGATGATATAGGCGATGGCCATGAAGGGCACCAGCTTTTCGGTCACGGTGGCAATGCGCTTCAGGCCGCCGACCACCACCAGGCCGATGAGGAAGATCAGCACCACGCCGGTGACCCAGGTGGGCACGCTGAAGGCACTCTCCATATTGCCGGCGATGGAGTTGACCTGGGCAATGTTGCCGATGCCGAAGGAGGCCAGCACGCAGAAGGCGGAGAACAGGATGGCCAGCACCTTGCCCAGACCCTTGCAGCCCTTCTTGGCGCCCAGACCCTTCTCCAGGTAATACATGGCGCCGCCGGACCACTCGCCGTCGCTGTTCTTGCGGCGGTAGAAGATGCCCAGCACATTCTCGGAATAGTTGGTCATCATGCCCAGGATGGCCATGATCCACATCCAGAAGATGGCACCGGGGCCGCCGCTGATGATGGCGGTGGAAACGCCCACGATGTTGCCCGTGCCGATGGTGGCGGCCAGGGCGGTGCACAGGCTCTGGAACTGGCTGATGGCCTTATCGTCCTTGCCGGTATGGGCGGTCACATGCTTGTTGGTGAAGATGGCACCGATGGTGCTCTTCATCCAGTGGGCAAAGTGGCTGGCCTGGAAGCCCTTGGTGCGGATGGTCATCCACAGGCCCGCCACAAACAGCAGCGCCAGGCCCACCGGGCCCCAGACGACGCCGTTCAGAAAGTTGTTGACATTCTCAACTACGGTCATGGTTTCTTCTCCCTTCGTTGTGTGTTTCCATTGCGTGCTTCGCGCGGGAAACAGAAAAGCCACGGAGAACATCCGCGGCCAAAAACAGAAAACAGCAGAAGAAACCTCGCTGTTTCCATGCCTCTGTCCTTTTGCCTGAGAGATTCAGGAGCGGGTGCTCCTTTGCCCCTTCGGCCTCCACGAATGGATGTCTCCAGAGTGCAATCCGTCTGCGGTCCCGCTCAGCAGTGAGCGCCTGAGAGTTTTACTCCTTCGGCCGCCGGTGCCCCGGCTGTTTTCCACAGACATCGCCTTGCACATATGAAATTCGAGAGCATGATAACACAAAACGGGCCTTCATGCAAGGGGAAAATGAACCGAAAATGAATTTTTTTCAGAAAAATCCTGCAAAAAGGCAATCAAAAACCGCTCCCCCGGAGGGGAGCGGCGTGTGCGGTTATCCCAGATACTTCTTCAAGGTGGCGCGGACGGCACCGGGGCCGGCCAGCTCCTCGGCGAAGAGGCCTTCGATCTTGGTGCCCAGGCCCGCCTGATACAGGTCGGTGCCAAAGACGAGGGCGTTGGACAGGATGCCCTTCAGCTTGCCGTCGGCGGAAGCGGGATCGCCCAGGGTGACGCCCGCCAGCTCGGCCTGCAGGGTGGCCAGCATGGGATCGGCGGAGACGGGCATTTCCTTGCCCTCGTCGTCCACAGCCAGCAGATAGCGCAGCCAGCCGGCGATGGCCAGCGGGATGGCGGTCAGGGTGGCGGGATCACGGCCGGGGTCGGCGATGTAGCTCTTGATGGTCTCGCCATAGCGGATGCCCACCTTCTGGGAGGTATCGGTGGCGATACGCTGGGGGGTATCGGGCATAAACACATTGGGCAGGCGCTGCTCGATGACCTCGTCGATAAAGGCCTTGGGGGAGATGATGCCGGGGTCGGTTACCACGGGCAGGCCCTCGGTGTAGCCAATGGTCTTGACCAGCTTGACCAGCTCGGCGTCCTTCATCTCGTTGGCGATCAGGTCATAGCCCAGCAGGCAGCCATACACAGCCAGAGCGGTGTGCAGGGGGTTGAGGCAGGTGGTGACCTTCATGCGCTCGGTCATGTTCACGGTGTCGCGGGTGGTCATGTACACGCCGGCCTTCTCCAGAGCGGGGCGGCCGTTGGGGAAGCGGTCCTCCACCACCAGATACTGGGGGATCTCCGCGTTGACGAAGGGGGCGATAAAGGTCTTTTTGCCGGTGATGACGGGAGCCATGTCCTCCACGCCCAGGGCAGTGAGCTGCTCCTGGATCACGGGGGCGGGCCGGGGCGTGATCTTGTCGATCATGCTCCAGGGGAAGGAAACCTTGGTCTCATCCTTGGCCCAGTCGGCAAAGGCTTCGGGCACCAGGCCGTTCTTGACCCAGGCGTCCACCACTTCCATCACGCTGCCGCGCAGCTTCTCGCCGTTGTGGGAGCAGTTGTCCATGCTGACCACAGCGAGGGGAGCGGCACCGGCCTGATAGCGGGTATACAGCATGGCGGCCACCACGCTCATGGCATGGCGGGCATGATCGGGGCCCTCGGCCATGTCGGCCAGCACCACGGGCATCAGCTCGCCCTTGATGTTGCGCAGGGCGTAGCCCTTCTCGGTGATGGTGAAGGAGGCCATCTGCAGGGCGGGGTTGGCGAACACGGCCTTCAGCTGCGCCCACTGGTCGGCGTCGGCAGAGTTGGCGCGGATGCCCTTGGCGATGGAGGCGATGACCTCCTTTTCGGTGCCGCCGTCGGGCTTGAGGCTCACCATCAGGGTCATGCTGTCGTGGGGATCATAGATCTTGTCGATGATCTCATAGTCGAAGGTCTCGGCGGCGATGATGCCGCTGGTGGCCAGTCCGGCATTCAGCAGGCGCTGCTGCAGCCCGGCGATAAAGCCGCGGAAAATGTTGCCCGCGCCAAAGTGCACCCACACGGGAGCGGCCTCGGTGGCGGCGGCCATCTGCTTCCAGTCGTACTTGGGCAGGGCAATGCCGGCCGCGGCAAAGGCGGCGGTATCCTGAATGCCTTGATAAGAAAGCTTCATGCGGAAAACCTCCCAGATTGAATTTTGATGCCATTGCAGATATTGTACCACAGAGCCTGAAAGGATTCAAGTGTTTTTTGAGCGGGGAGAGCGCTGCAATTTAATTGGAAGGTTTTTCCATTTTGGGGAAGTGGGGCCGCAACGGCGGTGGATGAGGCTGGAGC
>R03__coassemble_1263_pt1 | contig 12064 bp, 11 predicted proteins | sample R03__metabat2_high_PE_065 | metagenome-assembled genome bin R03 | reverse complement strand
CCCCATCCACCAGCCTTTCCCCCGGCAACAGCACATGGGGTATCATCACGCAGTAACAGTTGATAACATTACAGGCTCTGCCGTTTGGGCGGATCCGGATCGCCTGTGCGGAGGATCGTCAAATTTCCAATTCTTTCCGGAAAAATTTGGAAAAGTTCACATAAATGCGCATTTTTGTGCTATACTGTCTGAAAAGGAAGAATCTCTCCCTGAAGGGACGATTTCCGCAGTAAAGGAGTTATTTCGTATGCTGGTGAATACAAAGGCAAGAGTCGGCGTTTTCTCCATCGCGCTGGGCGCGTATCTGCCCCAGTTCCCCACCCTGGTGCCGGAGTTCCAGGCCCAGTACGCGGCTTTTCTGAAGACCATGCCCGACACCGTTGAGGTGATCGACGGCGGCATGGTGACCACCAAGGAGCAGGCCATGGCCGCGGGCGACAAGTTCCGCGCCGCCGATGTGGACCTGGTGTTCCTGCAGATGCTGACCTACGCCACCTCCTACAATATGCTCCCCGCCATCCGGGACCTGGATGTTCCGGTGGTGCTGGTGAATGTGCAGAAGCTGAAGGCGCCGGACTACGCCAACACCGACATTCCCAAGTGGCTGGGCGAGCTGTATGCCTGCGGCGCCGTGGGCGAGGCTGTGGCCGATCTGGAGCGTGCCGGCAAGCGCCACGCGGTGATCACCGGTGTGGTGGAGGGCGGAGATCCCGCCGTGCAAGCCGAGATTGAGGACTGGTGCCGCGCCGCTCAGGTGCGCCGCCGCTTCCGCGACACCAACATTGCCCAGATCGGCCGCCCCTACCCCGGCATGATGGACCTGTATATCGACGAAACCAACCTGTATAACCGGATGTTCCTGTATACCAAGCAGTTTGACTGGGAAAAGATGTGGGCCATCGCCGACAATATCACCGACGAGGCTGCCATCCGGACCAAGGCGGAGGATATCCTCAACACCTTTGATATCGAGGGCGGCGCCACCGTAGAGACCGTGTGGGACATGGCCAAGTATGTGGTGGCCTTTGAGCAGTGGGTGAAGGATGAGCACCTGGGCCTGATCGCCTCCCACTACGACGGATTTGCCCAGGGTAAGGCCGGCGTGCTGGACTCCATGCTGATTCCCGCCTTCTCCATGCTGATCAAGCAGGGCACCGCCTGTGCCGTGGAGGGCGACATGAAGGTGGCCATGGCCATGAGCATCCTCAAGACCATTGCGGGCACCGGCCAGCTCTCCGAGATGTACTCCATCGATTTTAACGAGGACATCTGCATCATCGGCCACTCCGGCTCCGGCGACGCGGACATCTCCACCGCCAAAAAGCCCACCATGAAGATTGTGCCCGTGTTCCACGGCAAGACCGGCGGCGGCTACCTGACCCAGTTCTACCCCACCATCGGCCCCATCACCTACCTGGCCATCACCCAGGACAAGGATGGCAACTTCAAGTTTGTGGTGGCGGAGGGCGTAAACGAGGAAGGCCCGATCTTCACCTTTGGCGATACCAACATGCGGATGCGTTTTACCTGCGGCGCCCGGGAGTTCTGCAACCGCTGGAGCGAGGCCGGCCCCACCCATCACATGGCCGCAGCAGCCGGACGGCATATCGACACCATCCTGAAGGTGGCCAAAATCATGAACATCCCCTGCGAGATCATTACCCGGTAAACGGAAAAACATCAAATGCACAGGCGGCATACTTGACAGAACGGGGACAAACCGTATAATATAGGCTGATTTATGTACCGGACTGTGTTGCTGCCCGGCGCAGACAGAAAACGGAGGGTATTCCAATGAGCGAGATCAAGGTCACTCTGACCACTGCACCGAAGGCGAAGCCTACGGATGAAACCAAGCTGGGCTTTGGCAAGATCTTTACCGACCATATGTTCCTGATGGACTATTACGACGGCCAGGGCTGGGTGGACCCCCGTGTGGTCCCCTACGGTGCGTTCCAGATGGACCCCGCTGCCATGGTGCTGCATTATGGCCAGGCCATCTTTGAGGGCATGAAGTGCTATCGCCGTGCCGACGGCGGCCTGCAGCTGTTCCGCCCCACCGCCAACTTTGCCCGCATGAGCAATTCCGCCGAGCGTATGTGCATGCCCCGTCTCGATGAGCAGACCGCCTTTGAGGGCCTGAAGAAGCTGCTGGAGATCGAGGCGGATTGGGTCCCCCACAGCGTGGGCACCAGCCTGTACATCCGTCCCACCATGATCTCTCTGGACGCGCAGCTGGGCGTGCATGCCGCCAAGCACTATCTGTTCTACATCATTCTCTCCCCCGTCGGCTCCTACTATAAAGAGGGCCTGAAGCCCGTGAGCATCTATGTGGAGGACAAGTATGTGCGCGCGGTTCGCGGCGGCACCGGCTTTACCAAGTGCGCCGGCAACTACGCTGCCTCCATCCTGGCGGGCGATATTGCCGAAAAGCGCGGCTACAGCCAGGTGCTGTGGCTGGACGGCGTGGAGCAGAAGTATGTGGAAGAGGTCGGCTCCATGAACATGATGTTCGCCTATGGCAACAAGATTGTGACTCCCAAGCTGAACGGCTCCATTCTGCCCGGCATCACCCGCGATTCCATCCTGACCTTGGCCCGTCAGCTGGGCTATGAGGTGGTGGAGGACCGCCTGGCCATCGCCGACATCTTTGCCGATACCAAGAGCGGCAAGCTGACCGAGGCCTTTGGCACCGGCACTGCTGCTGTCATCTCCCCCGTCGGCACCCTGGCCATGGATGATGAGGTGCTGACCGTTGGCGACGGCAACATCGGCAAGGTTTCCCAGAAGCTGTACGATACCCTGACCGGCATCCAGTGGGGCACCATCCCGGATGAGAACGGCTGGATCGTGAAGCTGAGCTGAAATCAACCAAACAGGATTTGAACGCGGCCGGAGTTCTGTCACAGAGCTCCGGCCGTATCCATCATCCACGCATTTGCCGCGTGGAAGCACGAAATACAGGCATCAGGAGGTACCATGCAACGGCATTCAGAGCCGCGTCCCATCGATTGGCGGACCCATACGCTTTCCCAGCTGCAGCAGCGCGGCCTGGAGGAATGCAGGAACCGGCTGCTCTCCTACCCGGACTTCGGCCTGCACGAATGCACCGACCAGAATGTGGACACGCTGTGGAACATTTCCTGGTACGCGGAGGAGCAGCCTGTGCCAAAGCTGCGCTCCGCCAACGAGCTGCGGGGCATGGTGCTTGCCAACCTTCCGGCGGAGCTTTCGCTGCTCAGCGAGGAGGAGCTGGAGGTGATCCGCTATCTGCTTTCCGGTGAAAACGAGGGCGGGAACGCGGGCATGTTCCATCCCATCGCGGTGGAGCACCTGGTACGGCGGCTGTGGTGCAGCGTCAGAATGGAAGGCGGTCGGGCCGCTGTCCGGCTGGACATGCTGGTAGCCATCCCGCTGGCCATGCTGCTGCTCTCTCCTGCCTTTCAGGAAATCCGGAATAATGTGCAATCGGTTTATCACGCCCTGCGGAATGAGCTGGACCTTTTCGGCTCCATCTCGGAGGACGAAGCGCTTTCTGTGCTGTGGACCGAAGCCCTGAAGGGTACCCCCGCCGACAGCGGCGTGCTGGCCCGAAGATGGGTGCGCTCCTCCTTCGATTATGTGGCAGGAAAGCCCAATCTGCTGGTACATGAGGGCATGGCGGATCCCTGCGGGAATATCAGCCATCTGTTTGACTCGGAGCGGGCGCTGGCCGCCTACACGGACGAGGACATTGCCCGGATGACGGAAAGCGCCGGGGATGCGCTGGAAATGATGACCGCCGTGCTGCTGGGCGCCGTGCGGGGAGAAACCACTCCGGAGGCCCTGGCCACCGACCTGCAGGTGATGGCCTGCCAGGGTGCGCCGGAGGAAGCCCTGCGGGAGGTGCTGTGCGCCAACCTGCTCACCTCGCCCACCCCGAACATGCTGGACACGCTGCGGCACTTGAAAACGATGAGCCCCTGCTGGGGGCGCTTCCCGGTGGGAATAAAGGAGTAAACGCCCATGGCAATGTATCAGTTTCAGGTGGAGACAGAGGGCCAGCGGGTGGACGCGTTGCTGCGAAAATTCCTGCCGTAGCTGCCGCCCCAGGTGATCCGGGAGAGCTTTGGCCGCCGGGATGTCAAGCTGAATGGCAAACGGGTCAAACCGGATGCCAGAGCGTATCCCGGTGACCTGCTGCAGCTGTACTGCATGGAACAGAAGGCGGAGACGCTGTAGATCGTATATGAGGACGAGGACGCCCTGATCGTCAACAAGCGGGCAGGCATCAGTGTGGAGCCGGATGAGCGTGGCGGCGTGACCCTGACGGACCTGGCGCGAAGACGGCCCGGCTGTGGTGCGGCGGAAGCCTGCCATCGACTGGACAACCAGACCTGCGGGCTGTTGGTATTCGCCAAAAATCCCCGCGCGGCGGAGGTCCTTTAGGGGGCCTTCCGGGAACGCACTCTGGACAAGCGGTATATCTGCGTGGTGAAGGGCCAGATGAAGCCGCCGGAAGCCACCTGCAGGGCCTATCTCCGCAAGGACGCGAAGGCGGCCCGGGTGTGGATCCAGGATGATGACAGTGGTGGCGCCCGCCCCATTGTGACGGCCTATGAAACGCTGGAGGTGCTGGACGGTATCAGCCGGCTGAGGGTACACCTGATTACCGGGCGCACCCACCAGATCCGGGCACATCTGGCTGCGCTTGGGCACCCCATTTTGGGGGACGACCTGTATGGAGACCGAAGTCTGAATCGCGCCAGGCATGTGCAGGGCAAACTGCTGTTGTGTGCCGCCTCCCTGACGCTGGAAACCGACGGCGCCCTGCCCCAGCTGGACGGAAAGCACTTTGAAATTGTATGTCCCTTTTAACTTCAGAAAAGAGATTACGCAAAATGAAATTGTTCTGGACCAAAGTCTGCTGTTTCTTTCATCGTATTTTTGCCGCTGTGGTGCACGGTGTGCTGCACGCGGCGGTGCTGCTGGCCTTCCGGCCAAAGGTGTACTACGAGTCTGACCTGGCAAAGGAGGAGGCCTTCCGAGAAGCCAGTGTGCTGGTCTGCAACCATGTGTGGACGCTGGACTTTGCCGCCATCAGGATTGCCCTGTCTCCCACGCCCATCGCGTCAGTGATTGCCCAGGACATGGTGGATAAATACGCCTCCCTGCGCTGGCTGCTGAAATACTATGACCACATTGCCATCAACCGCAGCGCCACCACCATGGACCTGACCTGGCTGCGTGAGAGCCGGGCCTGCCTGAAGGACGGCAAGAGCATCTTTGTGTGTCCGGAGGGGCAGACCAACCGAAAGTTCGGCAAGGTGACCCAGCCCTTCCATGCCAGCTTTCTGGCTGTGCCGGCCATGACCGGCGCGCTGGTGGTGCCGGTGTATCACAACGGCGAATACAACTGGTTCCATGGCAAGCGCTTCAGAATGATGGTGGGCGAGCCTATCCGGCTGACGCCTCCGCCTGCGGGCCTCACTCCGCAGGAGCTGGACCGTGAGGCAAAACAGCTGTTTGAAAAGGTCTGCGAGCTGGAAGAAAAGCTGACAGGTAGCGTAAAAAAAGCGTGACGGGAGGAATAATCCATGCGGTACCATATTGATACCATCCCGGTGTGGGATGCCGCCAAGCTGGACGGGGAATGTCTCTTTTGCGCGCTGGAGCGGAAAACCGAGCTGGGCGAGGCGGAGCGCTATCTGGGGGCCTCTGTGATGGAGCCGGATACCCGCATTCAGGTGAATGAACAGGGCTTTTGCCGACACCACCACGCCATGCTTTATGGTATGAGCAACCGGCTGGGCCACGCTCTGATGCTGGAAAGCCACACAGCGGTGACCCGTGAGAAGACGGCAAAGATCAGTGCGGCCCTTCGCAAGGCGGCGGACGCTTACTCCGCCGCACCCATGGCGAAGCTCAGCCGGAACGGACAGGCCGCCCGCAAGGAGCTGTTGGTCCAGGCGGACGCCCTCTCCGCCATGACCGGCTCCTGCCTGATGTGCGCATCTATCCAGGAGAACATGGAGCGCTATCTCCACACCTTTTTCCACCTGTACCAAAATGACACGGAATTCCGGAACAAATTTGCCCAATGCAAGGGGCTGTGCCTCCCCCACATGGCAGAGCTTTTGCGGGTGGCGGTGGAAGAGCTGCCCCCCAAGGAGGTCGCTCCCTTTGTAAAACAGCTGACGGAGATGGAGGGTGCCAATCTGGACCGCATCCAGGAGGACATCAGCTGGTTTATCAAGAAATTCGACTATCGCTATGAGAAATAGCCCTGGAAAAACTCTGCCGACGCTGTCCCCCGCACGGTCAACAAGCTGCGGGGCTGGTGCGTGGGCGAAGAGCCGAACCCGAAGGAGTAAGGAGGCATGGCCATGCGGCTTGTGATTCTGGACGGACATTGTGTCAACCCGGGCGACCTGGACTGGGCGCCCATCTCCTCCCAGGTGGAGACCACAGTGTATGATTACACCGCGCCGGAGGAGGTAATTGCCCACATCGGCACGGCGGAGCTGGTGATGACCAACAAGACTGTGATCGATCGGACCGTACTGGACGCCTGCCCCACCATCCGCTATGTGGGAGTGCTGGCCACTGGCTACAATGTGGTGGACATTGCGGAATGCGCCCGCCGGGGCGTGGTGGTAACCAATGTACCCGCCTATTCCACCGACACGGTGGCCCAGTATGTGTTTGCTCTGCTGCTGGAGCTGTGCCACCGGGTGGGCCATCACAACGAGGCGGTGCAGGCCGGCCGATGGAGCCAGACACACGACTTCTGTTTTTGGGATTTCCCCGGCGTGGAGCTGGCCGGCAAGACCATGGGCATTATCGGCTACGGGCGGATCGGCCAGGCTACGGCAAAGCTGGCCCATGCCTTTGGCATGCGGGTGATTGCCACCAGCCCCCACGGCAGCGCGCCGGAGCTGGTGCCACTGGACACCCTGCTGGCGCAGAGCGATGTAATCTCCCTCCACTGCCGCCTGACGCCGGAAAATACCGGCATCATCTGCCGGGAGAACCTGCAAAAGATGAAGGACGGGGTGATGCTCATCAACACGGCCCGGGGCCAGCTGATCAACGCGGAGGACCTGCGGGAGGCCCTGCTCTCCGGCAAGGTCTCCGGTGCAGCCCTGGATGTGATGCCGGTGGAGCCCCTGCCTGCCGGAGACAATCCCCTGCTGGGCCTGGACAACTGCATCATCACCCCCCACATCGCCTGGGCCGCGAAGGAATGTCGCCAGCGGTTGATGGGCATCGCCGCGGAGAACCTGCGGTGCTTTATGATCGGGTAGCCCACGAATATCGTGCGGTAAGGGAACAGGGCAATGCTTCGCCTCTTGCTTTTGTGATAAAATTGTGATATTATTTTGCTGGAGGTGTTGATCATGACACAGATTCGTCCCGTATCCGACCTGCGCAACAAGTTCCCCGAGGTGGAGGCCCAGGTGCTGCAGAGCCACGAGCCGGTATTCCTGACCAAAAACGGCTATGGCACCATGGTGCTGATGAGCGTGGAACAGTATGATGCCATGCAATGGGACATGGAAGCAATTCTGGATGAAACAGACAGATTAGCCGCCGCTTCCCCGGTTCGGTATTCTCTGAATGAAGCATTTGATATGATCAGGAGCGGCAATCATGAATGAAAAAGCATACACCGTAAGGGTTATGCCGGCTTTTGTAGCAGATATGCGGGCCATCAGGGATTATATCTCCTTCGACCTTCAAAACCCGGAAGCTGCAGAACGCCTGACGGCAGATGTCCGTAAGGCCATTGAGGTCCGTGCGGAAGCACCGCTGGCCTTTGAACCATACCATTCCAAAAAGGAACGCCGCTACGCATACTATCGCATTCTCGTCCGCAACTATCTCATCCTGTATGTGGTCGCTGACGATGTGATGGAGATACGCAGGATTCTCTACAACCGTCGCGACTGGAAAAATCTGGTCTGATTCATGCTCCTTCGGGAGCATTTTCAGGTTTTTGCTTACGCGTCTAACCATTATTATACATATATCATTATCTTTTGACATGTAAAAAGCCCAGCCTGTCTTCTGCCCAGGCTGGGGCTTTTCCGGTTCTTTTCTCTTATTCCACAGGCTTGAGCACCATGGCGGTGCGAGCTGGGATATACAGCTGCAGGAAGTTGCCTTCCCTGCCGGGCATGCTGGCACTGTGGGGCTGGCGGTCGATCTGGTTGTAGCCGCCATAGCTGGCATCGTCAGTGGAGAAGATCACCACATGGTCCTTGCCCTTGGTAACAGGGATCGGGTAGCCGGTGTAGCTGCGGGTGGGGTCAAAGTTGAAGACAAACACCAGGCCGCCCCGCTCAAAGGCCAGCACATGGTCGTCGCAATGGATCAGCTTTTGGGTGGGCCAGCGCTCATCCAGCACATGGTTCTCCTTCACCATGGCCAGCATTTCCCGGTCGAACCGGCCCAGCCAGGAATACTTCAGGTCGGGGTTGTCCGCCAGGCTCCACTGGCGGCGGCAGTAGTGGTAGCTCCAGCCGTTGCCCTCCCGGGGGAAGTCGATCCACTCCGGATGGCCGAACTCATTGCCCATAAAGTTGAGGTAGCCCTCGCCGCCGGCGGCCAAAGTGACCAGACGGATCATCTTGTGGAGCGCGATGGCCCGGTCGATGGTGTAGGTGTGGGTAGAGCACTGCATCTCATTGTACATGGCATCGCCAGCCAGGCGGAACATCATGGTCTGGGAGCCCTGCAGGGCCTGGTCATGGCACTCCACATAGCCGATGGTGGGCGCATTGCGGAATACCAGCTCTGTCCAGATCTTGTCTATGTTCCAGTACTCGTCCTTCTGCTCCTTCACCAGACGGGTCCACATATCGGGCAGGCCCATGGCCAGGCGGAAGTTGAAGCCGATACCACCGTCCGGGATGGGCTCGCACATACCGGGCATGCCGGACATATCCTCCGCAATGGTGATGGCCTTGGGGTTGACCTGATGGATCAGCTCATTGGCCAGCTGGAGGTAGGTGATGGCCTCGGTATCGGTGTTCATGGTGAAGTACTTGTCCATGCTGAAGTTTTCACCCAAACCGTGGTTGTGGTACAGCATGGAGGTAACACCGTCGAAGCGGAAGCCGTCGAAATGGTATTCCTTCATCCAGTATTTCAAATTGGAGAGGAGGAAATGCAGCACGCCGGGCTTGTTGTAGTCAAACAGCTTGGTGCCCCAGGCGGGATGCTCACCCTCCCCACCGTCGTGGAAGAACTGATAGGTGGTGCCGTCAAAGAGGTTGATGCCCTCGGTGGTGTTCTTTACGGCGTGAGAGTGCACCACATCCAGCAGCACCCGGATGCCCAGACTGTGGGCGGTATTGATGAGGTACTTCAGATCCTCCGGCAGGCCATAGCGGCTGGAGGCGGCAAAGAAGTTGGACACCTGATAGCCGAAGGAGCCGTAGTAGGGGTGCTCCATAATGCCCATCAGCTGCACGGTGTTGTAGCCGGCTTTTTTGATGCGGGGCAGCACATTGTCGGCAAACTCCCGGTAGGTGGCGACTCTCCCCTCCTCACTGGCCATGCCCACATGGGCCTCATAGATCAGCATAGGCTCGTCGCAGGTAAAATTTTTGTCGGTCCAGCGGAACTTTTTCGCACTGTCCACGATCTCGCAGCACCAGCTGTAGTTGACGGGATCCTGCACGGCCCGGTGGGTGTACAGGGGCAGATGCTGGCTCAGCTTATCGCCGTTGCGAACGATGGTGATCACCTTGCTGCCGGCATGGAGCACATCATCCGGCAAACGAAGCTCCCAGCAGCCGTTGTCGATGGCCGTCATGGGGGTGTCCAGCCAGCTCCAGTTGTTGAAATCTCCTGCCAGCTACAGGGCATCCGCCGCAGGCGCCCACTCCCGGTAGATCCAGCCATCCTTGTCATGATGGAAGCCGAAATATTCGTGCGCATTGGCAAAGGCGCTCACCGTGCGGTGCGCGGTGCCAAGAATCTGTTTTTTCTTGGCCTTATAGTTGTCCATGCGCAGCTTGATGTCTTTTTCATAGGGAACCAGTTCAGGATGGGTCTTCAGAATCTGATACATACGGATCAATCCTTTCTGATTTTATGGTTTTATGGGCTTCCGGCTTTATGAGTTATCCGGCGCATAAACCCGCCGCTGTTTTCTCTATTATACCATTTTCCCGCAAATTGCGCAACAGGAGAATTCAGCCTCGCAGGTGCCACCATACCCGCATCTCCCCAGGCGTCCGGTTGGCGAAGCAAAAGTACGGGATCAGCCGGAGGGAGAACGGAACGGGAGCTGCAGGCTCCCACTCCCGGTACAGCGCCGAAGCACGGCGGGAGACGCGAACAGCAGGATAAATCAGTGTATTGACCGGCACCGGAAAAGAAGTCTGATCCGGCTCTGCCCGGCATTCACCGGCACGGGTGGGGTCGATCCATACCTCCTGCAGCAGCGGCCCATTGTCCTGCTCCTCGCCGCAATACACGATCGGGCCATACATGATGGCCGCCAGGCCGACATCCTCCCGGACACGGGAATCGCTCACCATGACCCGGACCCGCATGGGAAGCTCCACACGGACGGTATCCCCATCCTGCCAAAGGCCGGACAGAAAGCAATATCCGTTGCGGATGGTTGAACGCTTTCCCTCAGAGACGCAAACAGGCTGATCGCACCAGCCCGGCAGGCGGAAAGCCAGGGTACCCTCGGCAGGGCGCTCCGCCCGGACTGTGACCCGCACATGGCCGTTCCAGGGCAGACCGCTCTCCATGCTGAGGGTGATGGGGGTACCGTTCAGGACGGTATCCGTCTCTCCACTCATATACAGATGGGTATAATGGGTGTCGGCGGAGGCGGTGCAACAATAGGCCCCCAGGCTGGAGATGAGCCGGGCCAGATTGGGCGGGCAGCAGGCACAGCCGAACCACTTCTGCCTTGTGCCCTTTACATGGCGGAGCCGTTCATCCCGGCGGAGCGCCTCCGGATTCACCTCCAGCGGATTGACATAGAAGAAGCTTTTGCCATCCAGCGCCATGCCGTCCAGCACAGTATTGTAAAGGGCCAGCTCCATGGCATCGCCATAGCGGCTGTCCGGATGCAGCTCCAGCATCCTGCGGGCAAAGAACACCAGGCCGATGGCGGCACAGGTTTCGGAGTAGGCGCTGTCGTTGGGCAGGTCAAAGGGATAGGTGAAGGCCTCCCCCATGACGGTGGAGCCCACACCGCCTGTAATATACATCTTTTCTTCCACTGCGGAATGCCACAGCCGCTCACAGGCGGCCAGCAGCGTATCATCCCCGGTGAGCCGGGCTACGTCCGCCATCCCGCTGTACAGATACATGGCCCGCACGGCGTGGCCCAGCGCCTCCTTCTGCTCCCGGACCGGCGCACCCGCCTGGTGATAATCGGGGTTGCAGTCGCCGATGCCTTCGCCCATAGCCCGGCGGCGGATGGTTTCCTGCACAAAGTAGTTCGGCTCCCGGCCCCGCTCGTCCACAAAATAGCGGGCCAGCCGCAGGTAGCGCTCTTCACCGGTGGCCTCATACAGGCGGACAAGGGCCATCTCCGCAATCTCATGGCCGGGGTACCCGTGCAGCTTGCCCTCCTCCGGGCCAAGTCGGTGATCGCAATAATCCGCATAGCGGCAGGCGGCCCGCAACAGTCGTTCCTTCCCGGTTGCCTGCCAATAGGACACCGCACCTTCAATCAGGTGGCCCAGGCAATACAGCTCATGGTGATCCCGAAGGTTTTGCAGCCGCTTGTCCATGCCGCCCAGGATGTAGCAGGTATCCAGATAACCATCCTCCGTCTGGGCGGCGCAAACCACCTCAATGGCCTCATCCGCAATTTGCTCCAGCGCCGGATCAGGATGATTAATCAGGCTATAGCCCACCGCCTCAATCCACTTGCTGAAGTCGGTATCCTGAAACACAAAGCCGTAAAAGTGGTCCGGATCCGGGTGGGCCGGGTCCTCCGGCAGCTGCTCAAAGCCGGTCATGGGACAGGTGGCCACAATCCCGTTTTTCGCCAGCCTGCGGCGGGCATTCAGGCGGGCTGCCGCCCGAAAATTGTGCATGCAGT
>R03__coassemble_1220_pt1 | contig 12333 bp, 9 predicted proteins | sample R03__metabat2_high_PE_065 | metagenome-assembled genome bin R03 | reverse complement strand
CCTACATCGCCGAGGGCGAGGTGCTGCCTGTGGCTACCCGCTCCTTTGGCGGCATCGGCGTGTTCGCCATCCCGGAGATGGGCCGCTTCTATCGCCATGTGCTGGTGCAGAAGCGCTATCCGCACCACGGCGCCGTGGCCTTCGCCCATTGCGCCAAGACCCTGTTCGAGGTGTTCAAGTTCCTGGGCGTGCAGGACATTGCCTACAATCAGCCCAAGAGCCTGCCCTATCCCACCGAGAATCCCTGGGCATAAGGCATCTGTCATCAACGCCCTGCATCCGTTTGGGTGCAGGGCTTTTCAGGAGGAAAATCCATGCAGATCAGACTTGCGGTCCCTGCCGACCTGGACGCCATCATGCGGGTGGTGGACACCGCCCGGCAATTCATGCGGGAAAACGGGAACAAAAACCAGTGGATCAACGGCTATCCCTCCCGGGCGCTGTATGCCGCCGATATGGAGGCCGGCCACTGCTATGTGGTAACGGAGGAGAATCAGGTCCATGCCGTGTTCACCATGCTTCCCGGCCCGGACCCCACCTACGCGGTGATCGAGGACGGCGCCTGGCCCAGCGATGTGCCCTATGCCGTGATCCATCGCATCGGCAGCGACGGGCAGCTGCGGGGCGTGCTGCGGGCGGCGGTGGACTATACCGGGGCTGTTTGTCCGGTGATCCGTGCCGATACCCACAGGGACAACCTGCCCATGCAGAACGCACTGAAAAAGTGCGGCTTTGTCCGCTGCGGAGTGATTTACTGCGATGACGGAACCCCCAGAGAGGCATTTCAGAAAAATTAAGCGAGGGATACTATGCCGCTGATTATTCCCAAGGCGCTGCCTGCCTACAACAGCCTGCTGGAAGAAAACATTTTTGTGATGCACCGGGAGCGTGCCGCCAGCCAGGACATCCGTCCGCTGGAGATTCTGGTGCTGAACCTGATGCCCACCAAGATCACCACCGAGACCCAGATCGCCCGGCTGCTGGCCAACACGCCCCTGCAGGTGCATCTCACCCTGCTGAAGACGGCCACCCATGAGGCCACCCATGTCTCCCGGGACCATCTGGAGACCTTCTACAAAACCTTTGACGAAGTGCGGCACCTCCATTACGATGGCATGATCATTACCGGCGCGCCGGTGGAGACCATCCCCTTTGAGGAGGTGGACTACTGGCCGGAGATCTGCCGGGTGATGGACTTCAGCCGCACCCATGTGTACTCCACCCTGCATGTGTGCTGGGGGGCCCAGGCCGGGCTGTATCATCACTTCGGGATCCGCAAGGAGCTGCTGCCGGAAAAGATGTTCGGCGTGTTTGAGCACCGGGTGGTTCGCCCCGGCAATCCGCTGGTGCGGGGCTTTGACGAGGTATTCTACGCACCCCACAGCCGCCACACGGGGGTGAGTCGGGCGGATGTGGAGGCCTGCACCGACCTGCGGGTCCTCGCGGAGAGCGCAGAGGCGGGGGTGTATCTGATGAGCACCGAAAACGGCCGGCAGATTTTTGTGACCGGCCACCCGGAGTATGACAAGCTGACGCTGGATGCGGAGTACCGCCGGGATGTGGGCAAGGGTCTGCCCATCGCGGTGCCGAAGAACTATTATCCCCAGGATGATCCGGCGCAATAGCCTCTCTTCCGCTGGCGGGCCCATGCCCATCTGCTCTATGAGAACTGGCTGAACTACTATGTGTACCAGAATACTCCCTACGACCTGGACAACCTGGAGACCCTGCGCGCTTGACAAATTTCGGCGTCTTGGGTATAATCCACCGGAACAGAATAGCCAAACCTGCAACGACACATGCTGCACCTGAGGTGCGTAAGACTGATAACGGAAGACCGCGGTACAGCCTGGCATGTTTTCGTGCGTGGTTTGGCTTTTTTGTATCAAAGAAAGCGAGGATCCCCCATGTCGAATTCCCGTTTCCACAAAGCGATGTTTGCTCTGCTGACCGTGCTCATCACGGTGCATGCCTATGTGTTCTACAGCCTGTATGTGGTCAATGGCAGCGCCCTGATGGCCGCGACCGGTGCCTCCGGCGTGCTGGCTGCCATCAACGCCCAGGGCGGCGTGATGATGTTCGGACAGATGCTGCCCATCTGGGCGATCATCCTGATCGAGTTCTGCTTTGCCTACACCCTGGAGATGCTGGTGGGTCAGCCCAATTCCTTCAAGCTGGCCGCCAAAAACTTTGACCCGGCCCAGACGCATCCTGTGCTGTTTGAAACGGCGGTTATCTCCGCCACGGTGGGCATCATGTGCCCGGTGATGAGCTTTATCGCCGCCTGGATGTACTATCCCTATTATGCCGGCTTCAGCATCTGGACGCTGCTGGCCAACTGGCTCAAGCTGGTCTGCTTCAACTTCCCCTTTGCCTGGTTTACCCAGGTGTTCTTTATCCAGCCCCTGGTCCGCACCATCTTCAAGCACACCTTTGCCAGGGTGGGGAGCAGACACTGAAAAGGTTCCCGCACGCAAAAAGCCCGCGCACATTGCGCGGGCCTTTGCTGTTTTGGGATTACTTTTCGGTGATGCAGGCGTGCAGCTCCTGCAGGGAACGCAGCTCGCCGGTCTTGCCGTGCTTCACCTGCCAGATGCCGTCGGCGGTGGCCAGGGCGGCAGCCATGGTGGTGATGTAGGGGATCTTGTACTTGATGGCTGCCTTGCGCAGGTAGCTGTCGTCGTGAACGGAGTCCTTGCCGACAGGGGAGTTCACAATCAGGCTGATCTTGCCGTTGGTAATCTCGTCCAGAATGTTGGGCCGGCCCTCAAACAGCTTGTTGACGCGGGCCACGGGAATGCCGGCGGCCTCGATCAGCTCGCAGGTGTGGCCGGTGGCCATCAGCTGGAAGCCATCCGCCACAAACTGCTTTGCCAGCGGAACCACCTCAGCCTTGTCCTTGCGGTTGACGGAGATCAGCACGGTGCCCTCCATGGGCAGGGGAGACTGCACCGCCTCCTGGGACTTGACATAGGCCTCTCCATAGGAATCGGACAGGCCCAGCACCTCGCCGGTGGAGCGCATCTCCGGTCCCAGAATGGGGTCGACCTCCTGGAACATGTTGAAGGGGAAGGCGGCTTCCTTCACGCCGTAGTAGGGGATCTCCCGCTCCTTCAGCCCTTCCAGCGCACTGGGACGGCCGGTCAGCTCCCGGGTGATGATGTCGGTGGCCAGGGGCACCATGCGGATGCCGCACACCTTGGAGACCAGCGGCACCGTGCGGCTGGCACGGGGATTGGCCTCCAGCACAAACACCTTGCCGTTCTCGATGGCGTACTGCATGTTCATCAGGCCCTCCACATGCATCTCCTCGGCGATGCGGCGGGTGTAATCCTTGATGGTGGCCAGGTTCTCGGGAGAGATATGGGCGGAGGGGATGATGCAGGCGGAGTCGCCGGAGTGGACGCCCGCCAGCTCAATGTGCTCCATCACGGCGGGCACAAAGGCGTGGGTGCCGTCGGCAATGGCGTCGGACTCGCACTCCATGGCGTGGTTCAGGAAGCGGTCGATCAGGATGGGCCGGTCGGGGGTCACGCCCACGGCGGCAGCCATGTAGTCGGCCATCTGGGCGTCGTCATACACGACCTCCATGCCGCGGCCGCCCAGCACATAGGAGGGGCGCACCATCACGGGGTAGCCGATGCCGTTGGCAATTCTCTGGGCCTCCTCCACGGTGGTGGCCATGCCGGACTCGGGCATGGGGATGCCCAGCCGGTCCATCACGGCGCGGAACTGGTCCCGGTCCTCCGCCAGGTCGATGACCTCGGGAGAGGTGCCCAGGATCTTTACGCCGTTCCGCTTCAGGTCCGCCGCCAGGTTCAGGGGCGTCTGCCCGCCGAACTGGGCAATCACGCCCAGGGGCTTTTCCTTTTCGTAGATGCTCAGCACATCCTCCAGGGTCAGGGGCTCGAAATACAGCTTGTCGGAGGTGTCGTAGTCGGTGGACACGGTCTCCGGGTTGCAGTTGACGATGATGGTCTCAAAGCCCAGCTTCTTCAGGGCCATGGCGGCGTGCACGCAGCAGTAGTCGAACTCGATGCCCTGGCCGATGCGGTTGGGGCCGCCGCCCAGGATCATGACCTTCTGCCGGTCGCTGGCGGTGGACTTGTCCGCCGCATTGTAGGTGGAGAAGTAATAGGCGCTGTCCTTCGTGCCGCTCACATGCACGCCTTCCCAGCCCTCCACCACGCCGATGGCCTTGCGGCGGCTGCGGATGTCATCCTCGGAGACGCGCAGGATCTGGCTCAGGTACTTGTCGGAGAAGCCGTCCTTCTTGGCCTGGGTCAGGGCGGTGTCGGAGGGCAGGCTGCCGGCGCAGGCCATCAGCGCTTCCTCCTCCTCCACCAGCTCCTTCATCTGGTTCAGGAAGTAGGTCTTCACATGGGTCAGGCTGTGGATCTCCTCCACCGTGGCGCCCTTGCGCAGGGCCTCATAAATCAGGAAGTAGCGCTGGCTGTTGGGGTAGATCAGCTTCTGCAGCAGCTGTTCTTTGGTGAGCGTGTCGAAATTCTTCGCATGGCCCAGGCCGTAGTTGCCGTTTTCCAGCGAACGGATGGCCTTCTGGAAGGCCTCCTTGAAGGTCTTGCCGATGCTCATCACCTCGCCCACGGCGCGCATCTGGGTGCCCAGCTTGTCCTCCACGCCCTTGAACTTTTCAAAGGCCCAGCGGGCAAATTTGATCACCACATAGTCGCCGTCCGGCTTGTACTTGTCCAGGGTGCCGTACTTGCCGCACTCGATGTCCCGCAGGTTCAGGCCGCAGGCCAGCATGGCGGAGACCAGGGCGATGGGGAAGCCGGTGGCCTTGGAGGCCAGCGCGGAGGAGCGGGAGGTACGGGGGTTGATCTCGATGACCACAATGCGGTCGCTCACAGGGTCGTGGGCAAACTGCACATTGGTGCCGCCGATCACCTGCACCCGGTCGACGATGCGGTAGGCCTGCTCCTGCAGCCGCTTCTGCACCTCCTCCGAGATGGTCAGCATGGGGGCGGAGCAGAAGGAGTCGCCGGTGTGCACGCCCATGGGGTCGATGTTCTCGATAAAGCAGACGGTGATCATGTGGCCTTCGCTGTCGCGGACAACCTCCAGCTCCAGCTCCTCCCAGCCGATCACGCTCTCCTCCACCAGCACCTGGTGTACCAGAGAAGCCTGCAGGCCGCGGGCCATCACCGTCTTGAGCTCCTCACGGTTGTAGACCAGGCCGCCGCCGGCGCCGCCCATGGTGTAGGCGGGACGCAGCACCACGGGATAGCCCAGCTTTTCCGCGATGGCCAGGCCCTCCTCCACGGAGTAGGCCACCTCGCTGCGGGCCATCTCGATGCCCAGCTCGTTCATGGTGTTCTTGAACTCGATCCGGTCCTCGCCGCGCTCGATGGCATCCACCTGCACGCCGATGACCTGCACATGATATTTATCCAGCACGCCCGCCTTGTACAGCTCGGAGCAGAGGTTCAGGCCGGACTGGCCGCCCAGGTTGGGCAGCAGGGCGTCCGGGCGCTCCTTGGCAATGATCTGCTCCAGACGGTTTACATTCAGCGGCTCGATGTAGGTGACATCGGCGGTCTCCGGGTCGGTCATGATGGTGGCCGGGTTGGAGTTGACCAGCACGATCTCATAGCCCAGCTTGCGCAGCGCCTTGCAGGCCTGTGTGCCGGAATAGTCGAATTCGCAGGCCTGGCCGATGATGATGGGGCCGGAGCCGATGATCAGCACCTTATGAATATCTGTTCTCTTGGGCATGTTCTTTCCTCCTGCTTGAATAAGCTTCTGATACGCCTTTGCACCAGGGAAAGCGGCATTGTCTGCTCAAAATAACATTATACCAAGAACGGTGCCGTGATGCAAGACCGGATTTTTGGTATTTCTTCGCCCATATCCTCCCTGCCTGTGCCGGAGAGCACGAAGAAATCAGGAAATATTACGATTTTTCTTGCCAAACCGCCGATTCTGTTGTATACTGACCCCGTATCTGACTACCAGCGGAAAGAACTGCCGCGATTTCAGTGAGGAGGAAACCCATGCCTACGACCTCTTTTGATAAAGAGTCCATCAAGGCTTCCATTATCGGCAAGCTGCAGCGCTACAACGGCCGCAGCGTCGCGGAAGCTACCCAGCAGCAGATTTACAATGCTGTGGCGTCCACCGTGCGCGACCAGATCATGCAGAAGTATGTAGTGGCCCGCGAGGAGCGCAAGAAGGAAAAGTCCAAGCGACTGTATTATCTCTCCATCGAGTTTCTGATGGGCCGCAGCATGTACTGCAACATGCTGAACCTGGTCTCCACCGATGCCTACCGCGAGGCCCTGTCCGAGCTGGGCATCGACCTGAAGGACATCCTGAAGGAAGAGCCCGAACCCGGCCTGGGCAACGGTGGCCTGGGCCGCCTGGCTGCCTGCTTTATGGACAGCCTTTCCAGCCTGGACCTGCCCGCCATGGGCTGCACCATCCGCTATGAGTACGGCCTGTTCCGTCAGCGCATCGTGGATGGCCAGCAGGTGGAGCTGCCCGACAGCTGGCTGGACAACGGCAACGCCTGGGAGCTGCCCGTGATGGAGGACACCTGCGAGGTGCACTACGGCGGCCATGTGGATGTGGAGGAGATCGGCGGACGCCAGATGTTCATCCACCGCGACTACAACACCGTGGAGGCCGTTCCCTACGATATGCCCCTGGTCGGCTACGACACCTCCACCGTCAACGCCCTGCGCATGTGGAGTGCCCGCAGCCCCCGCCGCATTGACCTGAGCTCCTTCGGCCAGGGCAAGTTTGTGCAGGCTACCGAGGAAAAGGAGCTGGCCGAGACCATCTCCAAGGTGCTGTATCCCGAGGACAACAACTACGAGGGCAAGATGCTCCGCCTCAAGCAGAGCTACTTCTTCACCTCTGCCTCCCTGCAGTACATCATCAAGGACTTCAAGAAGCTGCATGGCAACAACTTCAGGCTCCTGCCCGAAAAGGTTGCCATCCACATCAATGATACCCATCCCGGCTTTGCCGTGCCCGAGCTGATGCGTCTGCTGATGGATCAGGAGGGCCTGGGCTGGGACGAGGCGCAGGCCATCGTCAGCAAGACCATCGCCTACACCAACCACACCATCATGGCGGAGGCCCTGGAGAAGTGGCCTGAGGCCATGCTGAAGCAGCTCCTGCCCCGGATCTACCAGATCCTGGAGGAGATGAACCGCCGCCTGTGCGACCGCCTGTGGAACGCCTTCCCCGGCGAGTGGGACCGCATCGGCAAGATGGCCATCATCAGCTATGGCCAGGTGCATATGGCCAACCTGCTGGTGGCGGAGACCTTCTCCACCAACGGCGTGTCCATGCTGCACGGCGAGATCCTGAAGGAAGAGACCTTCCACGACTATTACACCCTTATGCCCGAAAAGTTCAGCGCCATCACCAACGGCATCACCCATCGCCGCTGGCTGATGAGCTGCAACCCCGAGCTGACCGGCCTGATCAACGATTCCATCGGCACCGACTGGATCCGCGAGCCCCAGAAGCTGGAGGCCCTCAAGCCTTTTGCCGATGACGCCGCCTTCCGCGATGAGTTCGCCAGGGTGAAGCGCCACAACAAGGAGCGCCTGGCCCAGCTGGTGAAGGATCGCCAGGGCATCATCGTCGATCCCGATTTCATGTTCGACGCCCAGAGCAAGCGCCTGCACGAGTACAAGCGCCAGATGCTCAACGCCCTGCACATTCTGGTGCTGTACAACCGCATCGTGAATGACGAGACCTTTACCATGGAGCCCCGCGTGTTCTTCTTCGGCGCCAAGGCCTCTCCCGGATACTATCGCGCCAAGCAGATCATCCGCTTCATCAATGCCCTGTCCCGCCTGATCGCCAAGCATCCCCGGGCCAGCAAGTACCTGCAGGTGGTGTTCCTGGAGAACTACGATGTCTCCACCGCCGAGGTGCTGATCCCCGCCGCCGAGGTCAGCGAGCAGCTGTCCACCGCCTCCAAGGAGGCCAGCGGCACCGGCAACATGAAGTACATGATGAACGGCGCGGTCACCATCGGCACCATGGACGGCGCCAATGTGGAGATCAGCCAGCAGGTGGGCATGGACAACATCTACATCTTCGGCATGCGCAGCGATACCGTGCGGGATATGTATGCCCAGCGCACCTACAACCCCATGCAGATCTTTGAGACCAACCAGGAGCTGCGCCAGGCCCTGACCCAGATGATCGATGGCACCATCTTCCCGGAGAATGCCACCATCCTGCAGGAGCTGTATCACAGCCTGCTGATCGGCGAGAACGGCAACATGGCCGACAACTACTTTGTGCTGAAGGACTTCGGCTCCTACTCCATGGCCCAGCGCCGCCTGAACGCGGATTATGCCAATAAGGACAAGTGGCTGAAGATGGCCGTGATCAACACCGCCATGTCCGGCGTGTTCTCCTCCGACCGCACCATCAGCGAGTACAACGACAAGATCTGGCACCTGACTCCCCTGAAGCGGGTGTAATACAATTGCATAGCAGACAGGATAGAGGCGCAGCTGCCAGGAGTACGCCGGGTGGAAAGGCCGTGGGAAGGCCGTTGCCCGGCGGAAAGGGACCGCTGCCGAAGGACAGTGCCCGGCTGATCCTGGTCGCGCGGACAACATCCGCCCGACTGTCGCAAACGCGGAGAGCTATTTGCTGCTGAGAGATTGCCGAAAGAGGGATCGCTCATATTCAGGCAGCCCGCGCGTTTGCGTGGGCTGCTTTTGTAAAAAGGACACGCGCCCGAAGGTTTCCAAAGGGCAACCGGAAGCTCTTATAAAAAGGACACGCGACCGAAGGTTTCCAAAGGGCAACCGGAAGCTCTTATTAAAACGACACGCCTCAGAATGATAAAAGGACACGCTTCAGAAGGTTGCCTACGGGCGTCGGGATGCTCTTTTAAAAAGGACACGCGTCCGAAGGTTTCCAAAGGGCGACCGGAAAGCCCTTTGGCCGCGCCGCAGCGCGGAACACTTTTCCGCACAGAAAAACAGCAAGGAGGAAACAATCATGTCCCACGCTCAGATTTTCCGCGGCGCAGCCACCGCGCTGGTTACCCCCCTCACCGCCGGGGGAGTGGATTACGAGGCCTTCGGCCGCCTGATCGACTGGCAGATCGATGAGGGCATCAATGCGCTGGTGATTGCCGGCACCACCGGTGAGGGCTCCACCCTGACCGACGAGGAGCATCGGGAGGTGCTCCGCTTCGCCGCAGAGCGCATCAACCACCGGGTGCCCATGATTGCCGGTACCGGCTCCAACGACACAGCCTATGCCATTGAGCTTTCCCGCTATGCCTGCGAGGTGGGCGCGGACGGGCTGCTGGTGGTAACCCCCTACTACAACAAGGCCACCCAGAAGGGCCTGATCGCCATGTATACCGCCATCGCCGACGCGGTGGACAAGCCCCTGATCCTGTACAATGTGCCCTCCCGCACCGGTGTGGGCATCGAGCCTGCCACCTACGCGGCCCTGGCGGATCACCCCATGATCGCCGGCATCAAGGAAGCCAACGGCGACATCGCCAAAATTGTGCATACCATGTCGCTGGTGGGGGATAAGCTGAGCCTGTATTCCGGCAACGACGACCAGATCACCCCCATCCTGGCCATGGGCGGCCAGGGCGTGATCTCTGTGCTGAGCAATGTGGCTCCCCGGCAGACCGTGGAGATCTGCGACCGCTTCTTTGCCGGCGATGTGGCTGGCAGCGCAAAGCTCCAGTGCAAAATGTTCCGCCTCATCAAGGCCCTCTTCAGCGAGGTGAACCCCATCCCCGTCAAGGCGGCGGTGGCGGCCCTGGGCTATTGCGAGAATTACCTGCGCCTGCCCCTTACCTGCATGGATCCCGCCAAGGAAGCTGCCATGCTGCAGATCATGCGGGAGGAAGGGCTGCTGAAATGAAGATCATCGTGCATGGCTCCACCGGTGTGATGGGGCAGAAGCTCATTGACTGCATCCGTCGGGGCGGTGTTCACACCGTGGCGGCGGAGGTGGCCATCGACGCGCCGGAGTATACCGCCCTGGAGCAGTTTTCCGGCGAGGCGGACATGGTGATCGACTTTTCCAACCACGTCACCACCCTGCCCTTGATGGCCTATTGCGTGGCCAGAAGGCTCCCCGTGGTGGTGTGTACCACCGGCCAGACCGAGGAGGAAAAGGCCTGCATCCGGCAGGCGGCGGAGCAGATCCCCGTGTTCTCCTCCGGCAATATGTCGGTGGGCATTGCCCTGCTGGCGGAGCTGGCCCGGCAAACGGCGAAGCTCTTTCCGGACGCGGACATTGAGATTGTGGAGAAGCACCACAACCGCAAGCTGGACGCTCCCAGCGGCACAGCCCTGATGCTGGCGGACGCCATCAGGGAGGTTCGCCCGGAGGCCACCTACCAGCTGGGCCGCGCGGGCCATGCCAAGCGCACTCCCAACGAGATCGGCATCCACGCCCTGCGCTATGGCAACGAGATCGGCACCCACGAGGTGATCGTGGCCACCGCCAATCAGGTGATCACCCTGACCCACGAGAGTGAGGACCGTGCCCTGTTCGCGGACGGCGCCATCACGGCGGCGGAGTTCCTCCTCAAAAAGGCCCCCGGCCTGTACAATATGAAGGATATGATGAAGGAGGCCTGAGCATGAACGCGCAGGAGATTATCCGCTATATCGCGGAGGCGGAAAAGAAGACCCCCGTCAAGCTGTATGTCAATGAAAAGGAGCCTGTGGACTACGGCAGCGCCACCGTGTTTGGTGAGGGCCGCAGCAAGGTGGTGTTCGGCGACTGGCGGGAGCTGGAGGGCATCCTCCGGGCCAATGCGGAGAAGATTGCCGACCTGGTGGTGGAGAACGACTGCCGCAACAGCGCCATTCCGCTGCTGGACAAAAAGAACATCAAGGCCCGCATCGAGCCCGGCGCCATCATCCGGGAGCAGGTGGAGATCGGGGAGAACGCGGTGATCATGATGGGCGCCGTGATCAACATCGGCGCGGTGATCGGCGCCAGCACCATGATCGACATGGGTGCCGTGCTGGGCGGCCGGGCCACCGTGGGCAGGCACTGCCACATCGGTGCCGGTGCCGTACTGGCCGGCGTGATCGAGCCTGCCTCCGCCGTGCCGGTGATTGTGGAGGACGATGTGCTGGTGGGCGCCAACGCCGTGGTGATCGAGGGCGTGCATGTGGGCAAGGGCGCCGTGGTGGCCGCCGGTGCAGTGGTGATCCACGATGTGCCGGAGAACGCGGTGGTGGCCGGCTGCCCGGCACGGGTCATCAAGATGAAGGATGCCCAGACCACCCAGAAGTCCGCGCTGGAGGATGCCCTGCGCACAATCTGAGCCTTTTTTGCAAAATGAATTGCTATTTTTTCGATTGCATGGTATAATCTGTGCCAGAGATCGAAGGAATTCGACAAATATTCTGACAATGAGGTGATTTGTATGGCATTTTGCCCGAACTGCGGCCAGCAGGTGACTGCGGGCGCCCGCTTCTGCCCCAACTGCGGCACCGCGCTGGCGGCCACTGCTGCTACGACTTATACGACGACCGCTGCCGCCCAGGCCAGCGTGATGCTGGTTTCTCTGGGAACCTGCAAGGCGGTGGATGCCGCCAATCTGCTGGAGGATGTGTGCGGCTATTCCGATGAGGAGGCCCGCCTGATTGTGGCCAGCGCCCCCATCACTGTGGCCCAGAACCTGACCAGCCAGCAGGCCGCCTGCCTGGCCCAGGCCATGACCGAGTACGGCATGGAGACCAGCGTGTACGACGCAACCGGCTACCAGAATGTGGCCACCACCTACAACAGCGTGTATTCCGATACCGGCGCTCTGCTGACGGATGTGGCAGCGGTGCTGGGCCTGATCGGCGTTGGCAACCGCATTTCCCGCAGCATGATGCGCCGCTGGGATTATCCCCATCATGGCGCGCCGGTGCTGTTCCGCGCGCCGATGGCACCCCGTCGTCCGGCACCCCGCCGTCAGCCCCGTGCTCCCCGGCCCGCGCCTGCCCATATGGGCGGCCGGCCTGCGGGTGGTGCGGCCCGTCCCGCGGGTGGCTCTGCCCGTCCTGCCGGTGGTCCCGGCGGCAACCGTGGCGGCATGGGCGGCCCCGGTGGTGGACGCGGCGGTATGGGTGGCCCCGGTGGTCATGGCGGCCCCGGCGGACACAGGTAATTTGTTCTTCGGCACTCCCCTGGCTTCAGGGGAGTGCTTTTTGCGTATTCTGACCCGGAAGGACGGACAAATATCAATTGTATTTCCCTGCGGGCTGTTGTATAATGGGGCCGCGGAAACGGTTCCGCGTTTGATTTTTTCTTGAAATTGGCGGCTATTTATGGCAGCTGATATATATTTTC
>R03__coassemble_1185_pt1 | contig 12646 bp, 9 predicted proteins | sample R03__metabat2_high_PE_065 | metagenome-assembled genome bin R03 | reverse complement strand
CTCCCGTCATCCTGCAGGTGTCCAAGGGCGCCCGTGCCTATGCCAACCACACCTATCTGGTCAAGCTGGTAGAGGCTGCCGCCGAGGAGAACCCTGACATCCCGATCGCCCTGCACCTGGACCATGGCGACAGCTTTGAGCTGTGCAAGAGCTGCATCGACGGCGGCTTCACCTCCGTCATGATCGACGCCTCCTCCAAGCCCTACGAAGAGAACATCGCCCTCACCAAGAAGGTGGTGGAGTACGCCCACGACCACGGCGTGGTGGTCGAGGCTGAGCTGGGCACCCTGGCCGGCGTGGAAGACGAGGTCTCTGTGGACGCCGACAAGGCCATGTACACCCATCCCGAAGAGGTGGTGGACTTTGCCACCCGCACCGGCTGCGACTCCCTGGCCATCGCCATCGGCACCAGCCACGGCGCCTACAAGTTCAAGCCCGGCACCAAGCCCCAGCTGCGCTTCGATGTGCTGGAGGAGTGCTCCAAGCAGCTGCCCGGCTTCCCCATCGTGCTGCACGGCGCTTCTTCTGTTCCCCAGGAGGTTGTGGCCGAGATCAACAAGTACGGCGGCAACATGCCCGGCGCCATCGGCATCCCCGAGGAGCAGCTTGCCCAGGCTGCCAAGCTGGCCGTGTGCAAGATCAACATCGACTCCGACATCCGTCTGGCCATGACCGCCAGCATCCGCAAGTACTTTGCGGAGCATCCGGATCACTTCGATCCCCGCCAGTACCTCAAGCCCGCCCGTGCCGCCGTCAAGGCCATGGTCGCCCACAAGATCGTGGATGTGCTGGGCTGCAACGGCAAGGCCTGATCCTTCCCCGGTTTCTTCAGCGTCGGCTCCGGCCGGCGCTTTCCTTTTTCAAAAAGTCAACTTTTATTTCATCTTGTTCGCTTGCATGCATCAAATTTCTGTGCTATAATCCGCCTATAAAAAGGAGGTCGGTCCTTCCGATGTCAACTGTTAATGTACTTCCGGCAGAATTTGATGAAAACGCCTGCGCCGGTCTTATCCGTTCCCGCAGAACCGCGCTGGGGCTGACCCAGAGCGACCTGGCCGCCCGCCTGCGGGTGAGCAAGAATGCCGTCGCCAGCTGGGAATCCGGGCGTACCCGGCCCGATCTGGCCAAGGTGCCGCAGCTGTGCAGGCTGCTGCAGGTCACGCTCCCCTCCTTTTTCGGCATGCCGGAGCCAAACGACGGCCTGCCCGCCGCCTACCACTCCCTCTCCCCCAGAGACCGGGAGGTGGTCAACCGGCTGATCCGTTCCCTGCTGGAGCTGCGGGAGGAGCCCGCGCCCCGTCTGGACGATCTGCGGCGGGTCTACTACAGCAGTGAGAAGGCCTCCGCCGGCACCGGCAACATGCTGGGCAGCGCCTCCGGCGAATATGTCTATCTGCACCTGCCCCCCGCCCTGCGCCGGGCCGACGAGCTGATTCCCGTCTGCGGCGACAGCATGGAGCCCACCTACCACCACGGCGACCTGCTGCTGGTGGAGCACACCGCCGCCCTGCGCTATGGGGAGATCGGCGTGTTCACGGCGGGAGAGCAGGGCTATGTCAAGGAATATCAGGCGGACGGCCTGCATTCCCACAACCCGAAGTATGCCCCCCTGCGCTTTTCCTCCGATGAGGAGGTGCGCTGCGTGGGCCGGGTGCTGGGCATTGCCGGGCCGGAATGCTTTGCCACCGCGGAGGAAACCGCGCTGGCTGAGGAAAAGAAACGGGCCGGAAGGCCGGCAAAGAGGAGGGGAGCACATGAATGATACCAATCGCAGGGTCTATGCCTGTATCCAGCGCCACTACCGGGAAAACGGCTGCGGCCCCACCTGCCGGGAAATCAGCGCGGAGGTGGGCATCTGCCTGTCCACGGTGTACGGCCATCTGCGGCGGCTGGAGCGGGACGGACTGATCGGCATGGGCACCGTGGAGGGCATCACACTGCTGCAGAACGGCCGGGAGCCGGATTCCTTTGCCAACCGGCTATAGGCTGCCCGGATCGCCTGCGGCCTCTCCCGATAGGAGCTGGCCCGCCTTTCCGGGGTGACCCCCGTCACCATCCGCTGCCATGAGGACGGCACCCGCCGCCCCTCCGCCGCCACCATCCGCCGCTACAACACCGTGCTGCACCTGCATCTGGCCACAGCATAAGAAGATACATATATACCCTTCCATCCTGCAATTTTTCCGTCTTGACATCCGTCGGCCCACCGTCTATAATAACCCTACCAGCTTTGAGGGAGAGAGTATCCGCTGCTTTGCCCGCAAGAGAGCCGCCGGAGGGTGCGAGGCGGTGGGCCGCGGCGGTGAACATGGCTCCTGAGCTCCGCCGGTGAAGCGATTTTGCCAAGCCGGCGGCGGGCCGCACCGTTACCTGCACGAAAAGCAAGAAATCAGGGTGGAACCGCGGCTATGCCGCCCCTCGGGGTCGGCTTTTTTTATGCGAAGAATACAAAGGAGGAAGCTTCACATGCCTGCAAACAAAGGAACCTTCTACATTACAACCCCCATCTACTACCCCAGCGACAACCTGCACATCGGCCACGCCTACTGCTCCACCGCAGCCGACTCCATGGCCCGCTTCAAGCGCATGACCGGCTACGACACCTATTTCCTGACCGGCACCGACGAGCACGGCCAGAAGATCGAGCGCAAGGCCCGGGACAAGGGCGTGACCCCCCAGGCCTATGTGGACAACATCGTGGCCAACATCAAGGACCTGTGGAAGCTGATGGACATCAGCTACAACGACTTTATCCGCACCTCCGACGACCGCCATGTGCGGGCCGTGCAGAAGATTTTCCGGCAGCTGTACGACCAGGGCGACATCTATAAGAGCGAGTATGAGGGCTGGTACTGCACCCCCTGCGAGTCCTTCTGGACCGAGCTGCAGCTGAAGGACGGCAAGTGCCCCGACTGCGGCCGTGCCGTGGAGCGCACCCGGGAGGAGAGCTATTTCTTCCGGCTGAGCAAGTATCAGGACTGGCTGATCGACTATATCAACAGCCATCCCGATTTTATCCAGCCCACCACCCGCACCAACGAGATGATGAACAACTTCCTCAAGCCCGGCCTGGAGGACCTGTGCGTGAGCCGCACCTCCATCAAGTGGGGCATTCCGGTGGACTTTGACCCGAAGCACACCGTGTATGTGTGGGTGGACGCCCTGACCAACTACATCACCGCCCTGGGCTATGGCAGTGCCGACGACAGCCTGTATCAGAAGTACTGGCCGGCGGATGTGCACCTGGTGGGCAAGGAGATCGTCCGCTTCCACACCATCATCTGGCCCATCATGCTCCACGCCCTGGGGCTGCCGCTGCCCAAGCAGGTGTTCGGCCACGGCTGGCTGGTGATCGACGGCAAAAAGATGGGCAAGTCTGTGGGCAATGTGGTGGACCCCGTGGTGCTGTGCGAGCGCTACTCCTCCGACGCAGTGCGCTACTTCCTCATGCGGGAAATGCCCTTCGGCTCCGACGGCGAGTTTACCCTCAAGGCTATGCTGACCCGCATCAACGCCGATCTGGTCAATGACCTGGGCAACCTGGTGAGCCGCACCGTCGCCATGATCGAAAAGTACTACGACGGCATCACCCCCGCCATCGACGCGGTGGAGGATGTGGACCGCGCCCTGTGGCAGCTGGCGGTGGAGACTCCCGGCAAGGTGGAGGAGCAGGTGAACGCCTTCAACTTCAGCGCCGCGCTGGTGGAGATCTGGAAGCTGATCGGTGAGTTCAACCTCTACATCGACCTGACCGCCCCCTGGAAGCTGGGCAAGGAGGAGACCGGCCGTCCCCGCCTGAACACGGTGATGTACACGCTGGCGGAGTGCATCCGCCGGGTGGCCGGGCTGATCGGCTTTGTGATGCCCCGCACCCCGGAGCGCATCTATGCCCAGCTGGGCGTGACCGACGAGGCCCTGAAGACCTGGGATTCTCTCACCACCGGTACCTTCGCCGTGCTGCCCGCCGGCACAAAGGTGCAGAAGGGCGAGGCCCTGTTCCCCCGCATCGACATCCAGAAGGAGCTCGACCGGGACGCCCCCAAGGAAGAACCGAAGGAAGCCAAAAAAGAGGAGAAGCCCGCCAAGCAGGAAAAAAAGAAGCATGAGACCCCCGACTTCCCCGCAGAGATCGCCATTGACGATGTCTTTAAGGTCAAGCTGCAGGTGGCCCGTGTGCTGACCTGCGAAAAGGTGGAAAAGAGCAAAAAGCTGCTGAAGCTCACCCTGTCCCTGGGCAAGGATGGCACCCGCCAGGTGGTGAGCGGCATCGCCGCCGCCTACACCCCCGAGGAGATGGTGGGCAAGCAGGTGGTGCTGGTAGCCAACCTGAAGCCCGCCAAGCTGGCCGGCATCGAGAGCCAGGGCATGATCCTCTGCGCCGCCAACGCGGAGGACACCGTGCTGAAGCTGATGACCGTGGAGCCCGGCATGGAAGACGGAGCCATCATCGGATGATCGAGCTGTTTGATTCCCACTGCCATGTGGATGAGGAATATTTCGACGAGGACCGGGAGAAAGTGCTCCGGCGCATGTCGGAGGCCGGCGTGACCCGCTACGCGGTGCTGGGCTCCGACATGCCCCTCTCCCGCCGGGCCGCCGACTACGCCGCGGCCCATCCCGGCTGCTGGGCTGCCATCGGCATCCATCCGGGCTGTGCGGATACCTTCCGGGAGGAAGATCTGGACACGCTGGCCTCCTGGTCCCGGGAGGAGAAGGTAGCCGCCATCGGCGAGATCGGCCTGGACTACCACTACCCGGACGGCCCGGACCGGGCCACCCAGAAGCGGGTGTGCGAGGCCCAGATGGAGCTGGCCTGGGCCCTGAAGCTCCCTGTGGCCTACCACATCCGGGAGGCCCATCAGGACATGATCGACATCCTGAAGGCCCACCGCGCCCAGCTGACCGGCGGCATCATCCACTGCTTTTCCGGCAGCTGGGAAAACGCGAAGGAGTACCTGAAGCTGGGCTATTACATCAGCTTTGCCGGGCCGGTCACCTTCAAAAAGGCGCCCCGCCTGCAATAGGCCGCCGTTCAGGTGCCAAGGGACCGGCTGCTGATCGAGACCGACAGCCCCTATATGTCCCCGGAGCCTGTGCGGGGCCGCCGCAACGAGCCCACCCATGTGCTGCATGTGGCGGAAAAGCTGGCCGCCCTCCGGAGCGAGGCCCTGGAGGAGGTGGCGGAATACACCACCGCCAACGCCCTGCGGGTTTACGGAATTTGACTATTGCATTCCCGTAAAAAATCAGCTATACTGGTGCCGCGATTCGTATCAGGCAGAGTAGCTGCTGGCGCGTAAAGTGTCCGTGAACGGGGAGTTGTCACGGAACGAAGCCGGAAATTCCGGCGCGGTGCCAGCGGCGCATCCCGCTGCTCTGGTTGCTGCCTCCTGCGGATCCCATATTTTCCGCAAGGAGGTTTTTCTATGGAAAAATCCGTTCCCCACAACAGCCCGGACACCCCTGGCCTGTTCTCCCACGCCTACTGGCATCAGGCCACCGCCAACCTGCGCAGCACCCGGATGCTGATCTTCGCCGCCCTTATTGTGGCGCTCCGGGTGGCTGTCAAGGCCTTCAAGATCACCCTGGTGCCCGGCCTCAGCATGACCTTCGACTGCTATGTCAACGCCTTGGGCAGCATGGTCTACGGGCCGGTGGTGGCCCTGCTGGCAGGCGCCGCCAGCGACACGCTGGGCTGTATCCTCTTTCCCAGCGCCTCCGGCCCCTACTTCTTCCCCTTCATCTTTGTGGAGATGAGCAGCGGCTTCATCTTTGCCCTCTTCCTGTGGCGGCGCAGGATCGACATCAAAAAGATCCTGCTGAGCAAGTTCACCGTCAACATGGTCTGCAATGTGCTCCTCACCAGCCTGGTCATGAAGTGGTCCAACTACCTGGAGGGCAAGACCTACAGTGTGATCACGCTGGTGCGGCTGTGCAAAAATCTGGTGCTGTTCCCGCTGGAATCCCTGCTGATCGCCATCGTGCTCACCGCTGCGGTCCGGCCCCTGTCCGCCTGCGGCATCAAGGGCATCCGCTTCTCGGTGGAAAAGCTGGAGGAAAAGCACTACTGGATGATCGCCGGGCTGGCGCTGGCCTCTGTCGGGCTGGTGCTGCTCTACATCTTCTGGCTGAAGGACTTTGCCGCCGAGCACAATTTCCAGCTGCTGTGACAGAAATCCATGCAAAAACACGCCGCGATGAAACGGCGTGTTTTTGTATGCCCACACAGGTCAGTCCGCGAAGTAAATCAGCTCAAAGCCGGGATAAGACTTGCTGCCCTCCTCGTTCTCCACCGTGTAGGCCCCTGTGCAGGTGCCGTACATAGTGTGCTGGCTGTCTACCGAGAGGTTGGGCTCCTCGTCTGTGGTCACCACCACAAAGTTGGAATACAGCCCCGCGCTGGAGCGCTTCATGGCCATGGTGATGATCCATTCATCCCCGGCCTGCTGCACACTCACCGTGTACAGCTTGTATACCATGATTTTGCCCGTATACCCGCTCAGCTTTTCGGTCAGGGTGCTGTAGCCGGGCTTGATGGCCGCCTTGACGGCCCGGGCCTTCAGGTCTTCCTTGGTCACCGTGCGGGTGGCCTTGATGGCAAAGCGCCGGGAATTGGCATTCTTTTTGCTCAGGGCCAGCACAATGCTGTACTCTCCCTCGGCGGAGGTGTCCACCGTGAAGGAGAATTTGCCGGAGTTGTTGGTCTTGACGGTTTTGGAATAGGTGGTGGGGCCATCCACAATGCACTGGATGGTCACCTGGCCCAGCGTGGTGCCGGAGATCGTCAGCTCGTCCCCGGTGATGGTCTGCTCCAGGTCACTGCTCAGGTCCAGCCCGCCGCAGTCGCCAAAGTTCATCGTCAGCAGGTTGGACTGATAGGTGATGGTGTTGAGCACATACTCGCCCACCTCCTCGTCACCGTTCATCACGGTCACGGTCATCAGCCAGATGCCCTCCTCCGTGAGCTTGATGTTCTCAAAGCTGAACTTGCCCTTGGAGGAAGCGGTGGTCTCCAGCACCAGCGGGGTAGCGGAGGACATCCGGAGCACCACCGCCACCAGGCGGAGACCTGCGTCGCAGGTGCCGGACACCGTAAACTTGCCAGTGTTGGTCTCACTGGGCGGGAGCTGGGTGAACTCCACCTCCGCACTGAGGGAAACCGGCACATTCAGTTCGGAGACAAACTTCCAGGTGCCCATGATGGTATCCAGCGCCTTCAGGTCGGCATTTTTCAGATTGCGGCCCGTCACCCGGTAATCAATGCGGATGTGATAGCCGTTGCGCACCATGGCCCGGGCATAGCCGCGGATCGTTTCCTCTCCCACCGTCTGCTTGTATTTGATCTGCAGCTCCCGGCCGTGCAGACTGGTCTTTTTCCATTCCGCCTCCAGCACCTTATAGCCGCTGTTTTCCCCATAGACCGAAGCGTTCAGGTAGGCCTTGCGGAAGGAAGCCCGGGGGGCTGTGTCCTGCTGGTCCAGGTCGTAATATTTCTGCGCCCACTCATCCTGCAGGGCGATGAATTCCACGCAGCACTCCCCGTCGGCGGTCCATGCCTGCGCCAGCACATTCCGGGCGGCAAAATCCTCCTGGATCGTCTCGGCGGAGGTATGATGGTTTTCGATCCATTCTGTGTGCAGGTCCAGATTCTCCGGCGTCAGGATGATATAACTGTCATCCAGCTCACAGGTGGCGTACAGGCTGTCAAAGCTCAGGGACTGGGCCAGCGCTGTCGCGCAGCAAAACACCAGCGCCAGCGTCAGCACAACCATCAGCATTTTTTTCATCCGGATTCACACCTTTCAGGGGCAGTCTCCCATGCTTTGGGGAATAAAAACACGCCCACAGCCTGATTATACCATGATTCGGCTGTGGGCGCAAGCAAATTTGTAATTGTTTTGTAATAAAATTACAACATCTCTTTTACCGCATCTCTTCAGAGAAAAGCGGCCCGACCGGCTCCGGCCCCTGGGAAAGGAGCTTCTTTCTCCGCTTCAGAAAGGTCTCCCGGTCCAGCATCACGATCCGCCCGCAGCCGGCGCAGCAGATCTTGATATCCGCGCCGGTGCGGGTCACCGTCCATTCCAGCGAACCGCAGGGATGGGGCTTTTTCATCTGCACCCGGTCTCCGATGCGGATCTCAACCGCGGTGTCGATCATTCAAACACTTCCCCGTCCTCAAGCTCATCGTCCTCGAACTCAAACTCGTCCTCAAACTCATCTTCAAACTCGTCGCCCTCAAATTCAAACTCATCCTCGCCGGACAGCTCGTCCTCTTCAGGCTCCTCCACCGGGTCGGCGATGTAGGCATACAGCAGCGCCGTGGGCCAGTTGACCTCCGAGTTGGCGTAATAGTTCTGCAGGCGGTTGGTAAAGAAGTCGAAGTACACATTGGAATAGATGGGCATGGTGGGCAGCAACTCGTTATACCGCTGCTGGAAGGCAATCCAGCGCTGCATAAAGGTGTAGGTGTCGCCGGGCTCTGTCTGGTGCAGCTCCCAGGCCAGCTCCACCAGCTCCGCGTCCTGGATGTGGCTGCCGTTCTGGGTGCCGGTGCTCTCGTCTCCGGAGAGGATGTCCACATAGGGGTCAAACACCGACACAAAGTTGGTGGCCAAAAAGCTCAGGTCATAGGTGCGCTCGCCATCGGTGCTGAGGAAATCGTCGAGGATCTCCGCGAAGGGCGCCTCCTCCACCACCAGCTCGGCCCCCAGCTCCGCGAAGGACGCCTGCAGCATGCTCAGCACCTTCTCAGAGGCCGCGTTGTTCTCGCACAGACCATACACAAAGGAAAGGGGCATCAGCTCGCCGTCCACTTCCTTGCAGCGCACGGTGTCCTTCTCCGGGTCAAAGGCCTCTCCGGCGGTGTTCAGCGTCCAGCCGTCCTCCACCAACAGGGACAGGGCACGGTCCAGGTCATAGGCGTAGTGGTCCAGCTCATTCAGGGTCAGCTCGTCCCACAGGGCCTCCTCCTCCTCGGTCATCTCCGAGGGCCGCAGGTTGCCGTAGGCGCACTGGGTCATCCACTGGCCGATGCCGTAGTAGCCGTCTACCGTGAGGCCAAAGCCCCGCAGGAACTCCCGCACATAGGCGTCGGTGTCAAAGGCGCAGGCGATGGCCTGGCGCACCGCCACAAACTGCTGCGGGCCCTGCTCGCAGGCAAAGGAGAGGTAGCCGTAGCCCAGGCGGGCATAGTTCACATTGTTGATGCCCTCGTCCACCAGCTGGCGCAGGGAGATGATCACATCCCCGTCCACCACCTTGTTGATCAGGTCGATTTCGCCGCTGCTGAGCTTATCCGCCATCTCCGAGGGCAGCACATGCACCAGCGTCACCGTGTTGATCACCGGCTTCACGCCCTCGTAGTTGCCCTTGTAGTATTCATTGATGGCAAACTCCACCTGCCCGCTCTGGGCGTCGTAGGAGGTGAGCGTGTAAGGGCCGGAGGTCAGCGAGGGGTGGGAGAGATAGCCGCTCACCGGGTCCAGCACGGTCTGCTGCAGCAGCTCCGCGGTAAAGGCGGTCTCCTCCAGCGTCTCGTCGGCATTGCGGATCGCCGCGCCCTCCTCCGTATCCACCACCCGGCAGTCGGGGGCGATCACAGAGATGGGACAAAGGTCGATATAGAGCAGCGAAAGCTCATAGAAATAAGGCAGATATTCCGCCTTGATGGCCACGCTGAAGGTGTAGTCATCCAGCAGCCGCACACCGGCCAGGCAGTCGGTCTCTCCGGCGGCATAGGCTTCAAAGCCCACCAGGTAGCTCCAGGTGTCCGTATCGGCGCCGATCTGTTCAAAGGCCGGGGACGCCTGCAGCAGGTAGGAGAACACATAATCCGCCGCGGTGATGGCCGAGCCGTCGCTCCACTGCAGGTCCTCCGCGATGGCAAAGGTATACACCGTGTTGCCCTGGGCGTCCTGGGATGTGGTCATCTCCCGCACCACCGTCGGGTCGGTGATGTAGTCCAGCTGTGTGCTCCATACGATGGGATTGTAGCCATGGAGCATATACCGCACATCAATGTCGCTGGTATTGTTGCCAAACTGGTTGGTGAAAAACATACCGTCCACCTTGGTGGCATTGCCCACGGTCAGGTGCGTCGGCTCATCCGAGACCACCCGGCCGCCCAGCGCGATCTCCAGCGCGGTAGGCTCGTATGTATCCTCCACAGCTTCCTCCGCCACGCCACAGGCAAGCAGCGTGGCCAGCATCATCGCGGCAAGAAGCAGGCTCAGCATCCGTTTCATCATAGGGGCCCTCCTGTTTATTGGAACTTCACGACCCGCGGAGGCCGTTAAAGCCCCCGCGGGTCCATTTTTTCCGGCTTTCCGGCATTAATCGAAGCAGTAGCCTTCGTTCATGTTCATGCCGGCGCCCAGAGGCACATCCACATCCTCAATGATGATCACATTCGGATTGAACGGGGTGTGCGTATGCGTATTGGTAATGGTCACGGTCGCGCCGTCCATGCTGTAGGAGACCTTGTAGCCTTCCGGCACATTGTCCTCCTGCACAGCGTAGATCAGCAGGCTGCCGTCAGCGGCAAACCTGGGCAGACCGTTCAGGGTCACGGTCCAGTTGTTGCTCTCGTCCAGCACCAGCTGGTAGCTGGCCTCGCTGCTGCTCACCGTCACGGAGATATCCACGGGGCGGAGCTTGTCCCGGTCGTCCTCATCGTCCCAGACCTTGCGGACCGTCAGGTCCATCACCGCCTGGTTGATGGTGTTGGTAAAGCTCGCGGTGGCACCGTCAATGGTCATCACACCGGTGGTGCCGGTGGAGGTGGTCTCAATGCCGGTGTAAGTCTCCTCGGTCACGGTGTAGGTGGCGTCCACGGGGATCTCCAGGCTGATGCTCTGGCGGTGGCCCAGCTGCACGGTGGCGTAGCCGTTCACAAAGGTGACGGTGCTCTCATTGCCATTCTGGTCCACGGCGGGCACGGCCCTGGTCAGCGGCGTGCCGTCCACCCGCTCCACATATACCGTAAAGTTGAACAGGCGGGTGATGGTGTCGGGATCCAGCGTGTTGGAGGCGATCGTCTTGGAAATGGTCAGCTGGCCCGCGTTGCGGGTGTTGGTAATGGTGGCGGTAATGCCCACGCCGCTCACCGTGCCGGTGCGGTTGGTATAGCCGGTGGTGTAGTCGTCATAGGTGTAATCCGCCTCGGTCACGGTGTAGCCCGTGTCTCTCGGGATGCCCACGATCTCCACGCTGCTGTTGCCGCGCACCTGGATGTTGGCCACCGCGTTGCCGGAGGCATCGGCGGTGAATACCACTTCCTTGCGGTCAGCGGTCAGGTAGGTGCCGGCGATGGGGATGTTGTCCTCGCGGGCCAGCAGGGTCACCTTCACATTAAAGGTGATTGCCTCTGCCGCGTTGCCGGCCAGCGCCTTGCGGATGATCAGGCTGTCCAGATTGCGGGTGTTGGTAAACGCGGCCTCAATGCCCTCGTCGGATACGGTGCCCTCCGCGCCGGTGGCCTCCGTCAGGTAGCCTTCGGCCTGGTAGTCGTCCTCGGTCACCACATAGGCGGTGCCCAGGGTGATGTCGAGGAGCTCCAGGGTCTCGCCGCCCTTCAGGGAGAAGGTGGCGGTGGCGGTAGTGCCGTCCGCGCTCAGGTCAAAGTCCAGCGTTCCGGCTGTCTGACCGTTCTTCAGGGTGTTGTAGCTTGCCGCAGGCAGCGCGCCGTCCACGCCGGTGAGGGTCACCGTAAAGATGAACGCCATGTCGGGATCGACAGCATTGCCACTCAGCGTCTTGGATACGATCAGGGTGCCCGCGTTCCGGGTATTGGTGCAGGTCCAGTCGTAGGTCTGACCCTCGGTCTTGGCCTCGGTGCTCTCCACAGCGCCCTCGGCAATGCGGTGCTTGTCCGTCGTGCCGTCGGGATAGGTGATCTCAGGCGTCAGGAAGCCCTCCGCCTTGTAATCCTCCTCCACCATGCGGTAGGTGGTGCCTACCAGCACATTGGTCAGCGTCAGAGTCTTGCCACTGGACAGGGTCGTGGTGTAGGTCACCGTCTGGCCGTCGATGACACGCAGGACTTCCGTATCGTTCTCGCTGATCACGGGCAGGTTGTCCTCAACGGCGTTGCCCTCCGTGTCGGTCAGCTCGATGTCGTCCTCATAGGTCAGGGTCAGGGTGAAGGCAAAGTCGCCCACATTGTCCAGACCGGTGCCGGTCACCGCCTTCGTCAGGCTGATCTCGCCGGTGGTACGGTCATTGGTCACCGTGGCGGTCTGCGCTTCCTCTTCGCCCGAGCCGATGGTGCCTTCCTCGTTCTCATAGGTGGTGGTGTAGTCGTACGCACGGGCGCTGGCCTCGCTCACGGCATAGGTCGTGCCGGTCACGATGTCCTCCAGCTCCAGCGTCTCGCCGCCCTTCAGCTCAAACACCACGGTGGCGGTGTTGGCCCCGGTATCCACGGTGGCGGTCAGAGGCTCGGTTGCGGTCTCGCCGTTCTTCTTCACGGTGAAGCTGCTCTGGGGCGCCACGCCGTCGGCGTAGGTCAGCACCACGGTCATCTCGTAGGCCTGGCCCAGGTCGCTCGCGTTGCCCGTCAGCACCTTGCCCACCGTCAGGGTGGAGGCATTCCGGGTATTGGTGCAGGTCCAGTCGTAGGTCTGACCCTCGGTCTTGGCCTCGG
>R03__coassemble_1179_pt1 | contig 12705 bp, 9 predicted proteins | sample R03__metabat2_high_PE_065 | metagenome-assembled genome bin R03 | reverse complement strand
TTCGCTCTGCGGAGCGACCAAAGGGCTTTCCGGTCGCCCTTTGGAAACCTTCGGGGCCGCAACTCTTTTGGAATTCCCTACATCCCTGATTTTCAGTAAAGGAGCCATGTCTATGCGTGCCATCGGTGCATCGGACGCTTTCATTTATTTCACCAGTACCGGACCCGGCAATACCATGGAGATCCGCATGGATGTGGTTTTGTCCCGGCCTGTGGCGGCGGAGCAGCTGCGGCAGGCGGCGGACGGAGCGCTGGCGCTGTTTCCGGAATTCTCCGTGCGGCTGGTGACCCGGGGCGGGCACCTGATGTATCAGGAAAACCACGCCCCCGTGCGGGTGTATGAGACCGACGCCCCCAAGGACTTCGCCGTGACCTATTGCACACAGGAGACCAACGGCCATGTGCTCTGGCTGCTGCTGGACAAAAATGACCCGCGGCGCTTCAGTCTGTGCTGTCTGCACGGCATGTCGGATTTCGCAGGCATTTTTGTGCTGCTGAAGACCCTGCTGTACCGGCTGCGGCTGCTGCTGGAGCCGGGCTTTTCCGCCACGGAGGAGGAGCTGCGGGCGGCAAAGATCCGCACCGCCGTGCCGGAAAAATGGGATGCCCCGGAGCGGCTGGACCCCTACATGGCCTATGGCACAGCCCCCCAGGCGCCCGCCGCTGCGCCGGAGACCCCCTTTGCGGTGCAGGGCCTGCCCCTGTATGAGCCGACGGATGGCCGCAACCATAACTACGACATCACCCTGAGCACCTCGGCGTTCCTGGCAAAGAGCCGGGAGCTGAAGACCAGCTTTGCGCCCCTGCTGGTGAGCGTGCTCACCGACGCCGTGGCGGACTGCTTCGACGCGGGGGAGGAGAAGATCATCGCCTCCCTGCCGGTGGACATGCGTGCCGTCTTTGGGGCGGACACGGTGGTCAACTTCTCCGACGGGGTGCTGCTGCCCCTCTCTGCGGAGCAGCGTTCGCTGCCGGTGGCGGAGCAGTGCGCGCTGGTCCGGGCGGAGCTGGATGCCCAGCGCACAAGGGAATTCCTCGCCCCGGCCCTGTATGGCAAGGCCCGGTCGGCCCTGGCCATGGCGGAGGGCCCCTACGCGGAGACCGCCGCCCGGGTGCTGGAGCCGGTGCTCACCAAGGCCCCGAGAAAGGTTCCCATGACCTATGTGATGACCTATCCCGGCAGGCTGGACATGCCCGCCCCGCTGGCAGGACTGGTCACCTGGGCTCAGCCCCGCTCGGTTCAGGGCAGGGTGAGGTTCTTCTTCCTGATCTCCACCTATGGGGATGAGATGACCATTCAGGTGTGCCAGCGCTATGACGGAGACGCCCTGCCGCTGGCGCTGGCGGAGGCCGCCTGCCGGCTGGGGCTGAAGTCCGTCATGACGGACCGGGGCACCCTGAGGCAGAGCTGTCTGGATCCCGCAAGGCTGGAAGAAGTCGCAACCAATTGACAGGAGCATGCACGATGAGCGGCCAGTACGAATTTTCTGTTGTCACGCCCTTCCATAATACCGACCTGGCGCTGTTTGCCCAGGCGGTGGCCTCCATGCGGGCCCAGACCTATGGCTATGAGCGCATCCAGTGGGTGGTGGTGCTGCACAACTGCGCCCGGGAATATATCGACGGCGTCCATGCCCTGCTGGACGGGGACGAAAATGTGCTGCTGCTGCGGCTGGACAACCCAAACCACACCGCCTCCAGCCCCCGCAACTATGGCATGGGCTTTGCCACGGGCCGCTACATCGGCTTTCTGGATTCGGACGACAGCTTTACGCCGGAATACGCCGAAACCGTGCTGGAGGCCATCCGCCGCAATGAGGCGGAGGTGGCGGTGTTCCGCCGGGAATACGAGATGGAGGACAAAAACCTCACCACGGTGACCGAGCTGGTGCTCTGGGACCAGACCCGGCGGGAGATCCTGCTGCGGGGGGAGCAGATCAACGATGAGCGCCTCTTTGTCAGCGCCTGGGGCCTGGTCACCTCCAAGGTGTTCGACCTGGCCTTCCTCCGCCGCCACGGCATCACCTTCGACGAGGAGGTGGCCCTGGGGGAGGATTTCCTCTTCTGCATCGAGGTGTATTCCCGGGCCGCCTGTGTGCTGGTGATGCCCCAGTTTATCGGCTATCACTATGTGATCCACGGCACCTCCATCGTGCAGGAGAGCGGCACCCCCGGCGACAAGCTGGTGTTCTTCTCCAGGGGCTATGTCAAAATGCTGGGCCGGGGCGTGGAGCAGGGCTTTCCCATGAACGCCACCATCAACGCCCTGGTGGCCATCATTGCCCGCAAAATGCTGGGCAGCGGCAGCATCACCATGGCCCAGCGCCTGGAGATCCGGGACCTGCTCAAGCCCTTTATCGACATGAGCCGCCCCATCACGCCCAACAAGGTGTACCCCCTCAAGCGGGCTACCGACCTGTATGAGATCAACCACAGCGTGATCCTGCACCCGGAGCAGTGGGCCGACACCGCCGGCGGCGATCTGCTCCTGTCCGGGGACGGCAACGAGCGGGCCTCCGGCAAAAACGCCCTGCTGCAGGGCATTCTGGAGCGGGGGGCGGATACCGACCTGGGCCGGCGCTACGGCTTTGCCAACCTGTGGACCGTGGGGGCCTATCAGGCCAAGGTACCCCTGAGCGATGCGGACACCTACCGCCCCTGGATCCGCCTGCAGACCCGCACCGGCGAGAGCGGCATCTTTTCCGCCGACCCGATCCTGACCTACTATACCGATTTTGACGCGGACGGCCGGCCCATGCTCTTCCCCTGCACCGAGAGCGGCATGCGCCAGTATGAGGAGCAGATGGAGCAGGTGCTGAAGGGCCAGACCACCTTCCTCAACATGGAGTGCCTGCCCGGCGGCGAGGGCTATAACGACCGGGCGGCCAGCGAGAGCCTGTGCGCAGCCTTCCTGCGCCGGTATTACGCGAGGGTCTATCCCCGCCTGCGGGGCACGGGCACCCACCTCACCGCGCCCCAGGCCCTGTTCTTCCCGCCGGAGAAGGCGGATACCCGCTATGCCCGCCTGCTCTTTGCCCTGAAGAACCGGGAGCTGGAGCAGATCTGGTCCATGAACGCCTGGGAGCTGCTGGACCTGATGGAATACCTGGAGAGCGTGTGGTCCTCCCTCTGCGATGACATTGCCGCGGGGGAAATGAGTGATGCCTGCGGCCTTTCCCGGGATTTCCGCCAGGAGCTGGACATGTATCTCCTGCCGGACCCGGAGCGGGCGGCGGAGCTGCGGCAGATTTTTTCCGGCGGCTTTACCCGGCCTGTCGCGCCGCTGGTGTGGCCCAGGCTGCGCCGGGTGATCGCCTGCGGCAGCGGCGACTACACCATGTACGGCGACCATCTGTCCGCCTGCCTGGGAGACATTCCCCTCCGCAACGGCGCGCTGATCGTGTGCGGCGGCATCCTGGGCATTGCCTCCCATGGCTTTAATGAATACCGGCTGGACAATTCCCTGTGCTTCTGCGAGTTCCTCACCGGCGACGGACAGGTGGTCACGGCGGAGGGGGTGCAGGCGAGGGTGGCCTACGAGCCGGTCCTTACCACCTATTCCGGCCTGTACCGCTACAAGACCGGCGCCGTGATCTACATCACCCGGGTGGAGGAGGGGCAGATCTATTTCCGTCCCCTCACCCGGCTGTACCGGGGCGTGCGCCTGGGAGAAAGCGGGCTGCTCAGCGGCTATTCTCTCTACGAGCCGCTGAAGGAGCTGGAGACCCGGCATGGCGTCCGGGTGGTGGACTGCGCCTTCTGGGGAGACGAAGGCGGCATCACCGTGATGCCGGAGGCCTCCGCCCATGCGGGGGAGGCGGAGAAGGCCGCCGCGCTGGATGTGGAGCGGCTTGGCGATGAGCTGCGCGAAGCGCTGGAGCGGAGCACCGGCCTCAGCCTGCCGCCTGTCCGGGTGGCCTTCAGCCGCCCAGGCAGTCATATCAGATTGCGGAACCGCCAGGGCGAGGCGCTGGGCGTCAGCCCGGACCAGATTTATCCCACCCACTACGCGGCGGATCCGTCGGATCAGCAATTCCTGTGGGAGAACCGGATATAAGAAAGGAGCCATCACCGATGGACCTGATTGACCGTTCCTATTATGATGTATTGTCAGAGCAGGCTGCCCTCTACCCGGACCGGGACGCGGTGGTCATGGGGGAGGAGCATCTGACCTATTCCGCCATGGTGCGGCAGGTGGACCGGATCGCCCGGGGGCTGGCGGCCTCCGGCATTCGCAGGGGCGACCGGGTCACCCTGTGGGGCGCGGCCAGCCCTCAGTGGCTGTGCTGCTACTACGGCATCATCCGGGCCGGCGCAGTGGCGGTGGTGCTCAATGCCAACCTGACCGTGAAGGACGCGGTGCCCCTCATCACCTATGTGGACAGCGTGGCGGTGCTCTTTGGCAAGAGCCATGACCTGAAGGGTGCGGCGGCGGAGGCCGCCTCCCTGGCGGAGCAATGCGGTCTGTCGGCCGGCAGGGTCATCCCCCTGTCCGATGTGCCCATGGCCGACGCCCCGGACATCGACCGCACCGGCTGGAGCACCCATGAGGACGCCTATGTCATCTACACCTCCGGCACCACGGCCTTCCCCAAGGCGGTGGCCACCGCCCAATTCGGCATCATCAACTCCTGCGCCCGGCTGGCCAAAGCCATCCACCGGGAGGAGGCCCACCGGGCCGTAATGGCGGTGCCGCTGTTCCACGCCTATGGCCTGATGGTCAGCTGGATCTACCTGCAGCACGGCGGCACGGTGATCATTCCGGGCCGCATCAAGGCCGAGGATGTGGCGGACGCCGTGGAGCAGGGCGATGCCACGGACCTGTGGTCGGTGGCGGTGATCTATCAGGGCCTGATCGATAATCCGCTGCTGAAGGAGCGGGTGGCCGACCGGCTGGAGCTGTGCACCATCGCGGGCAGCTACACCACCCCCGTGCAGTTTATGCGCTATGAGAGCAACCTGCACCGGGCCACCTTTGTCAACATGTACGGCATGACGGAGACCTGCGCCGCCTGGTGTCTCACCCGTCCGGAGGACAGCGAGAACATCCGCTACACCACCGTGGGCCAGGCCATCGAGGATGTGGAGGCCGCCATCTGCGATGCGGAGGGCAGTATCCTTCCCCCGGGCAATGTGGGTGAGGTCATCACCCGGGGCTTCCACCTGAAAAACAGCTACCTGAAGCTCCCGCCCGAAAAGCAGGCCGTGGATGCCGACGGCTGGCTCCACTCCGGCGACCTGGGCGTGATGGACGCCGTGGCCCACCTCCAGATCGTGGGCCGCATCAAGCACATCATCATCACGGGCGGCTAAAACATTGCCCCCGCCGAGATCGCGGCGGAGGCCATGGCCGTGGATTGCGTCAAGTCCTGCCGGATCTTCGGCTACCGGGACCGCATCTATGGCGAAAACCTGGCGGCCTGCATCATCCCGCAGGAGGGCGTTCCCTTCGACGAGAGCGAGGTCCGGGACCATATCAAGGCGGTGATGGGCTCCTACAAGACCCCTGCCTACTATATCCTCTTTGACAGCTTCCCCCTCAACGCCAACGGCAAGGTGGACCAGCGGGCCCTCCACATGGACATGCTCTACCGGATGCACCGGCTGGCCATCAGCGGCAAGCTGCAGAAGGGCATCCGCATCATGGCGGTCTCCATGAAGAACAGCGCCTACTGCACCGTGCCCATGGCGGACCTGGCGGAGTCCTGCTCGCTGAACCTGGGCTTTGGCCCCCAAAAGGCAGCCCGCATCCGGCTGGCGGTGGAGGAAATGATGAGCCTGCGGGTCAGCGAGGCCGGGGAGAGCATCGGCGACATCCAGATGGAGATTCTGTGCTACACCAACTATCTGCGGGTCGCCTTTACCGACCCCAACATGGTGCCGGAGCTGGACGGGGAGCAGCGGGAAAACCGCCGCATCTCCATGGCCATCATCACCCGCATGGCGGACGATACCTTTATCGAGCCTGAGACGAAGTCCAATTTCTACGCGGAGATCGACTTCGCCTATGACCGGGACTTCAATGTGCAGGATTTCCTGATGCAGCACGAGCGGATCGAGTAAAAAAGGAGTACACCATGGAGCGATACACTCATCCGGTGCGGGTCACCGGCGGCATGATCCGGGGTCTCCTCAGCGAGGATGGCAGCCTCAGCACCTACCTGGGCATCCCCTACGGGGCGGCGCCGGTGGGCCCTCTGCGCTGGCGGGCCCCTGTGGCCCCGACCCCCTGGAGCGGTGTGCGGGACTGCGTCCGCTTTGGCCCGGCCCCCGTGCAGGCGCCGCAAAAGCCCTTTCTCATGTGGAGCGAGGAGTTCATCATCCGGGACACCGGCTACAGTGAGGACTGCCTCACCCTGAACCTCTGGGCTGCCAACGACGGCGCGGCAGACAAGCCCGTGCTGGTGTATTTCCACGGCGGCGGCTTCAATACCGGCGGCAGCTCCTGCGCGGTGTATGACGGCACGGAGATGGCCCGCCGGGAGCTGGTGTTTGTCAGCTTCAACCACCGGGTGGGGGTCCCCTCCCTGTATACCACCCCGGAGATGACGGCGGAGGGCGGCTGCGGCAATGAAATGCTGCGGGACGCCATCGCCATGCTGCGCTGGGTGCGGAGCAACATCCGCGCCTTTGGCGGCGATCCGGACCGGGTGACCCTGATGGGCCAGTCCTCCGGCGCGGGGGAGATCAACGCCCTGATGGCCTCTCCGCTGGCGGAGGGACTCTTCCGCCGGGCCATCTCCATGAGCCTGAACGACCTGAAGCCCGCCGGCCGTGCCCCGGAGTGGCGCGCCCTGGCGGAGGAGCAGGCCATGTGGCAGGAGCTGTATCCCGGAAAAACGCCCGAGGAGATGCGCGGCCTGCCGGCGGAGGAGCTGGTGATCCGCTTCCCCAAAGCCGCCCGGCCCTGCCTGGACGGCCAGGTGCTGGATCTGCCCTACCGGGAGGCCCTCGCGGCAGGCCGCTCCGCCGGGGTGGACCTGATGCTGGGCGCGGTGGCGGGGGACATCCGCATCGTCAACACCTGCTACGGCATTTTTGTGGGCAAGGTGGAATGGACCGACGAGGAGCTGCGGCAGCGGCTGCATGCCTTCTTCGGGGAGCGCTATGAGGAGGCCGCGGCCCTCTATCCGCTGGAGAGCGACAACCTGCCCAATGGGCCGCGGCAGGTGGACACGGATTACCTGCTGGCGGGCATGCTGGCTCTGGCCGGGCTCCGGAGGGAGCGTGGCGGCCGCACCCATGTGTACTATTACGATCACCTGCTGCCCGGCAGCGAGGCCTTCGGGGTGTTCCACTCCTGTGAGGTGCCCTACTTCCTCAACAACCTGACCTCCGCCCGCCCCTGGACGGAGACCGACCGCGCCTTTGCCGCCGGCCTGGCCGACCGGGTGGCGGCCTTCGCCCAAACCGGCGATCCCGGCTGGCAGCCCACCGACGGCGCGGGCTACGAGCTCCTTTCCGCGGAGGTGTGCGCCCACCAGACCCTCTCTCCCGAAAAGTACGCCTTCTGGATGTATGTGTTTGGGTGAAATCCCAAATGAAAACGCCGGTCCCCGGATACGCGCTTTGCGTTCCGGAGACCGGCGCTGTTTTTATCCCAATACCTTTGCCACGGTCTCTTCATCAAACTGGCGGGTGTAGAGGCGCCAATAGTGGCCCCTGGCCCGCAGCAGCTCCTCGTGGGTGCCCTGCTCAATGATCCGACCGTTATCCACCACCAGGATCAGGTCCGCGTTCCGCACGGTGGAGAGCCGGTGGGCGATCACCAGTGAGGTGCGGCCCCGGATCACCGTGTCGATGGCGTGCTGGATGCGCTGCTCTGTCAGCGTGTCCACCGAGGCGGTGGCCTCATCCAGCACCAGGATCCGGGCGTCCGCCAAGATGGCACGGGCCAGGCAGATCAGCTGTTTTTCTCCTGTGGAGAGCATGCTGCCGCCTTCGCCCACCTGGGTATCCAGTCCGTGCTCCATGCGGGCCACCACCTCGTCGGCGGAAACCAGCTTCAGGGCCCGGTCGATCTCCGCATCGGTGGCGTTCAGGTTTCCGTAGAGCAGGTTCTCCCGGATTGTGCCGGAAAACAGATGGGGATTCTGCAGCACATACCCCAGGGAGGAGTGGAGCCACAGCTGGCTGCGCTCCCGGGCGTCCCGGCCGTCGATCAGCACCCGCCCGGAGGTAGGCTCGTAAAAGCGGCACACCAGGTTCACCAGCGTGCTTTTGCCCGCGCCGGTCTCCCCCACAATGGCCACATTGGTTCCGAAGGGGATGCTGAGGGAGAAATGCTCCAGCACATTCTCGTCCCCGTCCGGGTAGCGGAAGGTCACATCCTCAAAGGCGATGTCCCCGTGGAGAGGCTCCCAGTTCTCCCGCTTCGGGGCAAAGGTGTCGCCGTATTTCGCGATCACCTCCGGGGTGTCCCGCACATCCGACTCGCTGGCCATCAGCCGGGTAAAACGCTCGATGTTCACCTGGGTGGTGATCATGTCGGAAATCACATCGATCAGCCAGCGCACCGGCTCCATCATGTTTTGGGCGTAGGTCATAAACATGGAGAAGGTGCCCACCTCCTCCGCGGCGATCAGGCCGCCCTGCCACAGCACAATGGCCAGCGCGCAGGAGGAGGCCAGGTTCATGGTGACCGAGAACAGGCCCCGCAGCCGGGCGGCCCGTACGGATTTGTGCCGCATATCGGCGGTATTGCCCACAAACTCCCGGCCCATCCGCTCCTAAGCCACCAGCAGCTTGATGGTTTTTGCACCGGTGATGCCCTCGTTAAAGTCGGATGTGATGCGGGAGTTGATCTCCCGGATCTCCCGGTTCACCCGCACCAGTCGCCGCTGGAACAGGCTGAAGATCACGGCGATCAGCGGCACGATGAGGGTCACCAGCAGGGCCAGCCGGGCGTTGGTGGCAAACATCACCGCCACCGCCCCGATGAGAAAGGCGAAGTGCCAGGTGCCCTCCATCATCGTCCAGGAAAAGAGGGTGCCGATGCGGGAGGTGTCGCTCATCACCCGGGAGTGGATATAGCCCACGCTGTTCTGGTTGAAATAGCCGAAGGACAGGGTCTGCAGGTGGTTGAAGGCCGCATCCCGCAGGTCCCGGTTCACCCGCACCTCGGTGGCGGTGGCCATGGTGCAGGAAAAATAATTGGCCACGCTCTGGGCCGCCACGCAGGCGGTATACAGCAGGGCGAACCATCCCAGGGTGTCCAGGGTGCCCAGGGTCACAAAGTGGTTGAGGGAATAGCGCTCAAACAGGGGCACGGCGATGTCCACCGCGCTGGCGGCGCAGCCCAGCAGCACCATCAGCAGGATGGCCCGCCGGTGGGGACGGATGTAGGGCAGCATTTTCGGGATGCCGAAGAAGGGCATCTGGCCGTTCGTTTCCTTTTTCATGCCTGCGCCGCCTCCTCTCCGTTCATGGACTGCAGGGCGGCGATTCGGCTGTACAGCCCGCTGCCGCGGGAAAGCTCCTCCGGGGTGCCCTGCTCGGCGATCCTGCCGTGGTCCAGCACAATCACCTGATCCGCCCGGGACAGGGTGGTGATGCGGTGGGAGATGAGGAAGATGGTGGCGCTGCCGAAGCGCTTTTCCAGCTCCGCCCGGATCTTCGCGTCCGTTTCGGTGTCCACGGCGGAGAGGGAGTCGTCCAGCACCAGCACGGGGGTCTGCTGGGCCAGGGCCCGGGCGATGGCCGCTCGCTGCTTCTGCCCGCCGGAGAGGGTCACGCCCCGCTCTCCCACAAAGGTGTCGTATTTTTTGGAAAAGCCCTGCACAGTCTCGTCCAGGCAGGCGGAGCGGGCAGCCTCCCGCAGTTCCTCCTCACTCATGTCCGGCCGGGTGATGGTGATGTTCTCCTTCAGCGTGCGGGAAAAGAGGAAGGGCTCCTGGCTCACCATGCCGATGTGCTGCCGCAGCCAGGAGGTGCGGATTTTTTGAATGTCCACCCCGTCCACGGTGATGGTGCCGTAGCCCTCCGGCAGGTCGTAGAGCTTGTCCAGCAGGTACATCAGGGTGGATTTCCCGCTGCCGGTGCCGCCCAGGATGCCCACGGTGCTGCCGGCCTTCACGGTAAAGCTCACATCCCGCAGCACCTCCTCACTGCCCTCATAGCGGAAGCTCACATGGTCAAAGCAGATGTCCCCGCCCAGATCGGGGCAGAGGCCCTGGGGGTCGTCCCGCTCCTCCTCCGCGGCCATGATGTCCTGAATACGCCCCACCGAGACCCCCGCCTTGCTCATTTCGGAGATCATCCGGCCCAGCTCCTTGATGGGCCAGGTGAGCATGGCGTTGTAGGAGATAAAGGCCACATAGGAGCCGGCGCTCATGCCGCCGTTTACGCAGAAAGCCGCACCGGCAATCACCACCAGCATCACCTGCAGCCCGGAGAGCAGGTCGGAGATGCTCCAGAAGCGGCTCATCAGCTCCGCCATGCGCACCCACAGCCCGGTGTAGTGGGTGTTGAGGGCCCGGAAGCGGTCCTGCTCGTATTTTTCCCGGCCAAAGGCCCGCACCACCCGCACGCCGGTCAGGTTTTCCTGCACCAGGGCGGAGAGGCGGCCCTCCTCCTCATCGCAGGCCAGAAAGCCTGCCTCCAGCTTGTGATGGAAATGGACAGAATACCACAGAATCACCGGAATGGGCGCCAGGGCCACCAGCGCCAGCCGGGTGTCCATGCCAAACATAAAGGCGGTGGAGAAGGCCACCAGCGCCACAATGCGCAGGATGTTGGTCAGCTGCTCGGAGATAAAGTTCCTGGTGGTGTCGATGTCAGAGGTGCAGCGCTGGATGATGTCGCCGGTCTGGTGCCGCATATGCCAGGCAAAGGGCAGGCGCTCAATGTGGCCAAAGAGGGTATCCCGCATGGTTTTTACCAGGGTTTCGGCACCCTTGGTGTTGCTCACGCGAAAGCAGTATTTGGCCAGTACATTCACGGCGGCTACCACCAGCACAGCCAGGCCCAGGATCCACATATGCTCCGCGATATAGCCAAAGCCGCCCACCGCGTCCACCAGCCGCATCACCGGGGCAGGAAAATCCGGTTCCTGCCCGCCGATGGCGTTATCGATGGCTGCCCGGATGATCTGCGGGGTAATCAGGTCCGCCAGCGCGGCGATGGTGGTCATCAGGATGCTGGCGGCAAAATACCGCTTGCTTCCCCGCAAAACGCGCAGCAGCAGACGGAATTTTTCATGGGTGTTTTTCTTCATGATATATGCTCCCGTTTCGCAGTCTCCCTTGCTTCCTCTCATGATGGGGCTTCCACCAGGTCATAGCCCACCCACACGGTGCGCCGCAGGCCGTCAAAGTCGAAGGCCACGCAGCAGCGGCGGCGGCCCCGGTCCAGCTTGACGATCTCGCCCTGCAGGCCTGCCCATACCGGGTCGGACAGGCGCACCCGGTCCCCCTGCTCCACGGCCTTTACCGTGCCGATCACGCCCCGCTTTTCGTAGAGCCCGAGGGCAAACTCCCGGTCGCTCCAGCTCAGCTCACCGTCGCCCAGCCAGCGGATGATGCCGTCGATCCACAGCCGCTCCCGGAGCGGCTCCTCGGTGTAGAGAAAAATATATCCGGGCAGATAGTCGTGCTTCTCCTCCAGCATCTGCCCCTTTACCCATTTCCGCTGGAGGACGGCGGGGGAGAAGCACTCGCACGCCAAAGCCCGCCGCAGCATGGCGGCCACCATCCCGCACTTCTGCGTTTCGGCAAAGATGCAGTACGCATGCATGGCGTGTCCCTCCTTTTTTCTTTCAGGCAGTTTTCCTTTTAAGTATATCATCAGTGGAGAGAAAAAGCAATCGGGGGAGGATCGCTACGGCGGAAGGGCCCCCGCCCGCACGGAAGTCCGCATATCTGCCTCCGCAAAGAAACAGGTGACAAATTTGAAGGGACGGTGTATAATAAAAGCGGAAGGACAGAGAGGGGCGGGAGGAATTGGAGTCGATGGACACAAACAAAAGGATTCCCATCACGGATGACTACATGTTTGGCTATGTGATGCGCCAGCCCGGCATTTGCGCCGCTGTGATTGAGACCTTATTGCCGGGGATCCATATTGCGCAGGTGAAGTTTAAGGACGAAGACGAGCGCACCCCCGAAACCCAGAAGTCCATTCAGGGCGCCATGGGCACCCACAGTGTCCGCCTGGATGTATACCTGGATGATGGGAAAACGGTATTCAATGTGGAGATGCAGACAGGCAACAAGGCGAACCTCCCCAAGCGTGTCCGCTTCTATGGCGCTCGTATCGACTGCGACCAGCTGGCCGCTTCGGCAGACCACAATCTGCTTCGTCCGACCTATGTGATTTTTATCTGCACCTTCGATCCCTTCCATCAGGGCAGATATTGCTACAGCTTTGAGAACCGCTGTGCGGAGGATCCCGGGCTTCAGCTACAGGATGAATCCTACAAGCTGTTTTTCAACACAACCGGCAGTCAGGGCGAGATCAGCGAGGAACTGAAAAAGCTGCTGGCATACTTCAATCGCCGGGAAATGGATTCGGAAATTCAGGATGGCGGACTGATCCGTCAGATTGATGAAATTGTGGAAATCGCAAATCAGGACGCAGAATGGAGGCGGGAATATATGACCTATGTGCAGGCGCAAATGGATGCAAAAACAGAGGGCATGAACCTCTTGAGTAAGCTCATCAGCATCCTGATGAAGCAGGAACGCTACGGCGATATACAGGCAGCTGC
>R03__coassemble_1158_pt1 | contig 12882 bp, 13 predicted proteins | sample R03__metabat2_high_PE_065 | metagenome-assembled genome bin R03 | reverse complement strand
TTGTGTGGGGTCTGGTCAACGGCGGACGGCCCACCAGCGAGTTCCCGTCCCACTTCATGAACCACTCTGTGCGCGGGGCCGCCACCAACGGCGCGACCCGTGTGATCTATCACGCCCATCCCGCCAATGTGATCGCCATGACCTATGTGCTGCCCCTCACCGACCGTGACTTCTCCCGTGCCCTGTGGAAGAGCGCCACTGAGTGCCCCGTGGTGTTCCCCGGCGGCGTTGGCGTGGTGCCGTGGATGGTGCCCGGCGGTGCTGACATCGCCATGGCCACCTGCGAAAAGATGAAGGAATTCGAAGCCGCCGTCTGGGCCCAGCACGGCCTGTTTGTGTCCGGCCCCGATTTCGACATCACCTTCGGCCTGATGCATACCATCGAGAAGTCTGCCCAGATCTGGGTGCTGCAGAAGTCCACCGGCCTGCCCGAGCTGCAGACCATCACCGATGATGCCCTGAAGGCCATTGCCCACGATTTCGGCGTGACCCTGCGGGAGGATTTCCTGGACTGATCCGTTTTTTCTTCAAGCCGTCCCGGAAGCTCCGGGATGGCTTCTTTGTGTTTTCATCTTCTTGTTTCGGAGGAACCTTCCATGCGTGAAAAAAAGCCTTCCCTTCTGAAGCGGCTCTTTGAGGGCCTTCCCACCGATCCCAAACTGCTGGCTGGCCTGCTGCTGGGGCTGTATTGCATCTCCGGCCTTTTCGGCTTTTTGTACGAAACCGGCTTTTATCTCCTTAATGACGGCTATCTCAGCCGCCGGGGCAACGCCTTCGGCCCCTGGATCGAGCTGTACTCCCTGGGCGGGCTGCTGATCTTCCTGGCCTGCTGGCGGCTAAGAAAAAAGCCCTGGCTGGTGGCCCTGGTCAGCGGCGGCCTGTGCGGGGTGCTGGAGCTGATCGTAGGCTGGATCCTGTGGGAGGGCTGCCATATGCGCGCCTGGGACTACAATGTGGAAAAGTGGAACTGGGGCAATCTCGGCGGCTATGTCTGCTTCCGCTCGGTGCTGGTGTTTGCCCTTTCCGGCATGCTGCTGGTCTATGTGGTGGTGCCGCTTCTCCTCCACCTTTCCAAAAAAATGAAGCCGACCACCTTCTTGCTGGTGTTCGGCATCCCCGGCGTTCTCTGCCTGGCGGACAACATTTACAACGACCTGTTCGTGAATGTGTTCCACCTGCCCGGCGCGATCCAGTTCTGGTACAACACCGGCCTGTACGGGGAGCATGTTTCCGGCATTGAGTTTGTCACCAAGAGCATTGTGGAGTAATCAGAATGGACATTATTAAAAAATGGTTGAGGCTGTAGGGCGCGCCCTCCGTTTCCCGGCGTGTTCTCTTTCTGTTGTGCGGCATTCTGATCCTGCTGATGAGCCAGCCGCTGTCCAGCTATGTACACTATGTGGTAGGCACAGCGGCCTTGGTTGTTTCGCTGGAGCTGCTCTATGAGGCCATCCGGGAAAAGAGCTTTACCCGGAAGGACGACACCCGGCTGGCCACCGCCATCATCGGCTTGCTGCTGGGCGTACTGATCATCATCAAGCAACACAACTCCATTCCCCTGATTGCCGTGGCCTGGGGCCTCAGCGGCCTTGCGGGAGGCGTTACCGAGCTGACCCACGCCTCCTACGCCATCGCTCACCGGGAGCGCTTCGCCCTCAAGCTGATCCATGGCCTGATTGAAACGACCCTGGCCCTGATCCTGATATTTGACCCCCACGAAGCCATCCGGGATCACATCTTTATCCTGGGGCTGGAAATGCTCGTGCAGGCCTTCGCCGCCCAGCATGAGCACTGAGCTCAGCGGATCGGCAGGATCACAATCTCCATGGGTATGTCCTTGCCGCAATCCTCGATCGCCTGCTCCGCCGCATTGGCCAGGCCGCCACAGCAGGGCACCTGCATCCGCACCAGGGTAACGCTGCGGATGTCATTGTACTTCAAAATTTCTGTCAGCTTTTCACTGTAGTCCACAAAGTCCAGCTTGGGGCACCCGATCAGCGTGACCCGGTCTTTCATAAACCGCTCATGAAAATCCCCACAGGCGTAGGCGGTGCAATCCGCCGCCACCAGCAGGTCCGCCCCCTGAAAATAAGGGGCCTGCACAGGAGCCAGCTTCAGCTGTACCGGCCAGTTGCTCAGCCGGGATGCGACAGCCGGCTTTTTTGCTGCCGCCAGCTCCGCCTTGTGGGCCTGAACCGCCGCCTCGTTATAGGGAGCCGCCTCCCGCTGCACAAAGCTGATGGCCCCCTGCGGGCAATTGGGCAGGCAATCCCCCATGCCATCGCAGTAATCGTCCCTGGTCAGCACCGCTTTCCCATTCCGGATGGCGATGGCTCCCTCATGGCAGGCTCTGGCACACAGGCCGCAGCCATTGCACTTTTCCGTATCAATCTGAATGACCTGTCTCAGCATAGCTCCAGTTCCTTTCCCAAGTCCTCGTACACAACGGGATCCATATCATAGCTCACATAGGCGATCGCCTTGTATATTTTTTCCGGCAGCGGCTCCTCCGGGGCCGTGCGCTCCGCCAGCAGCAAAGCCGCCTCCAGCATGTCCCGCTTGGCCGCGCGCACCGCCGGCGGATTTTCCCCCAGCCGGCTCATATCGTACTCCGATGTATTTCCACAGGGAGACGGGCAGGTGGCGCAGCCGGGCGATACCCTGAATTTTTCCTCTGTTACTGCCCCGGCCTCCGCCGGTTCATCCACCGCCTCTCCCCGCTCCGCCGCCAGCAGACAGCACAGTGCGCGGCGCACCACCGCGTCGGTGGTATCGATCCGTCCGTTGTTGTTCACCGCGCCCACAAGACCGATCAGGGCACCGAGGATCTTCTCTCCCGACATCCTTTTTCTCCTTATTGTACCTGCTCCGCATGGTCCCGCAGCCAGGCAAAGATCTGCCCGGCGATGGGAGCGGCCGTGGTCCCGCCGGAGGTGTTCTCATCAATGTCCTCCACCAGCACCGCCACCGCAAAGGGCAGGCTGTCATCGTCATTAAAGCCGATAAACCAGCCGTAGGTGATCGCCTGACCATCGGCGGTGGAGTCGGCGGTGCCGGTCTTTCCGCAAATCGTCATTCCGGAGACCGCCGCCCGGCTGCCTGTTCCGCCCGTCACCACACTGCGCATATAGCTCTTCAGCTTTGCGGCCGTCTCAGCAGTCAGCGCCGTGCGGTATACATTGGAGGTGTAGCTCAGCCGCTGTACGCCGGCGTAGCTCACCACCTGCTTCAGCAGCCTGGGCTCCATCATCACCCCATCGTTGGCCACGGCAGCGGCAATCATGCACAGATGCATCGGTGTGGCGGAAACGCTGGCCTGGCCAAAGCCGCTGGCCGCCAGCTCATAATCGTCAGAAAAGGATTGGGGATAGCTACTGTTCTCCACCACCAGGTCCCTGAAGAGGAAATTGTCGTTAAAGCCAAAGCCCTCGGCGGTCTTCAGCATGGCCTTTGCCCCCACATTCATGGCGATGGTGGCATACATTTTGTTGCAGCTCTCCATAAAGGCCGTTTTCAGGGTGATCACGCCATGGGATTCCCCCTGATAGTCCCCGATCATGTGTTCGCCGAAATCCAGCAGCTTTTTGTCACAGGTAAAAGAGATTTCCTCCACCCCATCAATGTTCTCCAGCGCCGCCGCCGTTGTCACGGTCTTGAAGGTGGAGCCAGGCGGATACACGGCCTGGGTGGCCCTGTTCCAGAAGGGAGAAGAGGCGCTGTTTTTTACCTCCTCCGTGATGTTCTCCGGGTCAAATTCCGGCAGCGACACCATGGCGAGCAGCTCGCCCGTTTTGTAATTCATCACCACCGCCGCGCCGTTCTTTCCGGCGGTGTTCGCATTGGCGGCATAGTACCCGGCAATGGCGGTACACAGCGCGCTGTCCGCCGTGATGGTAATATTGTCCCCATGGCGGGTTTCTCCGCTGAGCAGGCTGGAGATCAGCTACGGAAAGCTGCACTGGAAGCCATACAGATAGCTGGTCTGAAAGGACTCCACGCCGTTGGACACATTGCCATCCTCGTCCCCCAGCAGATGCACCATGGCCCGGCGGGTCGCCTCGTCCTCCTGGTAGCGACGTGTGCCGTCCGCATCGGTATATGCCAGCACCACGCCATTCCGGTCTGTCACCTCTCCGGCAATCACATTCTCCTTCTGTTCCCGCACCCTGGGATTTTTGCTGGAGGAAAACCAGCGGTTGCCATAGGTGATCACGCTGTAGCCGCCATAGGCCACCAGCAGGGCAAAAAGCAAAAACAGGAGGAGTGCCAAAAGCTTGAACCGCAGCCGCTGCTGCTTCATTGTGCCCCCTCCTTTATCTGCTTCCGGCGGTGTCATAATCCGCCAGCCGCATGTCTTCCCGCAGATCGTCTTCGTTGATGCTGCCCACACCCTGCAGCAGGCCGATCAGGCACATACTGGATACCAGTGAGGTGCCGCCATAGCTCACAAAGGGCATGGTAACGCCGGTCAGCGGGATCAGCTTGATCACGCCGCCGATAATCACAAAGGTCTGCAGGCCGATCATCACCGTGCAGCCCATGGCCACCAGTCCATGAAAGGAATGCCGCGCCGCCATAGCAATGGTGGCGCCCCGCCAGATAATGGCCACATACATCAGCAGTACGCACACACCGAAGATCAGGCCGAACTGCTCGCAGATCACGGCAAAAATGTAGTCGGTATAATACACCGGGATGGTGGTGGGAGAACCCAGCCCCAGACCCAGGCCGAACAGTCCGCCGCTGGCAATGGCCATCAGCCCCTGAATGATCTGATACCCCATGTTGTAATCCGCCCAGGGATTCTGCCAGATGGCCACCCGCTTCTTCACATGGGCAAACCGCTGATAGCCAATCACCGCCGCGCCGGCACCTCCGGCCAGCCCCAGCCCGGACATCCACAGATTGCCGCTGGAGGCATAATACAGCAGCAGTGTGGTGCCGTAATAGAGCAGGGCGGTACCCAGGTCAGCCTGCAGCATCAAAATGCCCAGGCAGGCCACCGCAAAAATGAGCCACAGGAAGAATCTTCTTTTGCTCATCAGCCAGGAGATGATCAGAATCAGGCTGAGCTTGACCACCTCGCTGGGCTGCAGCGACATGGAACCGATATAGATCCAGTTGGTGGCGCCGTTGGTTTCCCGGCCGATCAGCAACGGCAGCACCAGCAGCGCCAGTGAAGCCGGGATCATCAGCCAGATGATCCCCCGCCAGCGGTGCACCATCCGCATCACCCATACGCAGGCGATCATGCACACAATGCCCACGCCATAATACAGGGCCTGTGCGTAGGCGTAGGAGGGGTTGGTATCATACAGCACCAGCACGCCCAGGGCGCAGAGAAAATTGGTCAGCGAAAGCAGCAGCCGGTCAGAGGGAAACAGCCGCGGCAGAAAGTTTGTTCCCAACCAGATCATCACCGGCACACCCGCCGCCAGCGCCAGCCCCTCCCAGGCCATGTCCCGCAGGTACAGCAGCAGGAAGGCTGTAAAGTAAAACAGCATCACCGCCGCCGACATGGAACGCCCGGCATCCCGGGCCTTTTTTTCTTTCCCGGCTCGTTTCACGGCGCATCCACCTCCTCCTGCCCCGGCTCACGGGTCCAGGGAGTGGGAAGATCCTGCCGGATATCCGGATGGTATTCCTCATCCAGTCCCGCAAACAGGCGCAGCCGCAGCAGCGCCTCGCCCACCCGCAGCTGCATGCCGTGATGCATGGCAAAGGCTTTGGCGGAATCCCGGCGTGTCATGGGCATGCCGTTCACCTCACAGGTCTGGTGCCCGCGGGGGTACAGCAGCAGGCCATATTTATCGTGATAGGTAAAGTCCAGATGATGCCTTGCCACACCGGGGCAGGGCACCACAATGTCGCAGGAGCGGACAAAGCCCAGGATACCCTCCCTTGGAACCGGCAGCACCGTGTTTTCCGGCAGGTCCTCCGTGCCTTCCAGCACCACCAGCTCTCCGATCATGCCGGCGTCCGGCAGTTGGCGCAGACGCTCGTGCTTGGCCCGCCGGTCTTTGAAGAGCCAGATAAATGAGCGCATCACAATCAGCACCCCCAGCAGCGCAAACCAGTACCGCGCGCCCAGGGAGATCACCTCATACAGCTGCTCGCTCATTGTCTGTCCTCCGGTCGATTTTCGATGCTTGCGTCAGGACTCCCGCTCCGGCTGCAGCGGGAAATCCGCGTACCGGGACTGGTCCACCACCTCCGGCGCAAGGAAGGTCACCGTGATATATCCTTTCTCCAGCAGGTCCATGTCCGAGCCGGGATCCAGCTCCTCATAGGATTCCATCGGGCGGAGCCAGTAATACACCTGACCCCTGGGGCTGACCCGCCGCTCATAGGTGTCCCGATATATGTTTTTGCTGATGGGGCAAATGGCGGCACCGCGCACTTCTTTCCAGGGCACCGGCGGATAGTTTACATTGCACACGCTCATGGGCGGGTATTCGCTGTTTACCAGCTTCTCGCCCGTGCACACGCAGTAGTCCGCAAACAGGCGGGCCTCCGCCTCCGGCGTGTCATACTCCACGCTCACCGCCATGGCGTGATAGCCCTGAAACGCCGCTTCCCTCGCGGCGCCCACCGTACCGGACACATAAGTGGCCAGCCCGGCGTTCAGGCCGTTGTTGATGCCGCTGATCACCAGATCAATGTCCTGCGTCAGGCCCATCATACCGATACGGCAGCTGTCCACCGGCGTGCCGGAAACGGCCCAGGCCTCCTCCGCGCCGGAAACCGTCTTTTCCCTGACAAAAAGCGGTGCGCTGATGGTAAAGGCATGGGACTTGGCGCTCTGCTGGTCCGCCGGAGCGCTGACCGTAACCCGGTGCCCGCGGGCCGAAGCGGCCTGTGCCAGAATCTGCAGCAGCGGGCTGTCGATGCCGTCGTCATTGGTGATGAGAATGTGCATCCTTATTCCTCCTCAGCAGCACGGAAATCAGCATAGCCTGTCGTCAGAAAGCTCTCCGGCAGGCCGCTGTCCATCTTGGTGGATTTCTTGAAGACCAGCTTTTTCCACACGCGGAGCAGATCCTCTTCCTCTGTGTAGGGGTAGGGGCAGAAATCCTTTGCCCCGTTGACCCGGTATGGAATGGCCCGCAGTGCGGCGGTGGTCACCGTGCCGTCCTCTGCCACCTCCAGCGTCACCTGCAGCACCGCCGTGTCCATATCCTTGGGCTGCAGATTGGCGCCGAAGGTAAAGTTTCCGGTAGAGTACATGATCAGGTGTCCGTTGTAATACTGAATGGGCTGCAGTGTGTGGGAGCCGTGGCCAAACACCAGGTCTGCACCCATGTCGATCAGCTGGGTGCCGTAATCCTTCTGCTGCGCATTCAGGTTGTAGTTGTCCTCCCGGCCCCAGTGGACACTGGCAATGATAAAATCGCAGCCGTCCGCCCGCAGCTGGTCAATCTGCTCCTGATACTGCTTCATGGTCTTTTTGGTGATGCCGTAGGTATGGCCCACAATGCCGATCTTTACGCCCTTCACCTCAGTCTCATAGAGCCAGTCCTCGCCAAAGTAGCCGATATCAAAGCTTTCCAGCGCGGCAATGGTGTCCTCCCGGCCGGACGATCCGTAATCCAGGGCGTGGTTGTTGGAGATATTCACCGCTTCCACGCCGCCCAGCCGGAAGATCTCCGCGAATTCCTTCGGGCCGGACAATGCCATGGTGTTGTCAGAGTTTTTCGGCTTGCGGTCGGTAAAAACCACTTCGCAGTTGGCGACGGTCAGGTCGTCCGCCGAAAACAGATCAACAGATTTGCTGAAGGGATAATCCAGCCCGGCCTCCCCGATCCTGCTCACATAGGAGGAGCCGTATGTCCGGTACTGGTAGGGGCTCCCCAACGTGCAGTCGCCCACAAAGGACAGCGTCAGCGTTTCCGCCGAGACCGCTCCGTAGCCAGACAGCAGCGCCAGCAACAGCAGCAGCGCCGCTGCCCGCTTCATTCCTGTCTTCTTCATTGCATGGGTACCTCCGATTCATTCTGATGAATCTCACCAAAGGCCATCAGCAGGCTGTCCATCGCCGCCGCAAAGGCATCCGCCTCTCCGCCTGGCAAGGAGACGCAGATCCGCTCGATCATCATGGCGGCAGAGGGGGAGAGTATCCCGCCGGGAGCAGCCATTCCGGGGAAAAGCAGCTCCGCAGCTGCCGGGAAGGACTGGGCAAAGGCCATCAGGAAATACTGCACCAGCACCGCTGTGGGTGCCACAGGAGACAGTTCTTCCGGAGCAAAGGCCTGCGGCAGGGTGTCCAAGCAGGCCAGACCCAGCGCAGCCTCCATGCCCGTCTATGGCAAAAGGGATACCGGCAGGCTCTGCGATGGATGCCGGGGGCTCATGGCCACCCGCAAAAACCTCGTCAGCTGCCAGCGGGTCGCCTCGTCCATGGTGGCAAAGATCAGGCTGCCGCGCCCGCAGAGATACACCGGAAGCTCTCCCGGCAGCCGGTCATTCAGGCTGACATCCCGGAAGGCGTGCTCCAGCGAAAGCCCCGCCAGGGTAAACATTTCCGCATAGGACAGGATCAGCAGGGCCTGTGTGCGGGTCATCCGGCGAACGCTCATCCGGCGGGCCATATACAGGGCCGTTTCCGGCAGGTGCCGTCCGCACAGGCCGTCGCAGAGCCAGTGACTCAGCGAGAGCGCACGGGAGCCGGAACCTGCCTTGGAAAGCTGCAGCCTCAGCTGCGGCAGAGGCAGCTCTTCCGCCTCTCCGAAGTCTTCTGTCAGGTATTCCGGGTGCGCCATCAGGCCGCTCACCAGCACCGAACTGATACCCCGGCCCATCTGCAGCTATGCGCTGGGATGGGTGATGCCCCGGATCCAAAGGGTGGCAGAGGAACTCATGCCGCCCACCGAAAGCACGGCAAAGCTTCCCGGCAGGCGCAGCTTGTTCCGCAGGTACGCCCCCACCGAAAGCCCCGCCCGCAGGCCCGTGCACACGCCGGTAAAGGAAAGTCCCGTATCACTCGCCGTGCTTTCCGCCGCCTGGTACAGGTCTGCCAGCAGGGCCTGCCCGCCTGCCTCCGCCATGCCATCCGGCAGCACCAGCCGATAGGAAATGCTGTCCGCACCGTTCATCACGGCGTGCAGGGAAAGCAGGATGGCCGCTTCTCGCAGCATCAGCCTGCGGGCCCGTTGGCCCTCCGCGTCGGTATGCCACACGGGGTTGGCCACCACATTGTCCACCAGATCGGCAGCCTCTGCCTGCAGCAGACGGCCGTCCACAAAGGGCTCACTGCCTCCGCCGGGCACCAGCCGCACACCGGCGGGCAACAGATCCGTGATGGGCCACACCGGCAAAGGTTCGCTCTTCAGCGGGCTTTCCCCGCCGCGCAGCATCACATGCCACAGAGAGGGCATGGAAAGCCGCTCCCCGTTCAGCACCAGCGACAGACAGGAGCTGCCCGGATCCAGCACAGCCCGGGCCTCGCCCGTGTGCTCCGGCACAAAGGCCGCCGCCTGGTAAATCAGCATGCCGCAATCCGCATCCCCGTCCGAGAGGGCCACATAGCCGGGGAAGGTATCTGTTTTTACCACCCGGAAGCCATCCGCCTCCGAAAGCTCCTGCCGCTGCCAGCCATTCTCCTTCAGCAGCGAAACCGCAAAGCCGCCCTTCACGCTCACATAATAGGCATGCCAGCGTTCCGCCGAAACCGGCACAGAGGGCCACATGGCCACCTCCGGCACTTCAGCTGCCCGCAGGCGGCGCTGCTCCGCCACCGGATAGGTGCGATGAAGCTCCAGCAGCCGGCTGCCATACAGCTTCAGCACCGCCTCCACAGGCCCCACATTCGCAGCGGAGGGTGCCTGGGAAGAGATCGTTCCTTCCGGCTTTGTCTCTTCTTCCGTATTTTCACCGGGTGCCATCTCCGGCGCCGTCCCCTGTACGGGCGCGGCAGCAGGCGCAGCGCTTTCCGGCAGGCTTACAGACAGCCGCAGGCAATCCGTTGCCAGCATCCCATCGGGCCAGCCGGAACGGCTCACCGCCTCCGCCATGCCGCCGGAAACAGGCGCGACCGCCGTCCAGAACGCACCGCGGCCGTTCTCCACGCGCAGCAGGGCATTCAGCAGCGGATCTCCCATATCGCCATTTTCCGCCAATAGCAGCACATCGGCAAAGGGCTTTCGGGCTGCTTCCGCATAGGCCTCTCCCGCCGCTTCCGCCAGTACCGTGCGGATCGCGGGGGACTCCGCGTCCCACGGCCAGGTCAGCACCAGCGGTCCGGCAGGCTGCTCCTCCTGCCGGAGCACACTCAGCAGCCCCGTGCCCTGCAGGCGAAGCTCCTCTGTCTGCACCCCCGGCAGAAACCGGTTCAGCCGGTCCGCCCAGTCTCGGCGATAGCGGGCACTTTCCCGGCGGAGCAGGTCAGCTTCCGTTTCCAGCACCTCCAGCGCCTGCTCCTCACCATCCTGCCCAAGCGGCTCCCACCCGCACCGGTCGTTGGTTCGGGCGATGGGCGTTCCCCGCCACAAAAGGGTCTCCTGCCCCAGCAGCACAGGGGCATTCTGTTCCGTTTTTCCCAGTGAGGTGAGCAGCGGATTGGTCGAAACCGCGCAGGTCTCCCGCTGCCATGTCAGCTCCTGAAAGGCCTTTTCCCGCGACAGGGAAATGGCCGCCTCCACCCGGAGCGCCCAGCGCTCATCTCCCTGTGCAAGCTCGTCCTCCCTCGCCTGAATCTCCCGGGCATATACTGCCGCATCTGCACCGAAAAGCGGCAGGCGCCGCAGCAGCGTGGCCCGGTCCCGCTGATTGAGCAGCGGCAGCGGATCGGCAAAGGTGTTGGTCTCCGGCAGGTACCAGTCTGCCCGACGGGGCATCAGCTCCTTCAGGTCATCCATCCAGGCGGCAGGTACAACGCCCAGCTCAGCGTCCGCCAGGCCCAGGATCCGCCGCTGGGTGCCAATGCGGAGCACCACCAGCCGGAGGAGCTCCTCTCCCGCAGCGGAAAGCAGCTGCTCCGCAAAGGCGGACTGGGCCTTCCGCACCGGGATCACATCGATTCCGACATTTTCCTGCCAGGTGTCCAGCAGCAACGCGAGGGAGAGCAGGCCGCGCCAGTGGGCGGTCTGTCCCCGCCGGAGCTCATCCGCACAGCGTTCCCGTACCGCCAGCGGAGAGGGCCCATCCTCATGGATGGGGCGCATGGCATCCGCCACCGCACTGAAAAAGCTGCCCTGCCCGCCAAAGGCCGTAATACCCAGGCCGGTGGACATGGGAACCGTCCCCCGCTCATCCGGAAGGAACTGCAGGCCGTCTGCCCATTCGCTTCCCGTCATGCCGTTTCCTCCGTTCCCTCCGCGCAGCGAAGCAGATTTTGCAAAAACCGTCCCAGCGGAGAGATCGTCTCCGCCGCATAATCCGCCCGCGCCACCCGTTCCGTCAGTGCGGAGACGGGCAGCTCCGGCCACGGCCAGCCCGTTTCCTGCAGGCGCTTCTTTTCTTTCTTTTCTCCGGAGGTCTCCGCAAGCAGCCGCAGCACCTCTTCCGGGAACAGGGTCTTTCCCTCCAGTCCCGTCACCGTGGGGACCCGCAGCCGGACATCGGGATCCTCCGCCTTGCGGGCGTCCTCCCTTGCCCGGTCCGCTCGGCCCTGAAGCACCGCCAAATGGCGCTCCATGCGCTCCAGCCGGGAGCGGGCCGCATCCACCTTTGGCATTTCCTCCAGGGTGGCCACCTCCGCCGCGTGCTCAATCACCCGACGGGCCTCCACCGCCTGGGCCAGCAGGTCATCCGCCTCGTCGGCGCAGGTCTGCACAAAGCCAGCCAGCATGTTCCGCTTCAGGCGGCCGCCGATGGCCTCGTCCAGGATATTCTGCTCCTGCTCCAGCTGCTCCAGGCGCTCCCCCAGCTCTCCGATCTGCCGCAGCACCGCTTCCGCTTCGGTTTCCTGCATGCTGTAGCGATGGATATACCGTTCCTCCGCCATACCGCCCTTTTCGGCCTCGTGCCGCAGCAGCGCATGCTGCGCCGCCACATCCAGCAGGCGGGCGTAGTGCTCGGCGGAGACGCCCTTGGCCTGCTGCAACTCTTTGGACCATCGCATGGCTGCCGGCAGCCCCTGCTGAATTTCATCCAGCCAGCCGCACAGGGCGCGCAGCAGCTCCCTGAGTCCTGTCAGGCAGTCCGCCATTGCCGCCCGCTCCTCCACAGGCATCTCCCGGGCAGCGGAAAAATAGGTGCTGTACCAGCCATTCAGCCGGTCCAGCAGGCGATTGGGCGCGGTGAGCTTGCCGGTGATCACATCTGCGTAGGTCATCTCCAGCATCCAGGCCACCCGAAGCATGGCATTCCAGCTGTTCCGGGCCTCTGCCGCCGCTTCGCCAAAGTCGGCCCATTCCAGCGGCCCGGCCTTGACCCTGGCGCTCATTCCGCCGCGTCTGCCCCGCAGCACATCCCGGATGGCCATCGCAGCCATCCAGTCGCAGAGGTGCGCTCCTCGTGTGCGGGCATCCAGACAGTCCTCCGGCATGCCGATCACCACAGCAGCGTCCGGCTCCCGCTTCGCCTGCAACTCCCGGAGGGTCTCCCAGGCCAGCCCCGCATGGTCCGCAGCGCGCACTGGCCCCAGCAGGATCTCTGCCAGCACCGCTTCCGGATACAGCTGCCGCAGGCGCTCCGCCAGCGGCAAAAGGCCCGCCGCGCACAGAGGCTCGCACAGGCTGCCGCACAGCAGAATTCCGCCGGCGCTGCCCACCAGCTCCCGGAGCGTGTCGTCCCCGGCATCCGTCAAAATATGGTGCCACTGCAGTGACGCCACCGGCCCGCTGCCGCCCAGCTCCCGGCTCAGCTCCGCCGCCGCCTGCTCCGGGGTAAACAGGGCCCGGCACAGCAGGCGATCCTCCTCGGAGGTCACCTGCCCGGCCAGCG
>R03__coassemble_1107_pt1 | contig 13285 bp, 12 predicted proteins | sample R03__metabat2_high_PE_065 | metagenome-assembled genome bin R03 | reverse complement strand
CAAGAGAGTGGTTGCCGTCGCCCACCGCGATCAGGATGCCGCCGTCCACCAACTGTGCTTTCAGCCCTTCAAAGGAGCCGGCGACCTGCTGCAGCAGCTTTTCATCATCCACCGCCCAGCCGCGGAGGTGGCCACCATTCAGCAGCAGATCGGTATCATACAGCGGACGCAGCTGTTCACGGACGGCGTACACCTGGCCAATGACGGTGTCCTGCGGGTCATCAATCAGCAGCAGAATATGGGAGAGCTCCATGGCAGCGTCCTTGCGGACCTTCAGGCGGGGAGGAATGCGCTCCACAATGGTGCCCTCGGTGGGCCGGATCAGAGAATCCGTTCCGGCACGGAAGGAGTAATCCTCCAGGTCGACTGTCACCACCAGGCCGGTCTTTGCGCCGCTCTGGGTTGTGCGCTCCACCAGCACAAAGCCGTTTACCTTTTCGGTCACGGTGCCGTCCGCCAGATATTTCTCCATCTGGGCACAGGCGGCGGGAACGCGCTTTTCCGTCTCATCCAGGTATGCTTCGGGGATAATCAGCTTCAGGGCGGAAGGGGCGTCCCCAACGGCATCATAGGCTTCCTGCCACTTTGCCTTTTGCGCGCTGTACTGGTCACAGGCAACGATGGGCCACAGGGCAGTGTGCTCTGCGTCGGGCAGCAGGAATTTTCCGGGCTTTACCGGCAAAGAATCGAAGTTGTTCATCATGAACCTCCAGGGGCGTTTTTTTCAACTGGGATTATACACAAAAAACCGTCGGGTGGCAAGATGCAGGAGCGGTGAAAGCGGAGTTTTTTTCAAAAAACCCTTGACAGGAAACAAAAAAGGCCTTATAATCATCAACTGTCAGCAAGCGATTGCTGAGCGTCTCCTACGGTGTGCGCCTGTAGCTCAGTTGGATAGAGCAACGGCCTTCTAAGCCGTGGGTCGGGGGTTCGAGCCCCTCCAGGCGCGCTTAACATGGTGGGTATAGTGCAGTTGGTTAACGCGCCAGATTGTGGCTCTGGAGACCGTGGGTTCGAGTCCCACTACTCACCCCATCTTCTTTCCTGCCCCTGGTTCGCTCTGTTGGGGTGTGGCCAAGTGGTAAGGCAAGGGACTTTGACTCCCTCATCGCAGGTTCAATTCCTGCCACCCCAGCATTATGACCCATTAGCTCAGGTGGTAGAGCACTTGACTTTTAATCAAGGTGTCTGGGGTTCGAGTCCCCAATGGGTCACATTCCCATCTGCCTTCTGTTCGATGCGGGCATGGCGGAATGGCAGACGCGCTGGATTTAGGTTCCAGTGCCTTAGGCGTGAGAGTTCGAGTCTCTCTGCCCGCACAGCTTTATATTTGCGGTAGTAGCTCAGTTGGTAGAGCGCCACCTTGCCAAGGTGGAGGTCGCGGGTCCGAGCCCCGTCTACCGCTCCATTTATTTTGCGGGTGTAACTCAATGGTAGAGTGTCAGCCTTCCAAGCTGATTACGTGGGTTCGATTCCCATCACCCGCTCTTTCCTGCCAAACGGCAGGTTTTTTTGTGCCCGGATTTCCCGCCGCAAAAAAAGAAAAGCCTTCCGACATACGGGAGGCTCCCGGAGGCTTACTCCTCTTCAAAATCAAAGATGGCCTTGGCGGCGATCAGGCTGCCGTACTGCTCTTTCCAGCGGTGATGCAGTGCGCTGGCGTCCCAGTCGGAGAGAGCTTCTTTCTCCATGTCCAGCTCGATCAGCAGATCATATCGGTTGCTCCGGTCTACACAGTTGCGGAGCAGGCGGACGCCGCGCACCCCGGTGATTTCAGCGGCGCCGCTGTACAGCCCTTCCACCTCCGCGGCAATGGCCTGTCGGTCGGACACCTGCTCATTCCATTTAACCAGAATGCAGTGCTTCATGTCAGTTGCCCTCCTCCACGGTGGTCGTGGCTTCTTCGCTTGCCATGCAGGCGCGGATCAGGCCCTTCATCAGGATGACGGTGTTATCCAGGTTGCCGCCGGTGATCATGACCCCCATGCAGGTGCCGCTGCTGACAGACATGTAATTCGCCAGCCCGGGCAGGTTATCGATGGGGATGCCATACAGATGGCGCTCGCCTGTCTCGGAATTCCTGCGCCAGCCTCTCGTCAGGTCAATGCCGGCCTCCTCGCACAAGGCCATCAGCTCTTCGTCATTTTCCAGTTCAATAAATACGCCCTCCGCCGAATAGCTCTGGAAGAAGTCCTTGGGCAGAATGTACAGGTCTCCCTCACCGGCGTAAAGATAGGTGGTCAGCTGTACCGAGCCGTAGGTCTCATCCGGCACCATGAACACGCTGCTCACTTCCTCCATGTCCGGGAGGAGCTCCTGGTGCAGCTGATTCAGCAGCTCGTCAAAGCTGTCCTGCTCACCTACGCCGTAGACATACACATCCACCTTTTTGTCGGCGGGGGAGCGGTAGGCGGTAACGGAAAAGGTCATGTTCCAGCCCAGGAGGACCAGTGCCAGCAGGAGCGCATATTTCCACCAGGAATAGGTGAAGTGCTGACGGATCCGTTTTGCGGTCAAAGGCGTTTTCATGATGGAAGCATCCTTTCATCTGCCGGGGCAGGTATTGGATGGCAGTATCCTACACTTGCCATGTGAACAGTATTTGAACGGACGCCGTATCAGGGAATCATTCCCAGAAACAGCTGCAGGAAAAAGCCGTAGACGGCATTCACGCAGGTGGAAAGGATGCCGCTGAGCGCACCCGTCAGGCAGATGACGATCAGCACCAGCTGCGCGATGCGGAAGGTATTGGCGTTCAGCTGCAGCCGGCCCCGCAGGAGCGTGTCATTCACCAGATGGTAGCCGTCCAGCGGAGGGATGGGCAAAAAGTTGAACACCGCCAGAGAAATATTGATGCTGCACATCAGCATCAGCAGGCGCTCCACATGCTGCAGCCACGGGATCGCCATGAACTGGGTCAGCTCAGAGGAAGCGGCGCCGTCCAGCAGATAATTCATAAACAGGAAATAGATGCTCTGCCGGGTGGAGGAATCGGACATATCCAGCAGTTCTGTGCCGCCGCCCGAATAATTGACGCGCAACACGAAATCACTTCCGGCCATCAGGTACAGCACCCACACGCTCAGCCCGAGGCTGACCAGGAACAGAAGCAGGTTGGTGACAATGCCGGCAATGGAGACAAAAAAGTCATCCCGGCGGCCGTGCCGGAAGTTCTGGGGGTTGACCGGCACAGGCCTGGCCCAGCCAAAGCCCAGCACCAGCAGGCTGATGGTGCCCATCACATCCAGATGCGCCTTGGGATTCAGCGTGAGACGGCCCATCATTTTGGCGGTGGGGTCGCCGCAGCGGTAGGCGACATAGCCATGGGCGCATTCGTGAAGGATCAGGCTGGCGAGAACGGCGATGGCCAGACTGACCACATAAATGACAAAGCCCAGCGGATCGGTCTGCAGCATGGATGAATAATTCTGTAAGCGTTGCAGCAAGGCAATTTCTCCTTTGCTTCAGGAAATCAGGCGAATTTCGCCTGTGTTCGCGTTCATGCGGTAGCGGCGGCCCAACAGCAGGGTTACCTTCTCACGCATATGTCCCGCCTGCAGTCCGGCAATCACGGGAACATGCAGCTTTTGTACGAGCATATCCAGAATCTCGTCCATCTCAAAGCCGAAACGGGGGTCTTCGGTTTTCACATTGGTGAATCCGCCAAAGATCACACCGGCGCAGCGGTTCAGCTTTCCGGAAAGGTATACCTGCTGGAGATAGCGGTCGATGGAATAGGTAAATTCCCCCACATCCTCCAGAAACAGCAGCTTGCCGGTGGTGTCCAGGTCCCACGGCGTGCCGGTGGAAGCGGCAATCAGGCTCAGGTTGCCGCCAACCAGCTCTCCTTCGGCAATTCCGCTTTGCAGGCAGCGCAGCGGTGTGCCGTCCGGGTTGATTAGTACCTCGTCCGGGGTGCCCTGGATGGCATGCAGCAGGCTGTCAAGGCTCGGTCCCTCAAAGCGGTCAGAAGCGGCCATCAGGCCATGGAAGGTGCACAGGCCGCAGCGCTCATGCAAGGCGGTGTGCAGAGTGGTGATGTCGCTGTAGCCGATGAAGGGCTTCGGGTGCCGGGCAATCATATCCCAGTCCAGCAGCTCCAGCAGCCGGATGCAGCCATAGCCGCCCCGAAGGCACCAGATGCCGTCGATGCCGTCATCCGCAAAGGCACGGTTCAGCGCGTCGGCCCGCTCCCGGTCGGTGCCGGCAAAGAAGCCATGGTGGTGATAGCAGGTGGGGTCAATGACCACATGGAAACCGAGGGCTTCCAATTTTTCAGCGCTTTTCCGAACAGTATCCGGTACATCATCCCCCCGCAGGGCGCTGGCCAGCGCGACCAGCGCAACAGTGTCGCCGGGAAGAAGCGGCTTTGGAATGATCATGGCAAAACGCTCCTTTTTACATACAAAAATGGAAGAAAACCAGCACATCCATCCACTTATCTGAACAGAAGGAAATCGTGCGGCTGTCCGTTTGCCTCGCACCTGGAAACCAACTGTTTCCCCGTGCTGCCTGATGCTCCCGGTAGGTAACCTCCACATCAAAGGAGGAGGGCATGGGGAAGAGACAGGCTTTCCGGTCCAGCGAAGCGGCCTGTCGGGCTGCCTCCTGAATTTTGTGGCAGGCAACCCCCGGCATAATAGAGCAGCTTCCGTTGCCCTCTCCACGGCTGACAGGCACCGTCAGCGCCGCCGGTACTTTACTGTGGAACCAGCTGCAAAGCATCTGGTCTCCCGCCACCATCAACACAGGCACATCGAACATGGCGGCGGTCAGACTGTTGATGAGCAGCTCCGGCGCGGTTTCGCCATTGATCCTGACAGAGATGTTCCGCAGGTTGGTGGTGTGGCTCAGCGGGTTGCCGTTCCATCCGCAGGCGGAATGATAGCCGGTAAACAGCACACCGTCATAGCTCTCGTCCAGACCGTTCATCATGCCCAGGGGTTCCCGGCCCCAGCCGCGCATCAGGGTGATTTCCTCCCGCTGGGGGAGAAGCTGCGGGCGGATGTTCCGGGCGGTCTCATGAGCGTCCCGCACGCGGATGGCATTTGCCCCCGCGGCCAGAAGACCTTCACAGGCGGCGGACACTTCCCGGCTCATCTGGTCGGCAAAGGCGGCATATGCCGGCTCCTTTGCCTCGGTCTCCTCCCAGGCGGCGATGCCACAGGTGCCCTCAATATCACAGGACAGAAAAAATTTGCTCATTTGGATGATTCCTCAAAGAGTTTGATCAGCCGGAGCACTGCGGCGATCTGCACAGCCAGCGCTGGAAGCATGCAGGCCTCATCCACCAGCATGGTGGGCGTGTGCAGCGCCGTACCGATACCGCTGCCGATGTCCCAATAGACGCCGGGAGTGTGCTCAATAAAGTAGCAGAAGCTCTCCACGCCCAGGCTGGGCATATCCCGGATCACGATCTTCTCATCTCCAAGAATGCGCCGTGCCTCCTCCTCAATCACTGCGTAGGAAGCATCGTGATTATAGACCGCGCCGTATCCGGGATGGATCTTCATCTCAGCGTGCCCGTCCATGCTTTCCGCGATGCCGGAGGTGATTGCCTGCATTTTTTCGTGGAGAAGCTGCCGGGTTGCCGGGCGAAGGGTGCGCAGGGTACCGGTGGCCGTTACTTCTCCGCAGATGATGTTGGCCGCCTTGCCGCCATGGATGGTGCCGAGCGTCAGCACGGCGGAGTCCAGCGGGGAAATTGTGCGGCTCACCAGGGTTTGCAGGGCGGAAATGATCTGCGCGGCGATGACAATGGCATCCACACCGGTTTCCGGATAGGCGCCATGGCAGCTGGTACCGCTCACCCGCAGCTCCAGCTCATCACTGGCGCCGCTGACAAATCCGGGCTTGCAGTAAAAGGTTCCGGCGGCATAGCGGGGATTGATATGCTGACCGATGACGCAGTCCACATGGGGATTTTCCATGCAGCCCAGCTCCGCCATCAGCTTGCCTCCGCCGATGGTTTCCTCCTGGGATTCAAACAGCCATTTCACGGTGCCATGCCAGTCGGCTTTGTTTGCATACAACAATTTGAGGGAGGAAAGTGCCATCGCCATGTGCACATCATGCCCGCAGGCTTGCATCACACCGGGGTTTTCACTGGCGAAGGGCAGACCGGTCTCCTCCGTCATAGGCAGAGCGTCCATGTCCGCCCGGATGGCGATGCAGGGGCCTTCCCCGTTTTTGAGCACTGCCATGACCGAGCAGCATCCGGGAAACTCAGCGATCTCCACGCCATCATATCCGGCAAGCTCCCGGAGGATGCGTTTTTTGGTCTCGGTCTCACTGCCACTCACCTCCGGGTGGCGATGCAGCTCTCTGCGGATAGACAGCAGATAGGGGGCAATGGGGGAAAGCAGCTCCTCCCAGCTTTCAGCAAACATGTGCGCCTCCACAGCAATCAAAAATCGGTCCTCTCCTGCAGCAGCTCGTCCACCACCGTGACCACATTGCCCTTTTCGTGGTAGATGCGAAGGGGCCTGGCAGAAAGAGAGGCCAGCGGCTCGTTCCGGTTGGTTCCGGCCATATCGGCAAAATCCATGTAGGGGATACCGCCGCCCAGCAGGGATACAGTGTCTCCCACCTGCGCCTCGGGAACACCCGTGATGTCCACCATCATTTTGTCCATGCAGATCAGGCCGATCACGCCGCAACGCTTACCATGAATCAGCACCTGACCCTTTCCGTAGGAAAGTCTGCGGGGATACCCATCGCCATAGCCAGCGCAGAGAGTGGCCACCCGCACCGGATGATCGAAAATCTGCTGGTCGCCATAGCCGATCACCTCGCCGGCTGCCACATCCCGTATCTGGCAGATGGTAGTGCGGAAGGCCAGCGTCTCCGGGTCCCGGAACGGCATGTGCTCAGTGCGGCCGGGGCGGACGCCGTAAAGCAACGCACCCACGCGGACAGCGTCATAATGCCAGTCCGGATAGCGCACCAGCCCGATGGAATCGCCCATGTGGGCGCATGAAATGGCAATGCCGCGGCTCCGGAGGGCATTGAGCATCCATTCAAAGGCCTCATGCTGGCGCTCATCATGGGCCAGGTCCACCAGCCCGAGGTGACAATAGGCCCCCTCAATGCGGACATGGGGCAGCGTGGGGATCAATGCGCCAAGAATGTCCGCGTTTTCTTCTGTGCAGTCAAAGCCCAAACGATGGAAACCTGTGTCCAGCTTAAGGTGTACACGGGCAACGAGACCCTGCTCGGCGGCAGCGTTTTCACAGGCAGTCAGTTCATCCGCCTGATCCACAGAGAGAATAACATCTTCGGCAATCAGGCGGGGCAAAAGCTGTGCTTCCGGTGTCCCCATCACCAGAATGTCGCCCTGCACACCTTTTTTCCTCAGCAGGATGGCCTCCCGGCCACAGCTGACAGAGAAATGTGTGCAGCCCTCCTCCTGCAGCGCCTGTGCCACCCGGAGCAGGCCGTGCCCATAGGCGTTGGACTTCAGCACCGCGAAAACGGTGGCCCTGGTCAGGGAACAGGCTGTGTGATAGTTTTGCTTCAGGGCGTCCAGATCAATGTCGATCCAGGTGCCGTAGTGCTCCTGTGTCATATCCGCGATCCTTTCGGAAAATGATTTGCTTCAGTTGCATCTCCGCAGCAATTCCGCTTCGTCGATGATTTCAATGCCCAGCGACTGGGCCTTGGTCAGCTTGCTGCCGGCGGCCTCACCGGCCACCACAAAGGCGGTCTTTTTGCTGACAGAGCCGGCGGCGTTTCCGCCATGGGAACGGATCAGGTCCTCCGCCTCTTTTCGGGAGAGGGTCGGAAGCGTGCCGGTAACCACGATGGAAAGCCCGGTGAATGCGCCGCCTGCCCGGGCCGCCGCCTGCTCCGGCTGTACGCCGGCATCCAGCAGCTGTCGGATCATCTCTGTGTTTTCCTCAAAGGAGAAGAATTCCGTGATGCTTTGGGCAACGATGTCCCCGATGTCATCAATGGCAACAAGCTGCTCCGGACTGGCGGAGCGCAGCGCCTCCAGCGAGCCAAAATGCTCAGCCAGGTCCCTGGCGGTCCTGGTGCCCACATTGGGGATGCCCAGCGCATACAGGAAGGCGCTCAGCTTGCAGTGGCGGCTCTTCTCGAGCGAGACAATCAGATTGTGGCTCTTTTTTTCCTGAAAGCCCTCCAGCGACATCAGCTGGTCTTCCGTCAGCTGATACAGCTCGGCAGGGGTGCGCAGCCCAAGACTGTCATACAGCACACCTGCGGTTTTTTCGCTGAAGCCGTCGATATCCATGGCATCCCGGGAGGCAAAATGACTGATGCGGGCGATGGCCTGTGGGCGGCAGTCCGCACGGTTCATGCAGAACAGATGGGCGCCGCGCTACACCAGCACGCTTCCGCAGCAGGGACACACGGTGGGCTTTTCCACCGGCAGCTCTCCCTCCTCCGGCTCACCGACGCGGCCCAGGATCTCCGGAATCACATCGTTGGAGCGTCGGATCCACACCGGTGCATTGATGGCTACCTGCTTGCGCTGAATATCCCCCCAGTTGTTCAGGGTGGCCTTGCGTACGGTAACACCGTAGAAGTCCACGGGGTCCAGGTGGGCGAGGGGCGTCAGCTTTCCGGTACGGCCCAGCTACCAGGTAACCTTGCGGAGCGTGGTGACATTTTCCTCCGCCTCAAACTTGTAGGCAACGGCCCAGCGGGGAAATTTTTCGGTAAAGCCCATTTCCCGGCGCAGGGCAAAATCGCCCACCTTGATGACCACGCCGTCGATCAGCCAGTCCAGGGTGGGGCGTTCCTCCTCAATGTCCCGGATGCATTGCAGCAATTCTTCCCGGCTTTTTGGCTCGCCGAGATAGGGGCTTACCTGAAAGCCGTTTTCCCGAATGAACCGCAGCATGCCCGGTTGGGAATCGTAGGGAGGATTTTCGATGGTGCCGATCTGGTAAAAGAAGGCGTCCAGGTGCCGGGAGGCGGTTACCTGTGGGTCCAGATTCCGCAGGGCACCGGCGGCGGCGTTCCGGGCGTTTTTCAGAGGCTCCTTTGCCTGCTGGTTGTATTTCTCCAGCGTGCTCAGGCGCATAATGCACTCCCCCTGGATTTCCAGCAGCCCGCGATAGGGGATAGTCAGGGGCAGTGTACGGATGGTTCTGGCCTGTGGGAGAATCGCTTCACCCACAGTGCCGTTGCCTCGGGTGGCAGCCTGTACCAGTTGTCCGTCCTGATAGGTCAGGTTCAGCGTCAGGCCGTCAAATTTGTACTCCACATAGTATTGCAGGTCGCTTCGGCCGGCCAGCTTTTCTGTGCGGAGAATCCAGTCCTCCAGCGCGGAAAAGGACTGCACCTTATCCATGCTCCACAAACGATTGATATGGGTGTGCTGGACAAAGCCCTCCAGAGGCTCTCCGCCCACCCGGTGGGTAGGGGAATCCGGCAGGACAACGCCCGTCTCCGCCTCCAGTGCCTGGAGCTGATTGTACAGCTCGTCCCATTGCTTGTCGGAAATGACTGGACGATCCAGCACATAGTAGGCATAGGCGGTTTCATTCAGCCGGTCTACCAGGCGGCGCATTTCGTCAGCTGCGGCCTGCATCATTCATCCTCCTGCTTGATAATGGGGGCAATGGACTGGGAAAATTCCCGCAGGCCAAAGCCGATAAACTCAATGCGGATACGGGCGGAGGGGCCTTCCCCGATGATCTCCACCACTTTGCCGGGGCCAAAGGTGCGATGAAGCACCCGGTCGCCGGGCTTGAACATTTTTTGTGTGGCTGTATTTTCCAATTGACGCGCCGGAGAGACCACCATGCCCCTGGAAACGCCGGGGATATTCAGAGGCTGCCCGGGCGCCTGGGAAAGCTTTCTGGGCATGGCAGGGGTGCGGGGGGCGCCGGAATGGCGTCCGCGGGACAGCATGGGCGCATTTCCAAAGGCACGCTGCTTGGCAATAGAGCCGTCCTCAATCAGCCGCTCCGGAATCTCAGACAGGAAGCGGCTGGGCCGGTTGTGGTTGATCTGATTGTAAATCATTCGCTGAGAGGCCCTGGAGAGGAACAGCCGTTCCCTGGCGCGGGTGATACCCACATAGCACAGCCTGCGCTCCTCCTCCAGCCGCTCGTCATCCGCCATGCTGCGGGCGGAGGGGAAGATGCCTTCCTCCATGCCCACGATAAATACATCGGGGAACTCCAAACCCTTGGCGGAGTGGAGGGTCATCATGGTGACATAGCCCCGTTCGTCGCTCTGCTGGTCCAGGTCGGAAACCAGGGAAACGCTCTCCAGGAATCCGTCCAGGGTGGCCTGCTCATGGCCTTCGGCATATTCGGTGACGGAGCTCATAAACTCGCGAACATTCTCGGCGCGGCTGCGGGCATCGTCAGTGTCCTCTCTGGTATACTGGGACAGCAGGCCGGTGGTCTCCACCAGATGCGGCACAAACTCCTGCAGGGGCATGGTCTCCTTTTCCACGCTTAGCATGGTCAGCATGGTAAAGAAATCCGTCACGCATTTCCGCGGGCGGGAAGCCAGCGTGTCCGGCAGATCGCCCAGAACAGAGAACAGGGGCATCTCCCGCGTGCGGGCCTGGTTTGTCAGCTCCTGCACGGTGCTGTCACCGATGGAGCGCCGGGGCACATTGATGATTCGCTTCAGGGAAATATCGTCCGCCGGGTTGGCAATCACCCGGAGGTAGGCAATGATGTCCCGAACCTCACGGCGGTCATAGAATTTCAGCCCGCCGAATACCTTATAGGGGATGTCGGCCCGCATCATCAGCTCTTCCAGCACACGGCTCTGGGCGTTGGTACGATACAGGATGGCGACATCACCGTATTTCCCGCCCTGACGGGTGATGGAGTAAATTTTCTCTGCGACCCAGGCACCCTCTTCCCGCTCATCCATGGCGCAATACATATGGATGAGCTCACCGGCATCGCTTTCTGTCCAAAGAGTCTTTTCCTTGCGGCCGGTGTTGTGGGCAATCACCTGGTTGGCTGCGTCCAGGATGTTGGCGGTGGAACGGTAGTTCTGCTCCAGGCGGATTACCGTGGTTTCCGGATAATCCTTTTCAAAGTCCAGGATGTTGCGGATATCCGCACCGCGCCAGCCATATACCGACTGGTCGTCATCACCCACCACGCACAGGTTGCGGCTCTTGGCGGTCAGCAACCGCAGCAGCATATACTGGGCATGGTTGGTATCCTGGTACTCGTCCACCAGTACATAACGAAAGCGCTGCTGATAGCTTTCCAGTACGGGCGGATGGTCGGCCAGCAGCTCCAGCGTTTTGATGAGCAGGTCATCAAAATCCAGCGCGTTCAGGGTTTTGAGGCGGCTTTCATACGCGACAAACACATCGTGCAGCAGCTGGCAGTGGCGGTCGCGCGTGGACTGCTGAAACCACTCGTCGGCAGACAGCAGGCGGTTCTTGGCGTCGCTGATCTTTGCCTTGGCCTCCTTGATGGAGAGCACCTTGTCGTCGATGTTCAGCGTTTTCAGGATGTCCTTCAGAATGCTCCCCTGATCATCGTCATCATAGATCACAAAGGAGCGGGTGTAGCCAAGCTTTTCGATGTCGCGCCGCAGGATCCTGGCACAGGAGGAGTGGAAGGTGGAAATCCATGCTCGTTCAGCGCGGTCGCCCACCAGCGCGGTGATCCGCTCCTTCATCTCTTTGGCGGCCTTGTTGGTAAAGGTGAGCGCAAGAATATTTTCCGGCGCCACACCGTGGTCAATCAGATTGGCTACGCGGTAGGTCAGCGCACGGGTCTTTCCGCTTCCGGCACCCGCAAGAATCAGAACGGGGCCGTCCAGGGTTTCAGCCGCCAGCTTTTGCTGCGGATTGAGCATATTCAGGTTCATACTTTCCCTCATCTTTCCGATTATCAGGACGAAAGGCTGCAGCTTTCAGGACATGTATCCTGACGCAAATTCCCACAAATACATTATACCACTTTTTCTGCACAAATACCAGTCGCCGGACAGACTTTGTTTGGAAAAAGCGCAATGAAAACCCCGCTCCGGAGAGCGGGGCAAAGCGCAGTTGATTTTCAGCGCGGCAGAAGGTCAGGGCAGGGAGGCAATGTATTCGGTCAGCCACTCCCGGTCGTAGAAATGTTCTGTCTTGCGGATCACAAAGTCGGGCTCCACACCCTGGTCCGCACTGTAATAGCTGCCGTTTTTGACGGTGCAGATGTGCTTGTTGCTGGAATAGTTGAAGGCCGTGCCGTCCGCAGCCACGGAGGTGTGCACCACGCAGGCGCCGCCGCCGGTGGTCTGGCCAAGCAGGGTGACCTTGCCGCTTTCCTTCAGCAGCAGCGGAACCAGATTGCCGCAGGAGAAGCTGGCGCCGGTGGTCAGACAGTACAGCTCCAGGTCACGGCCGTCCAGCGTGTCCTCCTTGGTGATTTTGCCGTCCAGGTTCACATCAGCCTTATAAACGGCGGTATAGTCGGCATCGGTGGTGGGGTCGGTGGTGGAGAACTTGCAGTCGCCGGTCAGCCAGGAGACAACAAAGACCGCACTGTCAAAGGCACCGCCAGTGTTGCAGCTCAGGTCCAGCACCACCCTGCGGATGGGGCTGCCCTCGCGGGTGATCTGCGCATGGGCGTAGCTGATCAGCGCAATGGTGTCATAATCAATATAGTCCGTGATGGAAGTCTTGAATGTATCACTATAATAGTTGAAATTGGGATTCAAGAAGAATTTGTCAAAGGTGATGTACGCCGTGTCGCCGATCTCCTTGTAGGGCTCCAGTACCTTGTCGATCTGACCATACAGCTGTGCATCCCGGCGCACTGCCAGCCCGGCGGTCTCCCGGGCACGGAAGAAGCGGACAAAGCTGGCAATCATGTTTTCTGTGGAAGCGGGAACGGTGGCGGAATCGTAGGTGTAGCCATAGCCCGCATAGGGACTGGCCGCCACCATGCTGCTGTGGGAATCCGCAAAATACACATTGGTCAGATCGGTCAGCGCATTGTAAAAGGTTTGTGCGTTAGTGGAGCGAAGCGCCTCCGTCAGGCCGAGAGATTCCAGGTAAGCGGCAAAGCCATCGTTGATCTTGTGCTCAGACTTCAGACCATAGTTCAGGTCCAGCTCCATGCACAGCAGGTTGTAGGTGAGGTCAGCCAGCGCCTGGGGACGGTCGGCGGCCTGGATGGAATAGTAATAGGACGCGGTGGTCATGCCATTTTCGTCCGGAATCGTGGATTCCGGTATGCCGTCCGTCAGGGTGTACATATAGCCATCCAGCTACAGGAAGCTGGTTCTGCAGCCGCAGTTGAACAGCTAGTTCATGACTGCCATGGGCAGAGAGAGGTCG
>R03__coassemble_1085_pt1 | contig 13536 bp, 11 predicted proteins | sample R03__metabat2_high_PE_065 | metagenome-assembled genome bin R03 | reverse complement strand
CACAACCACCCGCACGCTGACGAGGATGACGACGACGAGGACCAGCAGCAGCACCATCACGATGATGACGACGAGGACGAGCACGAGCATCATCACGATGACGATGACGACGACGAGGATGAGCATGAGCACCACCACCATGAGCATGGCGAGGACTGCCATTGCCCGGAGTGCGAGGGCCATCACCATCACCACCACCATCATCACCACGGCGAAGGCCACGACGCCGATGAGGTGTTCCAGAACATCGGCGTGGAGACGGCCAACCGCTATGAGGAGGCCGAGGTGCGCGCCATGCTGGAGCGCCTGGGCGATGAGGAGGAATACGGCAAGGTGCTGCGGGCCAAGGGCATTCTGCAGAACGCTGCCGGCGGCTGGTTCCAGTTTGACTATGTGCCCGGCGAAGCGGATTTCCGGGAGGGAAGCGCCGACTATACCGGCCGCTTCTGCGTGATCGGTACCAACCTGGACGAAAAGGCATTGCGGGAGTTGTTTAAGGCATGAGGGCAGAGCAGGAAGTGATCCCGGTATACATGCTGACGGGCTTTTTGGAGAGCGGAAAAACCACGATGATCCAGTCCATGCTGACGGACGAGGGCTTTTCCCGGGGCCAGAAGACTCTGATCATCTGCTGCGAGGAGGGCATTGAGGAGTATGATCCCGATGTGCTCAACGAGCAGAACGCCGTGCTGGTAACCCTGGAGGAGCCGGAGGAGTGGACGGCGCTGAAGCTGAAGGAGCTCAACAGCCGCTACAATCCCGAGCGGGTGATTGTGGAGTACAATACCATGTGGACGCTGGAGCGGCTGGGCGGTACCCGGCTGCCTCCGGCCTGGGAGTGGGTGCAGGTGATTACCCTGGCCGACGCCACCACCTTTGAGAACTACATGACCAACCTGCGCAAGCTCCTGACCGACCCCATGAAGGAGGCCGACCTGATTCTGATCAACCGCTGCGCGCCGGATTTTCAGAAGAGCGTGTGGCGCAGACAGCTGCGGGCGCTGAACCCCAACGCCAACATCCTGTTTGAAAACCTGGACGGCACCACCGAGGACGGCGTTTCGGATGAGGACCTGCCCTACGACATGAAGGCGGACATCATCGACATGACCGAGGAACAGGTGGGCATCTTCTACCTGGACGCGCTGGACCATCCGGAGCGCTACGACGGCAAGACCGTGCGGCTGGTGGGCACGCCCTTCCCGGACCGGGAATTCCCTGCGGGCTATTACTACTTTGGCCGCTTCGCCATGACCTGCTGCTCCAACGATATCCAGAAGGTGGGCTGGGTGTGCCAGGGAAAGACCCGGCCCAATGCCCGCACCTTTATCCGCCTGACGGCCAAATGCCAGAAGGTGGTTTCGGACGACGGGGCCCAAACCGCGCTGATGATGCACGAGATCAGCACCGAGCCCGCCCCGGCGCCGAAGGAGAAGTACATCTCCTTTACCAACGCCGTGTGAGGGAAAATCGTAAAATTCGCCGCGTTCTTCCGGACGCGGCTTTTCTTTTCCGGAAGATGATGGTATAATAGGGCGAAACCCTGTTTTCGGAGGTTTGTTTGCCATGCTGAAAAAAACGCTTTGTCTGCTGGTCGCCTGCCTGCTGGCTTGCCTGACGGTATACTCCGCGCTGGCGGTGGAGGAGCAGCCCTATGTGAGCGCCCTGACCGACGAGGAGGTGCCCGCGCCCTATGACGGACAGCACCACTACCTGCTGCTGTGCACGGATGTGTGGCACGGGAACCCGGACAACCTCGGCAATACGGACGGCATTGTGATCGTGACGCTGGATACCCGCGCCCACCGCATCATGCTCACCTCCATCATCCGGGACGCGCTGGTGATCCGGCCGGACGGCATTGTGGGGCGTATCAACTATATCGCAAAAAATTATGGCCCGGAGGCCCTGTGCCAGGTGATCAGCCGGCATCTGGGCATCAAGCTGGAGAAATACATCCTGTTTGACTTCAGCCAGATTCAGAATATCGTGGACTACCTCGGCGGCGTGGAGCTGACCATTTCCGACGCGGAGGCCAGCTACCTGATGCGCTACGCCATCTCCAAAACCTCTACGACGCCTGCCGTGACCGGTGCGGGCACCTATCTGTTTGGCGGCCATGCCTCCGTGATCTATATGCGCATCCGCAAGGCGGGCGGAGGCGGCGACTTTATGCGGACCCAGCGGGTGCGCACCGTGCTCTCCGGCCTGGCGGACAAGTGCCGGGAGATCAGCCTGGAGGACGCCCACAACCTGGTGGACAACATTATGGAGAATACCACCATGACCAACGCCAGCCTGGATGAGCTGATCGAGGCGGCGGACATTGCCTTCTCCCTGAAGGACTGCACGGTGGAGGAGCTGCGGATCCCCCAGGATGGCGCCTATAAGGCCAGCAACTATGCCAACATGGCCTGCCAGGAGCTGGACTGGGAGTCGGCCCGGGCCACCATGGACAGCTATCTGCAGAGCAGCTTTCTGGTGATGAACGATGACGAGGACGACCTCTTCAGCCTGCCGGAGGCGGAATAAAGGGAGACCGGCTGAAAGCGACAGCAAAACGGAGGAACCCAACGAATGAAATGCCCTGAATGCGGCCAGTGGAACCGGGCGCATATGCCCCGCTGCCAGAAGTGCGGCGCGATCCTGCCGGAAAGCGGTGAGGAGATCCCGTCCTGGAAGGACAAGGTGCGGGACAAGGACCACGGCAGCCAGTACCTGCGGATGGATGAAAACGGGGAGACGGATGCCGCCCCGGACCGCCGGGACACCCTGGCGGAGGAAATGGCCGACCTGAAGCAGCGCAAGGCGGAGGGTGCACTGCGCATGCAAAAGCTCCGCCGGGACAGCGCGGCCCGGGGCGTGGCCCCCTCTGCCATGGAAGTGCGTGTGCACACCGGCGCGGCAGGCGCCTGGCAGGAGGAGGACATGCCGATCCCCCAGGCCAGGACCCGCCGCTCCGCCCGGGAGAGCGTACTGACCCGCCCGGTGGTGCGCAGCGACAACGGCATCGGTGGCTGGGAGGAGGACAATGTCCGGGCCTCCTACGACCCCATGTGGGCGGAGCAGACCCGCTCCTCCCGGGGGCAGCAGCCCGGCCTGGGCACCCCGCCCCGGAAAAAGGGCTTTACCATGACCTATGTGCCCTCCCGGGCCCGCAGCCTGCACCGGGTGGTGCGGGTGCTGCTGATCCTGCTCATTGTGCTGCTGGTGGCCCTGTGCGGATACTTCGGCTACCACTATTTCCAGTCCCGCAGCGAGGAGCAGAAGACCCAGAACCAGGCCACGGTGTTTGCCTCCATCAAGGATGACCTGGCGGCCCATACCATCCTGATCCCCGGCGAGGACGGCCAGCAGATCTACATCCGGGAGCTGCACGCCACCTATGATGTGGTGGACGGCTTTGCCACCGTGCAGGTGGCGGACCACACCTGGTATGACGATGTGTCCACCTATCTGGACGAGACCATGCTGGTGACCCTGACGCCCTATCTCAAATCCTCCTCCGGCCAGCAGAAGGCGCTGGATGTGATCAACTATGAGATCGAGATCCCCCTCAGCCCGCTGACGATGAATACGCCGGACAGCCTCCGCACGGAGGTGGCCTCCTCCATGTATACCATGAAGTTTACCGTGCGGCCCGGCTCCACGGTGACCATCAACGGCAAGGATGTGTCGGATACGGTGGACTCGGAGGACGGTACCCTCTCCTACAACGCGGGCATTCAGGCCATCGGCGACAATGAGTTTACCGTGGTGTGCAAGAGCCAGTATTGCCGGGAGAATACCATCAATCTGGTAATCTACCGGGAGCCCCAGGAGATCCCGCTGGACCTGGCGGCGGATACCTATACCTCAACCAGCAGCCAGACCATGCTGGTTTCCGCCACCACGCTGGCGGGCGCCACCATCGATGTGCTCTCGGACTATACCGACCTGAATGTGACCAACCTGAATACCACCGGTGAGTTCTCCTTCTACGCCGTGTTCAACGAGATCGGCTACAACACCATCGAGATCACCTCCGCCTATCCGGGCAAAAAGACCTCCCACATCACCTATCAGGTGTATTACATCCCGGACGCGGACCATTACACCACCAAGGCCTGGTCGATGGACGCGGACGGCTATTCCGAGCTGGTGGGCAACATCACCTACCGGGCGGAGCACCACCAGGTGTATGTCATCATGGGCTATATCGACCACTTTGTGAGTGAAAAGCCCCAGATGGCGGTGATCTACACCAGCTCCGACGGGAAAAATCAGCCTGTGCTGGTGCAGAATTACACTTCAACCACCTGGACGGAGGGTACCTATTACCGAATGTACGCGGATGTGTACGGTTCCTACGACAACATGCCCTGGCTGTACACCAGGTATACCTACACCTACTGAGAAACGAGCGGCAGCGGGGAGAAGCGTGTATGACAGACCTGATCATTATCGGCTCCGGGCCGGCGGCGTGGAGCTGCGCCATGACCGCCCGCAAGCGGAACCTCTCCACCCTGGTGGCGGCGGCCCAGTCGGAGACCTCCTGGCTGTGGCGGGCGGAGCGGCTGGACAACTATCCCGGGATGCCGGAGGTTTCCGGCCGGGAGCTGCTGAAGGCCTTTCGTGCCCAGGCGGAGGCGCTGGGTGCGGAGATTCGCACGGTGACGGCCCGCCAGGCGCAGAAAACCAAAACGGGCTGGCGGGTGCTGGCCGGGGAGGAGATCCTCTCCTGCCGGGCGCTGGTGCTGGCGGTGGGAGCGGCCCGTCCCCGTCTGCTCCCCGGTGAGGAAGCGCTGCTGGGCCGGGGCGTGAGCTGGTGCGGCACCTGCGATGGAATGTTCTACCGGGGAAAGCGGGTGGCGGTGCTCTCCGCCTGGGACGGGGGAAGAGCGGAAGCGGAATTTCTCGCGGGGCTGGCGTCGGAGGTGGATTACTACGCCCTGGCGCCCCATACCCTGCCTGTGGGCGGAGGTATCACCCTGCGGGAGGGCACGCCGAAGGGGCTGACCTCCCGGGAGGCCGGCACCATCACGGTGGAGACCCTTGTCTCCCATGAAGGCTACGACGGGGTGTTTGTGTTCCGGCCCGCTGTTGCGCCGGACCGGCTGGTGCATGGTCTGGAGCTGGAAAACGGTGCCATCCGCACAGACCGGCGCATGGCCTGCGGCCTGCCCATGCTGTATGCCTGTGGCGACTGCACCGGTGCGCCGTACCAGGTGGCCAAGGCGGTGGGAGAGGGCAATGTTGCGGCCATTTCCGCCGCGGAGGACCTGAAAAAAGCGGAGGAGGCTGCCCAATGAAGCGACTGCTGTTGATCCTGCTGGCCATGCTGCTGCTGTGCGCCTCCGCCTGCGCGGAGCTGGGCTTTTCCGGCGAGGTATCCGGCACGATCTGCTACCCGCAGGACGCGGATACGGATACAGCTACATATGTATATACATATACTTACCCGCTGGCGGAAGGAGACGAGGCGCTGGCGGCGGCCATCAATGAACAGTTCGCCTATATGATCTATGAGGCGGAAAACTTTACCGTGCCCATCCAGGGGGAGATGGCGGAGGGCAGTGAGCAGGCCTGGAGCCATGTGACCGGGGCGGTGACCTGCCTGAACGGGGAATACGCCAGCGTGCTGGTGGTGCGGGAAACGGAGCTGGGCGAGGAGGATCATTCCGTCATCTATGCCGGATATACCTTTTCCCTGACCGGGGCCAAGGCGGGCACGGTGACCAGCCTGCCCTATCTGCTGGGCATTCTGGACGCGGAAGCGGAAGCGGACGAATGGCTGGAGGAGCGCCAGGCCGCCAAGGCGGAGGCCTGTGTGCGGCAGATGGTGTGGGACCGCCTGCAGGAGGTTCCGCCGGAGGGCCTGTACGAAACGGCGGACGAGGACTGGCTCAGCGCGGTCTTCTACCCGGAGGATGATTTTTATCTGGACGCGGAGGGAAACATCGTCTTCTACATCTCTCCCGGCATGATGGCTCCCGCCGAAAGCGGCGCGCTGCTGTTTTCCTTTACAGTGGAGGAGATTCTGGACGAGCTGTGATGCGATCGGGCTGCCCCGGTGGGGCGGCTCTTTTTGTTAGGCCGGAGCAAAAAATAATTGCTTTTCACGGCAGATGGAAGTATAATCAAAATAACGGAAGGCCGGAGGTGATGACAGATGGAATTGCGTCAGAATGACAGAAGAAGGATCGGAATTACGGACGATTTTATGTTTGGCTATGTGATGAGACAGCCGGGAATCTGCGCAGCGGTGATTGAGTGCCTGATGCCCGGAATTCACATTGACCGGGTGGCCTTCCGGGACGAGGAAAGCATGTTCCCGCAGACTCAAAAGGCCATACAGGGCGCCATGGGAACGCACAGTGTTCGGCTGGATGTGTATCTGGATGACGGAACCACGGTTTTCAATGTGGAGATGCAGACCGGCAACAAAATGAATTTGCCCAAGCGGGTCCGCTTTTATGGAAGCCGGATCGATTGCGATCAGCTTTCCGCTTCAGCGGATTATAACCAGCTGCGGCCTACCTATGTGATTTTTATCTGCACATTCGATCCCTTTCATCAGGACAGGTATTGTTACAGCTTTGAAAATCGTTGCAAGGAGAATACGGACCTGGCTCTGGGAGATGAATCCTATAAGCTGTTTTTCAATACAACGGGACATTGTGGAGAAATCAGCGAGGATTTGAAGAAATTGCTTGATTATTTTGACACGCCTGATCGTGCCCCCGGGGAGCAGGATACGGAACTGGTCAGGAAAATTGATCAAATTGTGGATACGGCAAATCAGGACGCAGAATGGAGGCGCGAATATATGACGTATGAGCAAGCAAGAATGGATGCCATGCAGGAAGGCTACAACAATGGCATCAGTCAGGGTATCGGCCAGGGGATGAATCTGCTGAGCCGGCTGGTCGGGATCCTTCTGAAGGAGAAACGATACAATGACGCACAGGCTGTTGCGGAAGACCCGGCCACGAGGGACCGTCTGTTGAAGGAGTACCATCTGACCTGAAATTATATTTCCGGGCTGCCCGATCGTGGGGCGGCTCTTTTTGTTTCTCAGCGGATGAAGAGTTGACGAGTGTTACGCAGATATTACAAAAAAATTACAAATTTTACAAAAAATGCTTGACAGATAAATATACCTTGCGTAAAATAGCATTGGAGACATCTGCATTTTTAACAGTGCTTCCGTTGAACCTGGAAGGAGGAAGGGCAGGAGGCTTCTGCCCTGCTACAAGCTATGAAGCGCCGACTGATCTTCGCACTTTGCCTGGCGGCAGTGATGATTTTTTGCTGCGCGGCCGCCTCAGCCGCGGATGACCCGCTGAAGGTCTCTATGCAGCTGAGCACCCGCACCTTTTCCGAGCCCGGCCCTGTAACGGTTTCGATCCAGGTGGCCAACTCCGGCGAGGGAGATCTGGAGGATCCGGTGACCCTGTATTACCCCAACGGCAAGCAGGTGGAGGCCTTCGGCTCTCCCGTGCTGACGGTGGGCACCTCCAAGACCTGGACCGGCGAATGGAATGTGACGCAGGCCCAGCTGGAGGCCGGAAAGATCACCTTCAAGATCAAATATACCGTATATGACGATGAGGGAAACAAGGTTTCCAAGACCAAGAATTTCTACAAAACGATTGAGTACACCGGCGCGGTGACCTCTGTGGAGGTGAACCGCACCATTTCCGCCACCACCGCCGCCGAGGGCCAGGAGGTGAATATCACCTACCGCATCGTCAATACCGGCACGGTGGCCATCAGCGATGTGGTGATCGCCGAGGACAGCAGCATTTCTTCCACCAAGGGCACCATCCAGTCGGTGGCGGCGGGGGAGAGTGCGACCTACACCTTTACCACCACTATGGCGAAGAAGAACCTGACCAGCCATCCCACCATCACCTACACCGCCTCCGGCAGCACCCAGTCTGTGACCAAGGAGGCCGCCACCATCAAGTATGGCGAGGTGAACCTGACAGCCAGCCTGTCTGCCGACAAGAAGGGCGCTGTGGTGGGCGATACCGTGACCCTGACCCTGACCCTGAAGAACACCGGCAAGACCGATTACACCGGCCTCTCCATTACGGATGCCTCCCTGGGCACCCTCTTCAGTGATGTGGCAGTGGCGGCGGGCCAGAGCACCATTCTGACCAAGGAAATCTCCCTGGTGGATACTGCGGACTATGCCTTTGCCGTTTCCGGCGAGGACGCCGAGGGCACAGAGATCTCCATCTCCAGCAACCGGGTGAGCGTGACCGCTCTGCAGGCGGACCAGGTGGTTACCCTCGCGGTGAACGCCGAGGCGGACCGGGACACCGTGTACAATTTCCCCGCAACGGTGAAGTTCCATGTGTCCGTGACCAACTCCTCCGCCATTGATGTGACCAATGTGGTGGTTAAGGCCAGCGGCGTGACCCTGTACACCTTCCCCACCATCCTGGCGGGCGAGACCCGGGACTTTACCCGCGATGTGAGCGTCTCCATGTCCGGCAAATACCAGTTTGTGGCCAGTGTGACGAACCAGCTGGGGGAGACGGAGAGCTTTGAGAGCAACATTCTGCCCATCGCCTATTCCGAGCCCACGGCAGAGCCCACCTCTGCGCCCATTGTGACGCCGCCCCGGCCCAACCTGGTGGAGGTTCCCACCGAGGTGCAGGTTCCCGAGGAGGCAGCCAATGTCAAATCTCTGACCGAAAAGCTGACCTATGTGTTCCTGGGCCTGGCGGGCGTGGGTGTGATCTTCCTGCTGGTGGCCATCATCGGCCGGATCGTGAAGGCCGGAAGGAAGAGCCGGATCAAGGCCAGCTTTGATCTGGTCAGCCCCCGCGATTACCTGGCGGGTGATGAGGAGGAAGCCCCCGGAGAGGAAGCTCCCGTGACCGAACCTGAGGAGAATCCCCTGGATGCCCTGCAGCCGCAGGATGAAGAAAAGCCCGAATAAAACAAAACGCCAGCCTCTGAGAAATTTCAGAGGCTGGTTTTTAAATGGGCCTTTGCATTTGAGAATGATCGCCATGGAAAGGTCCGACGTGATTTCGCATTCAAGAATTTTTTCCTAGTTTGCGAAAAGAGATATGGACATATGGCGAATGGGGTGGTACAATCATCATGACAATATATTTCGCATTCGCAAAAGAAAAAAGAGTTTGCGAAAGGAGAAACCATGAAGCTGATTGAGCGCAGGCAATATCTTGACGAATTCAGGCAGGTCAGAGGAATCCCGGATATTAAGGTCATTACCGGACTTCGCCGGAGCGGCAAGTCCAAGCTAATGGATTGCTTCGCCGCAGAAGTGGCAAAAGAATGTGGCGTGAATATCATCCGGATCAATATGAATTTGAAGGAATTTGAGCCGCTCAGGGATTCAGAAAAACTGTACGAATACATACACAGCCGCTATGAAGACGGGAAAAACAACCTGCTTTTTATCGACGAGATTCAGATGTGTACCGGTTTTGAGACAGTCATTAACAGCCTTCATGATGAAGAGTGCTTTGATATATACATTACAGGCTCCAATGCTTTTCTGATGTCCAGTGATTTGGCAACGCTGTTCAGAGGGCGGGTGTATGAAATACCTGTATTTCCGTTCTCTTTCAGGGAATACATCGCATACCATGGTCCGAATGATATTGATCAGGCTTTTGACGACTACATGGTGGCCGGCGGACTTTCCGGCTCCTATCTGTACAGAACAAGGGAACAGGCAAGAGCTTATGTCAAGGGCGTGTTCAGAACAACGGTAGTACGTGACATCGTTGAAAAATACCATATAGAAAACGAAGAACTGCTGATCATGCTTTCAGATTTTCTTATGGACAACATCGGCAATAAAACCTCTATACGAAATATATCCAATTGTCTTCCCGGAAAAACAAATGATAAGACTGTCGGGTCGTATGTAACGTATTTGTCCCGGGCTTTTATGTTTTATCCATTTCAGAGATACGATATAAAGGGGAAAAAATATTTTGAAACCGAAAAAAAATACTACCTGGCAGACGTTTCTTTGAGGTTTGCGGAGCTTGGGTCCAAAACACCAGACTGGGGGAGATTGTACGAAAATATCGTGGCAATCGAATTGCTGAGAAGAGGATACGAGGTTTATGTCGGTGTGCTGTATAACAAGGAGGTTGACTTTGTCGCAATCAAGAACGGCCAGAAAACCTATATTCAGGTAAGCGATGATATTCAAAGAACTGAAACGCTGAATCGGGAGATAAGCTCTTTGCTGTCCATTGGGGATGCCTATCCGAAGATGATCATTGCCCGGACGAAGCATGAGGAAACGCAAACGTAGGGTGTAAGGATCGTTGACATCGCCCGCTGGCTGGCAACAGATTGAGCCTCTTTTTTCAAGCAATTTATGGTCAGATTCTGTTCCGCAGCTCCTTCGGGATGGGGGAGAGCCGCAGCCGGCCCAGGGCGTGCAGCAGCAGGGCGGCGGCGGAGGCCAGGGCGACCAAAGTGGTTTGTCCTTCGCCCAGCCCCCAGGGGCCGGGGAAGGGTGCGCGGGCGATCAGCCAGGCGGCGATGCCTCCGCAGAGGGCGGCGAGCACCGCGCCAACGCGCCGCCTTCCCGCAGCCAGCAGCAACAGGGGCGCGGCCAGGGCGGTGCCGGCCAGCAGCCATTCGCTTCCCTGGGGGAGAATCAGAAAATGTCTGCCCACCAGCCCGGCCACACAGGCGGCAAGCAGCAGGGCGAGGATCCGCAGCGGCCCCGCCAGACAGCCCAGCCGCCCGCTGCCGGCGTGGCAGCCGGGCCACACGAGCACCCCGGTCTGTCCGGCCAGCTTTTCGGCGGCGGCGGTAAAGGTATTGTTGGTCATCACAATGGCCCGGCGGCAGTGGTAATATTTGGCGCCCGCAAAGGCCTCCATCACGGCGTGGTTGCCCACCGGATGGCTGTAAAGCTTGCACTGCACCGCGTATCGCCGGCCGTGGTGGCTGGCCAGCAGGTCGATCCCCTGGTCGCTGCTGCGGTTGGTGACCTCCACATGGCGAAAGCCCATGGCCCGCAGGTACCGGGCGCATTTCTGTTCATACTGGTATCCGTTCATTCTTTCCGGCTCCGGGTGATGTTGGGATTGGTGTCACGACGGCACACCCCGAATTATACCAGCGGAGATAGGCGCGGTCAAGAAATTCCGGGCTGAAAAAAACTCTTTCCAAAATCGGGAAAGTGTAGTACAATAGAAAAAAAGGCTGGTGTCAGCCCAAAAAGGAGGAGTTTCCCATGGAGCTTCGTACGGCTTCTTCTCCCCGGGACATGAAGCATTATGATACAGCCCGCCTGCGGGAGGAGTTTCTGATCCAGAACCTGTTTCCCGCCGACGATGTCAAAATGGTATACAGCCATATCGACCGCATCATCACCGGCGGTGCGATGCCTGTGAAAAAGACCCTGGCCATTGCCGCCGGCGCCGAGCTGCGGGCGGAGTATTTCCTGGAGCGCCGGGAGATGGGCATCATCAACATCGGCGGCGAGGGCACGGTGACCGTGGACGGCACGGTGTATACCCTGCGTCCCCGGGACGGCATCTATATCGGTCGGGGCAGCAGGGATATCCTGCTGGCCAGCGCCGATCCGGCCAATCCCGCCAAGTTCTACTTTAACAGCTGCCCCGCCCACACCGCGTATCCCACTGTGTACATCCGTCCGGAGGACTGCGTGCATGTGGAGCTGGGCTCGCTGGAGGATGCCAACCACCGCACCATCAACAAGTACATCCTGCCCGGCCAGGTGCAGAGCTGCCAGCTGGTGATGGGCATGACCAGCCTGTGCCCCGGCAGTGTGTGGAACACCATGCCCTGCCACACCCACGATCGCCGCATGGAGGTGTACCTCTACTTTGACCTGCCGGAGGATGCCTTCGTGATGCACTTTATGGGCGAGGGCAATGAGACCCGCCATATCATCATGCGCAACGAGGAGGCCGTCATCAGCCCCAGCTGGTCGATCCACTCCGGCTGCGGCACCCGGGCCTACACCTTTATCTGGGGCATGTGCGGCGAGAACCAGGACTTTGACGACATGGACGGCATCGCCATGCAGGATCTTCTGTAATCCATACATTGTACATTTAATGAAAAGGGGGATTTACCAATGAACAATCCGTTCTCTCTGGAAGGCAAGGTTGCCCTGATTACCGGTGCCAGCTATGGCATCGGCTTCGGCATTGCCACCGCCATGGCCGCCGCCGGCGCCACCATCGTGTTTAATGACATCAAGCAGGAGCTGGTGGACAAGGGCATGGCCGCCTATGCCGAAAAGGGCATCCAGGCCCACGGCTATGTGTGTGATGTGACCAACGAGGAGGCGGTGAACGCCCTCGTGGCCCAGATCGAGCAGGAGGTCGGCGTGATCGACATCCTGGTGAACAACGCCGGTATCATCAAGCGCATCCCCATGACGGAGATGACCGCTGCCCAGTTCCGCCAGGTGATTGATGTGGACCTGAACGCGCCCTTCATCGTGAGCAAGGCGGTGATCCCCTCCATGATCAAGAAGGGACACGGCAAGATCATCAACATCTGCTCCATGATGAGCGAGCTGGGCCGTGAGACCGTTTCCGCCTATGCCTCCGCCAAGGGCGGCCTGAAGATGCTCACCAAGAACATCTGCGCGGAATATGGCCAGTACAACATCCAGTGCAACGGCATCGGACCGGGCTATATCGAAACGCCCCAGACCGCGCCCCTGCGGGAGCGTCAGGCCGACGGCAGCCGTCATCCCTTCGACCAGTTTATCTGCGCCCGCACGCCTGCCAACCGCTGGCTGCAGCCCGATGAGCTGGGCGGCCCCGCCGTGTTCCTGGCCTCTGACGCCTCCAACGGCGTGAACGGCCACATCCTGTATGTGGACGGCGGCATCCTGGCCTACATCGGCAAGCAGCCCTGACATTTACTGAACCCCATTCCCGCCGGAAGCTGAAATACGCTTCCGGCGGTTTTTGTGCTACTGTTTTCAATCCCTATTTTTTTGCGCCGGAGAGGTTTGGCGATTTTTTGTTCCGGATGTAAACTTTTCCCCGCTCTTGCCATTCCGCGAAAAAGCGGGTATAATAGAGAATGGTATATTGTGCGATGGAGGTGTGCGCGGTGTTCGTGCAGGTGATCGTCGACATTGTCCACGAGCATGTGGCGCAGGCCTTTACCTACCGGGTGCCGGAGGGGATGCGCCTTTCGGTGGGCCAGCGGGTGGAGGTTCCCTTCGGTCGCATGCGGAAGGAAGCCGTGGTGGTCGGCTTGACGGATACGACCGACCTGCCGCCGGAAAAGCTGCGGGAGGTGAGCCGCCCGCTGGAGGAATACCCGGCGATCCTGCCCCAGCTGCTCCACCTGGCGCGGCGCATGGCGGAGGACGCCCACTGCCCGCTGGCAGAGACCCTGCGGCTGATGCTGCCTGCCGAGATGCGGGGAGACCGGGTGCATGTGCGCACCCAGCCCATGGTGCAGCTCACCATTCCGGAGGAGCAGGTACCCCGGGCCATTGAGCAGCAGGGGCGCTCGCAAAAGCGGAAAATGCTGATCCGGCTGCTC
>R03__coassemble_980_pt1 | contig 14492 bp, 16 predicted proteins | sample R03__metabat2_high_PE_065 | metagenome-assembled genome bin R03 | reverse complement strand
TCATCGCCCTGCAGGAGATCATCTGGGCCGGGCAGGCCTTTATGAAGGGCAGCCAGGGCATCTCCGGCGCCATCTGGCCGCTGTTCTTTACGGCAGTGTACTATCTGGCCATGACCGGCATCCTGACGCTGGCGCTGGGCCGTTTGGAAAAGAAACTCAGCTTTTTCCGATAAAAGGGGGATGAGGATATGGCGATTCTGGAAGTCAACAACATTCACAAATCCTTTGGCAATACCGAGGTGCTCAAGGACATCAGCTTCTCCATGGAGAAGGGCGATGTGCTGTTCATCATCGGCTCCTCCGGCAGCGGAAAAACCACCCTGCTGCGGTGCCTGAATTTTCTGGAGCAGCCGGACGGCGGCACCATCTCCGTCAACGGGGAGCTGCTGCTGGACGCGGACAAGCCCGGCAGCTTTTCCTTCGCCGAGATCCGCAGAAAGCGGCTGCACTTCGGCCTGGTGTTCCAGTCCTTCAACCTGTTTCCCCAGTATACCGCGCTGGAAAATGTGATGCTGGCCAGAAATCTTCTGGCAAAGGAGCGGCAGGATTATCGGGAGCAGAAGGCGAATATCCTGAAGGAGAGCCGTGAGCTGGGTGAGAGCCTGCTCTGCCGCATGGGATTGCAGGACCGGATGAACAACTATCCCCACCAGCTCTCCGGCGGACAGTGCCAGCGGGTGGCCATCGCCCGTGCCCTGGCCATGCAGCCGGATATCCTCTGCTTTGACGAGCCCACCTCCGCGCTGGACCCGGAGCTGACCGGCGAGGTGCTGCGGGTGATCCGGGAGCTGGCGGACCAGCATACCACCATGATCATTGTGACCCATGAGATGTCCTTCGCCCACGATGTGGCCAACCAGGTCATCTTTATGGATGGCGGCTATATTCTGGAGCAGGGTACGCCGGACGATGTGTTCCTGCGCTCCACCAAAGAGCGCACCCGGCAATTTTTGGCGAACTACGGAAAAATGTGAGGAGATGACCTTTTTTGCCGACAGGTCTGGTGCTGGAGGGCGGCTCCATGCGGGGAATGTTCACCGCGGGCGTATTGGATGTGTGGATGGAAAACGGCGTGGGGGGCTTTGCGGCGGCGATCGGTGTTTCCGCCGGCGCCTGCTTCGGCTGCAACCTGAAGTCCCACCAGCCGGGCCGGGCCATCCGCTACAACCTCCGCTACTGCGCGGATCCCCGGTATCACAGCCTGCGCTCCCTCGTCACCTCCGGCAACCTGTATAACGCGGAGTTCTGCTACAGGCGGATCCCCTTTGAGCTGGACCCCATGGACCTGGAGACCTACCGGGCCGACCCTATGGAGTTCTGGGCCGCCGCCACCAACGCGGATACCGGCGAGACGGTCTACCGCCGCCTGGACCGGGCGGACGAGCGGGACCTGGAATTCATGCGGGCCTCCGCCTCCCTGCCGATCGTGTCCCGGGCGGTGGAGATGGAAGGGCTGCGCCTGCTGGACGGCGGCATGACGGACGGCATCCCGCTCCGCTGGATGACGGAGACCCGGGGCATCCCCCGCAGCGTGGTGGTGCTCACCCGCCCGGCGGATTACCGCAAGCAGCCCTACGGCCACGATCGGCTGTTCCGGCTGCTGCTAAAGCAGTACCCGGCGGCGGCATAGTGCCTGCGGGTGCGGCATCTGCGCTATAACGAAACCCTGGATTACATTGCCCGGCGGGAGCGGGAGGGCACGGCACTGGTGCTTCGGCCTTCGGTCCCCCTGGCGCCCGGCGCGGCATAGACCCACCCGGAAAAGCTGCAGTCCGCCTATGACGAAGGCCGCCGGGTGGGCCTGGAAGCCCTGGAGCAGGTGAAAGCGTTTTTGGAGGAATGAGCCATGTCAATTGCCAGCAAAACGGTGCGGATCACCTTTAAGGCCTCGGATGACAAGCGGGATGCGGGGCTTACCACGCCGGAGGATATCCAGCGGGCGGATGACATTGTATACGGCGCCAGCCCGAAGGAGCAGAGCCTGGATGTGTACCGCCCGAAGGAATATACCGGAAAGCTGCCGGTGATCGTCAGCGTGCACGGCGGCGGCTGGGTGTACGGCGACAAGGAGCGCTACCAGTATTACTGCATGAGCCTGGCCCAGCGGGGCTTTGCGGTGGTGAACTACACCTACCGCCTGGCACCGGAGCATATCTTCCCCGCCAGCCTGGAGGACACCAACCTGGTGTTCACCTGGCTGCTCACCCACGCGGAGGAATACGACATGGACCCCGCCCGGGTCTTTGCCTTGGGCGACTCCGCCGGTGCGCATCTGCTGGGGCTGTACTGCGCCCTGTGCACCGAGCCGGACTTTGCGAAGCAGTTCACCTTCAGCGCCCCCGCCGGCTTTGTCCCGAAGGCAGTGGCCCTGAACTGCGGCGAGTACGCCATGTCCGATCCCTCCCTGATGAAGGGCAACACCAGGGCCCTGATGGGCGATCTGCTGGGCGGAAGGCTGACGGCGGAAAAGCTGCGCCTGCTGGATGTGACCCTGCACCTGAACGAAAGGTTCCCGCCGACCTACCTGATGACCTGCACCGGGGATTTCCTGGCCGACCAGGCGCCGGTGATGAGCGCGGCCCTGATGCGCCACGGGGTGCCCCACGAGCTGCATTACTACGCGGATGGCCCGAAGGAGCTGGGCCATGTGTTCCACTGCAACATGCGTCTGGACGCCGCCCGCCGCTGCAACGACGACGAATGCGCCTGGTTCCAAAAGCAAGTGTAAATATCCTCGGGAGGAATCTCTATGCGCCGTGCCCTTGGTATCCTGCTGTTTGTGCTGGCCCTGTGCCTGAGCACCGCCCTGGCCGACCATGCCACCATCGTGACCCCCGGCGGCAAGCTCAATATGCGAAAGACCCCGGAGGACAAGGGCCGCATCGTGACCTATGTGCCCAACGGCGCCTCGGTGGAGGTGGAGGAGCTGGGAGAGACCTGGTCCCTCGTCACCTACAAGAACAAAAGCGGCTATGTCAAAACCGAATATCTCTACATCGTGGTGGAGCCGGAGCCCCTGCCGGAGGGAGAGGTGCAGCTGACCGTCTCGGCGGATGAGCTGAAGGTGGGCGAGGTGGTGGACTTCTCCGTGGCCGCCTGGGCGGAAACCTCCTGCGTGTGGCAGGTGACCAAAGACGGCGAGAGCTTCTGCGCCCCTGAGGATGCGACCCACTTCAGCGCGGCGCTCCGCCCCCGGGAGGAGGGCAGCTATGAGGTGACCGTTACCGTGACAGACGAGAATGGACTCTCGGTCAGCCGCACCGGGGCGTTTACCGTGTCCGGCACGGCATAGCCCCAGGCCATGTCGGTCTACAGCCAGAAGGACGGCTGGTGGGCGGACAAGGCCTACCGGGAGAGCAACCTGCAAAAGTCCGGCTGTGCGGTGTTCACCCTGTCCTCCGCCCTGTACCGCCTGGGGGTAACCGGGGAGGACATGCTGCCGGATCAGCTGGCGATCACCTATGCCCAGTGCCTTACCTCCACCGGCACCAACAACGAGCGCCTGCTGCGGGAGGCGGGCAAGGTCTACAATTTCAAGACCCAGAGCGAGCTGATCGAAAGCCAGAAGAAGATCGTCTCCCTGCTGGGGGAGGGCTGCCTGTTCAGCTTTGCCATCGTCCGGGGACATATCGCACTGGCGGACGGTGCTTCGGCGGACGGAAAATACATCCATGTGGCCGACAGCGCTCCCTCCGCCACCCTGGAGCGCATCAAGGGCGCCTCGCTGTATGTGCTGCAGGAGGACGGCAAGATGACGGCGGTGGAGTCCCTCACGGAGATCCCCGGCGCCCGATGGTATCTGGATACGGAGGACTTTGGCGGACTGGAGTACTATCTCCCGCTCAGCTATGTGGCCAGGCGCGGCGTCCGCCTGATCCGCCCGCTGACGGAGAGCGCGGAAAACTGATCCTCACGGAATTTCAAAAAAGTCCTTGCATTTTTCCGGGAGATATGATAAGATAATCACCGTCGCAGTGATGCGGCGATGTGGGGTTGTAGCTCAGTTGGTTAGAGCGTCACGTTGACATCGTGGAGGTCGGAGGTTCGAGACCTCTCAACCCCACCACAAAAGGCCGGCCGTGTGCCGGCTTTTTTCGTATCAAAAAAGCTCCCCCGGCGTGGGGGAGCAAAGCTCATTCCTTTTCCTTCAGGCCGGCGATCCGCACCTGCAGGATGCGCCGCTTGGTGACCCGGGCGATGGAAATGTCCAGTCCGTCTTTTTGGAGGGTGTACCCCTCATGGGGCAGATTGCCGATCATGGAGAGCACCCAGCCGCCCACGGTGGTGCTGTCGCTCTCCAGGCGGATGTCGAAGCGGTCGGTAAAATCGTCCATGCTCATGGCGCCGCTGATGAGCCAGGTGCCGTCGCCCTGGCGGATGCAGTCGTTCTCCACATCGTCGTGCTCGTCCCAGATCTCGCCCACCAGCTCCTCCAGGATGTCCTCCATGGTCACGATGCCCTGGGTGCCGCCGTATTCGTCGATCACCACCGCCATGTGGCTCTGCCGGGTCTGCAGCTTGGAGAGCAGGGCGGAGATCTTGGTGCTCTCGGTGGTGTACTCAATGGGCTTGATCAGCGGGGCAATCTCCCGCCTGCCCTGAATGTAGGACTGGTAGAAATCCTTCTCCAGCACCACGCCGATGATGTTGTCGATGGTCTCGTGATAGATGGGGATGCGGGAATAGCCGGAATCCACAAAAATCTCCATCAGGTGGTCGGCGGTGTCGGTATCGGCGGCAGCCCGGAGGTCCACCCGGTGGGTCAGGATGGCCTCCACCTCCACATCGTCAAACTCGATGGCGGAGCGGATCAGGTCGCTCTCATTCTCATCCAGAATGCCGTCGTCCTCCGCCTCCTCCACCAGGCCGATCAGCTCATCCTCCGTCATGGCGGCGCTGTCAGGCTGCTTCAGGAAGTGGTGGATCAGCTTTTTCCAGCCGGAAAAGGCGGCGTTCAGGGGCGTACAGATCACCGTCAGCGCCCGCAGCACCGGCGCTACCGCGCAGGCAAAGCTCTCCGGGTATTCCTTGGCCATGCTCTTGGGGGTGATCTCGCCAAAGATCAGCACCACCAGGGTGAGCACCAGGGTGGAAACTGCCGGGCCGTTGTCCCCCAGCAGCCGGGTAAAGAGGATCGTGGCGATGGAGGCGGCGGCAATGTTGACCACATTGTTGCCGATGAGGATGGTGGTCAGCAGCCGGTCGTACTGCTCCACCAGCGCCAGCGCCTTTTTGGCTTTGGCATTGCCGTCCTCCGCCATCAGGCGCAGCCGCCCCCGGATCAGCGAGGAAAACGCCGTTTCTGCGGCCGAGAAAAAGGCGGAGCACAGCACCAGAACTATCAGGGTCAGGATCAGCAGGCCCGATCGGTCAGCATCCATAATGGAAAAATTCAACTCCCGTTGTTTGTTCTGCTCCCAAAGGGAAGCGGGAATATCATATCAGAAAATCCGTCATTTTGCAATCACTTCAGCACAGGCGAAGCAGATGCAGCATGGCTTTATTTTTTGTCACAAGCCACAGGCACAGGCACAGCGCGCCGTACACCGCCATGCCCACCGCCACCTGCGCCGCCAGCAGCCACCAGCCGGAGAGGGGGATCCACGCCCCTGCCAGCCGCACCGCCGCCAGCATGATGCCGCCGGCGCAGCAATAGGTCGCCACATGGCGCAGGTAGCGGAGATAGGGCAGCTCCCGCCGCAGATGGATCGCCTGCACCACCGGCACCGCCGCCTCCGCCATCAGGGTGCCGACCACCGCACCCATGGCCCCCATGGAGGGGATCAGCAGGGCGTTGACGATCAGGTTGAGAACAGCGCCCGTCACCACGCTCCGCACCACGATCCTGTCCCGCTCACCGGGCAGAATCCACTGGGTGCGCACCACATTGGCAAAGCCGATCAGGATGAGGGTAAAGCTCAGGGGGATCATCAACGAAGCCGCCGGGGCAAAATCCTCGCCGAAAAACAGGGGCGTAAAGCTGTCCGCCACCGCGGACACCCCAAAGGCCATGGCGCACACCATGCACAGGATCAGCTGCATGGTGGTGTCCATGCTGCGGAGCACATGGTCGGTCTTTCCCTGCTTCATCAGGTGGGCGGCGCGGGGCATCATTACCGAGCCAATGGCGGAAATAAAGCCGGAGAGGCAGTAGATGATGCGCTCGGCGCTCTCATACAGGCCATTCTGCTCCATGCCGGCGATGGCGCCCACCATCACCTTGTCCATCTGGCGGTACACGCTCACGGCGATCACCGCCACAAACAGCACCGCGCAGGGCCGCAGGTGCCGCAGGGCATCCTTCCAGGGGACCCGCACCGGCGTAACCCGCTTCCGCAATCCCGCCGCACAGCTGAGGCAGCCCACCAGCGTGGCCAGCGACCAGATCAGGCCATAGACCCACAGGTCCTCCTTCCCTTTTACAAAGAGGAACACGCCGCCCGCCGCCAGCAGCTTGACCGCCGTGTTGCGCAGGGCAATGGGCCGGAACTGGTCCAGCCCCATCAGGCACCAGTCCAGATTGACCAGGCAGCTGACGCTCATCATGGTCAGGCTCAGGGCGATGGTCCGCTCCTCCCCCGCCACCAGAAACACATAGCCCAGCCACACCGCCAGGGTGAGGCCCGCCACCAGCAGCTGCATCCGCCAAATCTATGAGAAGGTGCGGTTCAGCCGCTCCCGGTCGTCCCGCACCCGGGCGATGGCCCGCACGCCGTAGTTTTCCAGGCCCAGCATGCCCACCAGCACAAAGATGTAGCTGACAGACCAGGCATAGCTGTACAGACCGTAGCCGTCCCGCCCCACCGTGCGGGTGAGGTAGGGGGAGGTCACCAGCGGCAGCAGCACGGAAAACACCCGGTACGCTACATTATAAATGGTGTTCCTGCGGGTTCCCGCCTCTCTGGCCATGCTGTCGCCTCCCGAAAGAAATGTTTCTTCTCTTTTTTCTCTGCGGCCGCCGATTTTCCTGCTGAAAAATTGGGCAAATTGCTTGACAAGCGCCCTCCGGCATGGTAGAATACCCAAGGTGTTTGAGAAACCAGCGCCGTAGACAGCCGGTATCCGCAAGGATGTAAAGGAGCTTGCTCCGCCTGCCGAGGGGTAAGGATAGATGAATTGCTCATCCCTTGCGCCCTGCGCGAGGGTTTTCTTTATGCTGAACCATAAAGGAGGTGCAACTGCAATGAGCGAGAAGAAGAGCGCAAACCGTATTGCCAAAGAGGCGCAGCTGGTCGAGGTGGTCGAGAAGATCAAGAACGCCCAGTCCATCGCCATCGTGAGCTATTCCGGTCTGACCGTTGCCCAGGTAACTGAGCTGCGCAAGCTGTGCCGCGAGTCCAGCGTGAACTATGAGGTGCTGAAGAACCGCATGTTCGGTCTGGGCCTGAAGGAGCTGGGCATCGAGGGTGCCGACGATCTGCTGAACGGCCCCAATGCCTTCGTTTTCTCCAATGCCGATGCCGTGGCCGGTCCCAAGATCATCAAGGAGTTCATCGAGAAGAACAAGCTCGAGTCCCTGAAGGTGGTTGGCGGCCTGCTGGAAGGCAAGGTCGTGGACGCGAAGACCATCGACAAGCTGGCTTCCATGCCCAGCCGCGAGGTTTTGCTCGGCCGTTTGGTGGGCAGCCTGGCCAATACCATCACCAGCTTCGTGCGCGTCGTCGAGGCGTATCGCAAGAAGCAGGCCGGCGAGGAGTAATCCTCCCATGGGCCGCATGACGGCCTGACACACATTACTAATTTACGAAATTCACCTATAGGAGGCTGAATACAATGACTGCAGAAGAGATCATTACCGCTGTTGAAGGTATGACCGTGCTGGAGCTGGCCGATCTGGTCAAGGCTCTGGAGGAGAAGTTTGGTGTTTCCGCTGCTGCCCCCGTGGCCGTGATGGCCGGTGGCGCCGCTCCCGCTGAGGCTGCCGAGGAGAAGACCGAGTTCGACGTGGTTCTGAAGAACGCCGGCGCCGAGAAGATCAAGGTCATCAAGGTGGTCCGCGAGGTGATCGAGGGCCTGGGCCTGAAGGAAGCCAAGGAGATCGTGGAGTCCGCTCCCAAGACCCTGAAGGAGGGTGTCTCCAAGGAAGACGCCGAGAAGATCGCCGAGAAGTTCAAGGCTGTCGGTGCCGAGGTCGAAATCAAGTAATTTCGTCCCCCGCAGAAGCTTCACAGGGCGCGCCCGTTCGGGTGCGCTCTGTTTTTTGTTGCGCGATCGGGCCGGATATGCTACAATGGCGACAGAGCGTGGGCATCAAAAAAAGCCATCCCGCAGTGGGGATGGCCGGTCTTATTCTGGCTTCTGGCTGCCGCGGGGGCCTCTCCGGCGGTCGTGGCCGGGCTGGCTGTAATAAAAATCCTTGTCCGCGTACATGCGCTGGTCCGCCTCGTGCACCAGCTGGGGCAGGTCGTGGTTGGGAAATTCCGTCACGGTGGCGCAGCCGATGGAGAGGCTCATCTCGCTGCCGTAATCGCTCTTCCACGCGGCGGACGCTTCCCGGAGCTTTTTCACCGCCTGCTCCGGCGGCATGGCCCGGCTGTCCAGCAGGATCACAAACTCGTCACCGCCGGTGCGGAACACCCGCCCGCAGCTGCCGATCACCTGCCGCATCACGGCGCCGGTCCCCCGGAGCAGCTCATCGCCCGCCTCGTGGCCGATGGTATCGTTGACAAACTTCAGTCCGTTCAGGTCGCTCTCAAAGGCGACCAGCCATCTGGGCAGCGGCCCCTTCTCCAGATAATCCGCCGCCACCTGCTTGTAGGCAAAGCGACTCATCACGCCGGTCAGGGCATCCGTGGCCAGCATCCGGTCGTGCTCGATCTGGTCGAACTCGGTGTAATGGATATACATCAGGCAGGAGGCGATGGCCATCCCCAGATAGGACGCCTTTCCTTCATTCCCCAGCAGCTCCTGCATGGCAATGCAGGCAGCCATCAGCACAAAGATCGCCACCAGCGGGACCCGGTTCCGCCGCTCGTACTTCTTGCCGTATTCCCAGAAGGCGTAAATGACAAACAACAGCGCCAGCACGGTCACAATGCTGTATACCAGATACAGCGGGCCGTGGCAGTAATAGTTTTCCGCGTCGATGTAGTAGGTCCAGCCGGTAAAGGCCGAAAGGATCTGCAGCACCGCGTTGCCGCCCAGGATGCCGTACATCAGCCAGGATTTTTTCCGCTCCGGCACCACCTGGCGGATAAACACCACGCTGCAGATGGGGGTAAAGATATAGTCCATGCCCTTGGCCAGCACATGCAGGCCGGTGGTCCACGCCGGCGCCCCGTTGAGGAACAGGGACAGCCATTCCCAGAAGGCCGAGAACATGATCAGGGCACAGATCACATAAAAGCGCCGCTTCACATCCCTGTCGACCCGGCCGTTGGCATGCACCAGCGTGACCAGTCCGATCAGCGTCATCAGGGTGATGACCATGTTCACACAGTATCCGGTTGTCATGGGTGCTCCCCTCCTCTCTCCGCAGGATGATATCTTTATTATTGTACCACATTTCTCTCCATACTTCAACAAGAACCTGGAAATATGCCCATATTAGGAAAAAGCGTTGTTACTACTCAGGGTCGTTAGCTGAGACCTACCTCACCCGCCACTGCGGTGGTCCTCCCTCCCCTAAAGGGGAGGGTGAAGGAGCAAAGCCAAGCCTCACCTTCCCCTTTAGGGGAAGGGGGGACCGCCCACAGGCGGTGGATGAGGTTGGGGATTGAGTAGTAACAAAGCGTTGTTGCTCAGGCCCATTCTTTCTGGCGCCGCAGGGTGAGAACCTCTCCGCCGCCTGCGGGTGGCACCTCCCCTAAAAGGGGAGGCTGGGCTGTATAAACTCCTTGCCTCCCCTCTTAGGGGAGGTGGCACCGCAGTGCCGGAGAGGTTTTCCCCGAGATGCGAGAAAGGTTGGACCTGTAGAGCAGAAAACTCACGAAAGGAGGAAACCGCCGATGCTTTGGTACTTTGAGGTGGTCCGGATCGATGGGGATTACGCCATGCTCCGCCGCACCGACATCGAATCCGACGAGCTGGTGCAGGTGGCCCGGGCCCTGCTCCCGGAGGAGATCGAGGAAGGCTCCCGGCTGAAGTGCGAATATTTCCGCTATGAGATCATCGGCTGAGGCCGGTGATCCCTTTTTGTTCCTTGCAGCTTTTCCACTTTTGTGCTACACTTCCCTCTGCACATTTTCCCCTTGGGAGGCACTATGCTCAACGAAAATCTCGTCATCCGCGGCGCGCGGATGCATAATCTGAAAAATGTGGATGTCATCGTCCCCCGGAACAAGCTGGTGGTGTTCACCGGCCTCTCCGGCTCCGGCAAAAGCTCCCTGGCCTTTGACACCATCTATGCCGAGGGCCAGCGGCGCTATGTGGAAAGCCTTTCCAGCTACGCCCGGCAGTTTCTGGGCCAGATGGAAAAGCCGGATGTGGACGCCATTGAGGGCCTGAGCCCCGCCATCTCCATCGACCAGAAGACCACCAGCCGCAACCCCCGCTCCACGGTGGGCACCGTGACGGAGATTCATGACTATCTCCGCCTGCTGTGGGCCAGGATCGGCATCCCCCACTGCCCGAAGTGCGGCCGGGAGATCCGCCAGCAGACCGTGGACCAGATGGTGGACGCGGTGCAGCGCTACCCGGAGGGCACCCGCATGCAGGTATTGGCCCCCATCATCCGGGGCAAAAAGGGCGAGCACCAGAAGCTGCTGGAGGACGCCCGCAGGAGCGGCTTTGTCCGGGTGCGCATCGACGGGGAGATTTACGACCTGGATGATACCCCCGCGCTGGACAAAAAGAAAAAGCACAGCATCGAGCTGGTGGTGGACCGGCTGATCGTCCGGCCCGGCAGGGAGTTCCAGTCCCGGCTGGCGGATTCCATCGAGACCGCCACAGGCCGCGCCGCCGGGCTGGTCATTATGGACCTGTTTGACAAGGGCGAGCTGCTCTTTTCCATGAACTACGCCTGCCCGGACTGCGGCGTGAGCATCGAGGCGCTGTAGCCCCGGATGTTCTCCTTCAACAGTCCCTTCGGCGCCTGCCCCGGCTGCAGCGGCCTGGGCACCCTGATGAAGATCAGCCCGGACATCATCCTGCCGGACAGATCTCTCTCCCTGCGGCAGGGTGCCCTGAATGCCATGGGCTTTAACACCATGGACGAAGACGGCATCGCCGCCCAGTATTTTACCGGACTGGGAGCGCTGTACGGCTTTACCCTGGACACCCCCGTCCGGGACATGACCGACGAGGCGGTGCAGGCCATCCTCTACGGCTCCGGAGAGAAAAAGGTGACCATCACCTATGCCTCCGTCTCCGGCGAGGGGCACTATTCCACCGCCTTTGAGGGCGTGATCCCCACCCTGGAGCGCCGCTACCGGGAAACCTCCTCCGACAGCATGAAGGCCGCCTATGAGGAGTTTATGGCATAGGAGCCCTGCCCCCAGTGCCACGGCAGGCGGCTGAAGCCGGAGGCCCTGGCGGTGACTGTCGGTGGGAAAAACCTGGCGGAGGTCAGCGACCTGAGTATCCGGGACTGCCGGGAGTTTTTCCGCACCCTGGCCCTGAGCGAGACCGAGGAAATGATCGCCCGCCAGATCCTGAAGGAGATCGACAGCCGACTGGGCTTTCTGGTGGATGTGGGGCTGGACTACCTCACCCTCTCCCGGGCGGCGGGCAGCCTCTCCGGCGGCGAGGCCCAGCGCATCCGGCTGGCCACCCAGATCGGCTCCGCCCTGATGGGCGTGCTCTACATTCTGGATGAGCCCTCCATCGGCCTCCACCAGCGGGACAACGGCAAGCTGATCGACACCCTGAAGCATATGCGGGACCTGGGCAACTCCGTCATCGTGGTGGAGCATGATGAGGAAACCATGTACGCCGCCGACTGGGTGATCGATGTAGGCCCCGGCGCAGGCATTCACGGCGGCACCATTGTGGCCCAGGGCACCGCGGAGGACATCAAGGCCTGCCCGGAGAGCCTGACCGGCCAGTACCTCTCCGGAAAGCGCTTTATCCCGGTCCCCGCCCGGCGCCGCGCCCCGAAGAGCTGGCTGAAGATCCTCGGCGCCCGGGAGCACAACCTGAAGAACATCGATGTCAGCATCCCGCTGGGGGTGCTGTGCTGCGTGACCGGCGTGAGCGGCAGCGGAAAGTCCTCGCTGGTGAATGAGATCCTCTGCAAGCAGCTCTCCCGCCAGCTGAACCGGGCCAAGACACGCCCCGGCCAGTACCGGGCCATGGAGGGCGTGGAGGCGCTGGACAAGATCATCGTGATCGACCAAAGCCCCATCGGGCGCACCCCCCGCGCCACCCCCGCCCCCTAGACCGGCCGGTGCGACATGATCCGCCAGCTGTGTGCCCAGTGGCCGTAGGCCAAGGCCCGGGGCTACAAGGAGAACCGCTTCTCCTTCAACATCAAGGGCGGGCGCTGCGAGGCCTGCCAGGGCGACGGCCTGCTGAAGATCGAGATGCACTTCCTGCCGGATATTTATGTGCCCTGCGAGGACTGCAAGGGCAAGCGCTACAACCGGGAGACCCTGTAGGTCACCTACAAGGGCAAGAGCATCTTTGATGTGCTGGACATGAATGTGGAGGAGGCCCTGCACTTTTTCGAGAATCATCAGCCGATCCTCCGCAAGCTGGAAACCCTCTATGATGTGGGCCTGGGCTACATGAAGCTGGGGCAGGCCGCCACCACCCTTTCCGGCGGCGAGGCCCAGCGGGTCAAGCTGGCCACAGAGCTCTCCCGCAAGGCCACCGGGCGCACCATCTATGTGCTGGATGAGCCCACCACCGGCCTGCACATGGCGGATGTGCACCAGCTGGTGGAGGTGCTGCAGCGGCTGGTGGAGGGCGGAAACTCCGTGCTGGTGATCGAGCACAATCTGGATGTGATCAAGACCGCCGATTACCTGATCGACCTGGGTCCCGAGGGCGGCGATCAGGGCGGCACCGTGGTGTGTGCCGGCACCCCGGAGCAGGTGGTGCAATGCGCCGCCTCCTACACCGGGCAGTACCTGAAGCCGGTGCTGGAGAAAGCACGGTCGCAGCGATAAGCCTTTCCTGCCGGAGCTGAAATTCCCGAAAATTTCATTTTGATCAGGAGCGGACTATGTCAGACGAAATCACCCTGAAATCCCTGCATCCCGGCGAGAGCGCCGTAATCACCGCCGTGGGCGGGCAGGGCGCCCTGCGGCAGCATTTTCTGGACATGGGCGTGATCCCCGGCGCGGAGGTGACCGTCATCAAGCTGGCCCCCATGGGTGACCCCATGGAGCTGCAGATCCACGGCTACGAGCTGACCCTGCGGCTGGATGACGCCGCACAGATCACCGTTTCCCCCATTGCGGAGCGGACCAACGCCCACCGGCATGTGGAGAACATTGTGCGAACCGCCCATCCCGGTCTCGGCGAGGGCGGCCGCTACCACTCCCCGGAGGACGGAACGCCCCTGCCGGAGGGCACCCTGCTGACCTACGCACTGGTGGGCAACCAGAACTGCGGCAAAACCACCCTGTTCAACCAGCTGACCGGGGCCAACCAGCATGTGGGCAACTTTCCCGGCGTAACGGTGGACCGCAAGGACGGCCCCATCCGGGGCTGCCCCAACACCCTGGTGACCGACCTGCCGGGCATCTACTCCATGTCCCCCTACAGCAGTGAGGAGCTGGTTTCCCGCAGCTTTGTGCTGAAGGAAAAGCCCAGGGCCATCATCAACATCGTGGACGCCACCAACATCGAGCGCAACCTGTACCTCACCATGCAGCTGCTGGAGATGGACATGCCGGTGGTGGTGGCCCTCAACATGATGGACGAGGTGCGCGGCAACGGCGGCGCCATCGACATCAACCGGATGGAGACCCTGCTGGGCGTGCCGGTGGTGCCCATCTCCGCCGCCAAAAACGAGGGCGTGCAGGAGCTGATCCGGCATGCGCTGCACATCGCCCAGAACCAGGAGCTGCCCCGCCGGCAGGACCTTTGCGCCGAGGAGGACCACAACGGCTCGGTGCACCGCTGCATCCACGGCGTGATCTCCCTGATCGAGGACCATGCGGCAAGGGCCGGGCTCCCGGTGCGCTTTGCCGCCGCCAAGGCCATTGAGGGGGACCCGCTGGTGCTGGAGCAGCTGGCGCTGGACCAGAACGAGGCGGAAATGCTGGAGCACATCGTGCTGCAGATGGAAAAGGAGCGGGGGCTGGACCGCAGCGCCGCCATCGCGGACATGCGCTTCGACTTTATCGAGCGGGTGTGCGAGGCCACCGTCACCAGGCCCCACGAGAGCAAAGAGCGCATCCGCAGTGAGAAGATCGACCGGGTGCTGACCGGCAGGTACACCGCCATCCCCATGTTTCTCCTGATCATGCTGGCCGTGTTCTTCCTCACCTTCAATGTCATCGGCGCCTGGCTGCAGGAGCTGCTGGAAAACGGTATCGGCGCACTGACGGACCTGACCGACCGGGCGCTGACCGCCGCCGGGGTGAACGAGGCCATCCACAGCC
>R03__coassemble_967_pt1 | contig 14631 bp, 10 predicted proteins | sample R03__metabat2_high_PE_065 | metagenome-assembled genome bin R03 | reverse complement strand
GGGCAGGGTGCCGGCTAACGGCCGGTGGAGGCGACTCCAAGGAGAGTGCAACAGAAAGAAACCGCCTGCTTGCAGGTAAGGATGGAAAGGCGAGGTAAGAGCTCACCCGCGGCCTGGCGACTCGCCGTGATGTAAACCCCACCCGGTGCAAGATACCAATGGGACGCATATGGCTGCCCGTCATGTCCCGGTCGTCGCATGAGCCCGCGCGGCAACGCCGGGCCTGGATAGATGATCGTCCAATACAGAACTCGGCTTATTGGCACGCTCAGGCACACTGGATTCTTCGGAATCCATTTTTCATAGGAAGCAAACAAATCATTTGGTGGAGTGATTTTATATGAAGCTTTTGCGAAGGGTTTTCCTGCTTTCCGCGCTTTTCGCGCTGCTGTGCGCCTGCTCCGCCCCGGCGGAGGACGAGTGGCCCTGGGCCATCCGCAACGGCAGCAGAGACAGCAACCAGATCGCCATCACGGTGGACGACTGCTACGACCGGGAAAAGGTGCGCGAGATCTTTGACCTGTGCGTCTCCGAGCAGGTACAGGTCACCTTCTTCCCCCTGGGCGACCAGCTCAAGGCGGAGGACGCGGAGCTGTGGCGGGAGATCGCCGAATCCCCCTGGGCGGAGATTGGCAGCCACACCCAGCACCACAACTACTTCAGTGTGCTGACCGATGATACCATCGGCATCCATCTGCGCCGGATGCCGGAGTGCCTGGATGAGGTGCTGGGCTATCACTACCAGATCACCTATGTGCGGCCGCCCTTCGGCAATGTCACCGATGACAACGGCTCCACCAAGCGCATCCGCCGGATCATGGCTTACTGGGGCTATGACCACGCCATCCTGTGGGATGTGAGCCAGACCGACCCGGACATCGCCATCAAAAAGGTGAAGAACGGCAGCATCCTGCTCTACCATGCCCGGGGCAAGGATTACCGCTGCCTGCAAAAGCTGATCCCCGCCCTGAAGGAGGCCGGCTTTGAGCCAGTCACCATCAGCACCCTGCTGGGTATTGAAGGCACCGGCATCCAGCCGGAGGCAACGGAGGAGATCCCGCCGGAGGCCACCGTAGCCCCCGCCGACGAAGCCGTGTGAGCAATCACACGGCTTTTCCGATGCTTCTTTTCACCTTGACAACCCCCTCCAAAGCGGCTATAATGTGCTTAACGGAAATTTCGGAACCAACAACCCCATATTGTAAGGAGGAAACTGCCCTATGAAAAAGTTTCTTGCTCTGCTCCTGGCCGCGATGATGGCCCTGAGCTGCTTCGCCGTCGCCTCTGCCGACGCGGTGCCCGGCAACGGCATGGAGGCCGTTGACCCCGAGCTGCTGGCTGCCGCCCAGGCTGAGGGTGAGCTGACCGTGTATGGCTCCTGCGAGGAAGCCTACCTGGCCGCCGCCTGCCAGCACTTTGAGGAGACCTACGGCATCAAGGTGAACTACCAGCGCCTGTCCACCGGTGAGGTGCAGGCCAAGATCACCGAGGAAAACGGCAACCCCAGCGCCGATGTCTGGTTCGGCGGCACCACCGACCCCTATAACGAGGTTGCCGCTGCCGGCCTGCTGGAGGCCTACGACGCCACCAACGCCACCCACATCACCATGGCCAACTTCCGGGATGCCGACGGCTACTGGTACGGCATCTACAAGGGAATCCTGGGCTTTATGGTGGACAAGGAAGAGCTGGAGCGCCTGGGCCTGGAAGCTCCCGCCGACTGGGACGACCTGCTCAAGCCCGAGTATCAGGGCCTGATCTGGATGTCCAACCCCAACACCGCCGGCACCGCCAAGCTGATCATCAACACCATGGTGCAGATGAAGGGCCACGACGAGGCCATGGCTTACTTTGTTGAGCTGGACAAGAACATCGCCCAGTACACCAAGTCCGGCTCCGGCCCCTCCAAGAAGGTCGGCCCCCACGAGTGCGTGATCGGCATCGGCTTCCTGCACGACGGCATCACCCAGATCCTGGACGGCTACGACAACATCGGCCTGATCATCCCCGCTTCCGGCACCTCCTATGAGGTGGGCGCCACCGCCATCTTCAAGGGCTGCGCGCATCCCAACGCCGCCAAGCTGTGGATCGAATATGCCCTGTCTCCCGAGTGCGTGGACCTGGCCAAGGAAAACGAGTCCTTCCAGTTCCTGGTGCTGGACAACGCCACCCAGCCGCAGGTCGCCTATGACATGGGCCTGGATCCCGACAATGTGATGGATTACGACTTTGAAGACGCCAAGGCCAATACCTCCAAGTATGTGACCGACTTCTTCGATGCCCTGGGCGCCGCCGCCGACGACCGCTTCAAGACCGAGTAATTTCACTTCCTATCTGGGGGATGGTTTCCCGGCCATCCCCCGCTTTTTTTGTAAAGGGCTGACTGCTCCCCACAACAAGGAGGCGACTTCATGGCCACATCCAACAGCCGGCGGCTGGACCGCAAAAAGTTCTTTGCCAATCCCACGCTGGTCATCGTGATCGTGATCCTGCTCATTTTCCTGGCCCTGTTCATCCTGTATCCGCTGGCCATGCTGCTGGTGGATGCCATCTACGGGGACGAGGGCTTTACCCTGTCCGTCTTTGGGCGGGTGTGGGATATGTCCACCTTCCGCACCGCCTTCAGCAACACGCTGGTGCTGGGCCTGATCACCGGCTTCGGGTCGGTGCTGCTGGGCCTGCTGTTTGCCTATGTGGAGGTCTATGTCCGCATCCGCAGCCGCTTTGTGCGGGGCCTGTTCAAAATCGTCAGCACCCTGCCGGTGGTTTCCCCGCCCTTTGTGCTGAGCCTGAGCATGATCCTGCTCTTTGGCCGCAGCGGCCTGATCACCCGCACCCTGCTGGGCATTTATGACAACGATGTGTACGGCCTGCACGGCATCGCCATCGTGCAGATCCTCACCTTCTTCCCCGTGTGCTACATGATGCTCACCGGATTGCTGAAGAACATTGACCCCTCCCTGGAGGAGGCCAGCCGGGATATGGGCACCAGCCGCTGGAAGGTGTTCACCTCCGTCACCCTGCCCCTGCTGCTGCCCGGCCTGGGCAATGCCTTCCTGGTCACCTTTATCGAGTCGGTGGCAGACTTTGCCAACCCCATGATGATCGGCGGCAGCTATGATACGCTGGCCACCACCATCTACCTGCAGGTGACCGGCGGCACCTACGACAAAGCAGGCGCCTCCGCCATGGCCGTGATCCTGCTGATGCTGACGCTGGTGCTTTTCCTCATCCAGAAGTATTATCTGGAAAAGAAGACCGCCCAGACCCTCACCGGCAAGGCCAGCCGCGCCCGCATGCTCATCGAGGACAAATCCGTCCGCTATCCCCTCACCGTGCTGTGCTCCCTGGTCAGCCTGTTCGTGATGCTGCTGTACATCTCCGTGCCCTTCGGTGCCCTGTTCAAGCTGTGGGGCCGCAATTACAGCCTGGTGTGGGACCACTTCGCCTATGTGTTCAAGTATGACGGCCTCAACGCCTTCTGGGATTCCCTGCGGCTGTCCCTCATCGCCACGCCCATCACCGCCCTGCTCAGCATGATTATCAGCTATCTGGTGGTCAAGCGCAAATTCAAGTCCAAGGCCTTTATTGAGTTTGTCTCCATGCTGGCCATGGCTGTTCCCGGCACCGTGCTGGGCATCGGCTATATCCGCGGCTTCTCCGCGGGCGTGCTCCGCACCGGCTTTCTGCAGGGGCTGTACGGCACCGGCGCGATCCTGGTGATTGTGGTCATCGTCCGCTCCCTGCCCACCGGCACCCGCAGCGGCATCTCCGCCCTGCGGCAGATCGACAAGTCCATCGAGGAATCCGCCTATGACATGGGCGCCGGCTCCGGCAAGGTATTCACCTCTGTCACCCTGCCCCTTATCAAGGACAGCTTCCTCTCCGGCCTGGTCACCACCTTTGTCCGCTCCATCACCGCCATTTCCGCCATCATCCTGCTGGTGACCCCCAAGTACCTGCTCATCACCGTCCGCATCAACGAGTTTGCCGAAAAGGGCAAGTATGGCGAGGCCTGCGCCTATGCCACCATCCTGATCCTCATCACCTACGGCATGGTGATGCTGATGAACGCTGTTCTGCACTACTTCGATGTGGATCACAAGCAGAAGCGCCTGGCAAAGAAGTTTGAGCGGGAGACCCGCCGGCTGGAAACCATGAAGCAAGGAGGAGAAAGCCATGTCTGAGCAGAAAAAAGCCCCCAAGGGCGTACGCCTGGAGCATATCTCCAAAATCTATCAGGACCCCAAGACCCACAAGGATTTCTATGCGGTGAAGGACTGCAACCTGGACATCCGTCCCGGCAGCTTTATCACCCTGCTGGGCCCCTCCGGCTGTGGCAAAACCACCACCCTGCGGATGATCGCCGGCTTTGAGTCCCCCGACGAGGGCGAGATCTACCTGGGTGACCAGCCCATCAACGAGCTGACCCCCAACAAGCGGGACACCGCCATGGTGTTTCAGAGCTACGCCCTGTTCCCCCACATGAATGTGTATGACAATGTGGCCTACGGCCTCAAGCTGCGCAAGGTACCCCGGGACGAGATCCGATCCCGGGTGATGAGCATCCTTTCCCTGGTCAAGCTGGACGGCATGGAGCTGCGGATGACCAACCAGCTCTCCGGCGGCCAGCAGCAGCGGGTGGCTCTGGCCCGTGCCCTGGTGGTGGAGCCCGGCGTGCTGCTGTTTGACGAGCCCCTCTCCAATCTGGACGCCAAGCTGCGGGTGGAGATGCGCACCGAGATCCGCCGCATCCAGCAGGCCCTGGGCATCACCGCCATCTATGTGACCCACGACCAGAGCGAGGCCATGTCCATCTCCGACCAGATCATCCTGATGAAGCAGGGCGTCATCGCCCAGATGGGCAGCCCCATGGAGATCTATTACCACCCCAACAGCGAGTTTGTGGCCGACTTTATCGGCGAGTGCAACTTCCTGGAGGGCACAGTGGTTTCCTCCACCGCCAGCGAAGCCGTGCTGGAGGTGGCCGGGCATCAGGTCCCCGTGGCCTGTGACGCGGCCCGGGAGGCGGGCAGCGCCGCCAAGATCGTGCTCCGCCCGGAGGCCATTGCCCTGGGCGATACCGGCGCCCTGCCCTGCAAGGTGGAGCTGAGCTGCTTTATGGGCAGCTACCAGTATTACCATGTGCGGGTGGGCGACACCCTGGTCAAGATCAACGACAACTGCCCGGTGAGCAAAACCATTTATCAGGTGGGCGACACCGCCTGGATCTCCTTCCCCCGGGAGTGCGCGCATCTGCTGTAATTTTCCCGCTGCGTTCAAATCCCGTCAAAACGCCCGGAGGCATCGCAAGGTGTCTCCGGGCGCTTCTTATTCCAGGTCCCTGATTTTGCCTGACGGGCAGTAGGCAACCCATCGGCAGGCAAAGCCCCTGCTGCTTTCTGAACGCTGTCCATCAGAAAAGGCCGGAGCCACGATATATGGCTCCGGCCGGATCGGTTTTGTCCTCAGCTCTTGATGGCGTTGCCCGTGTACAGCTGATAATACTTGCCCTTGGCGGCGATCAGCTCATCATGGGTGCCCCGCTCAATGATGCGGCCCTGCTCCAGCACCATGATGCAGTCGGAATTGCGCACGGTGGAGAGGCGGTGGGCGATCACAAAGGTGGTGCGGCCCTTCATCAGGGCGTCCATGCCCTGCTGCACCAGCGCCTCGGTGCGGGTATCGATGGAGGAGGTGGCCTCATCCAGGATCAGGCAGGGCGGATCGGCCACGGCGGCCCGGGCGATGGCGATCAGCTGGCGCTGGCCCTGAGAAAGGTTGGCGCCGTTGTTGGTCAGCATGGTGTTGTAGCCATCCGGCAGGCGGCGGATAAAGCCGTCCGCGTTGGCCAGCTTCGCCGCGTTGATCACCTGCTGCTCGGTGGCGTCCAGCCGGCCGTAGCGGATGTTGTCCGCCACGGTGCCGGTAAACAGGTTGGTATCCTGCAGCACGATGCCCAGGGAGCGCCGCAGGTCCGCCTTCTGGATCTTGTTGACATTGATGTCATCATAGCGGATCTTGCCGTCCTGGATGTCGTAGAAGCGGTTGATCAGGTTGGTAATGGTGGTTTTGCCGGCGCCCGTTCCGCCGACAAAGGCAATCTTCTGGCCCGGCTCGGCGTAGAGGGTGATGTCGTGCAGCACCATCTTTTCGTCGTTATAGCCAAAGTCCACATGGTCGAACACCACCTTGCCCTGCAGGCGGCGGTAATCCACCTGATGGTTGTCGCGGTGCTCATGGCGCCAGGCCCAGATGCCGGTGCGCTCACTGGTTTCCCGCAGGGTGCCGTCCGCATTCACGGCGGCGTTCACCAGGGTCACATAGCCGTCGTCCACCTCCGGCGCGGTGTCCATCATGTCAAACACACGGGAGGCACCGGCCATAGCCATCACGATGGAGTTCATCTGCTGGCTCACCTGGGAGACGGGGCGGGAGAAGTTCTTGTTCAGGGTCAGGAAGGTCACCAGCGCGCCCAGTGACAGCACCGCCGGCATATTGATGGCGATGGCCGCGCCCACCACGGCGCACAGCACATAGCTGGCGTGGCCCAGGTTGTTGTTCACGGGGCCGATCACATTTACAAAGGCGTTGGCCTGATAGGCGCTCTCCCGCAGCTCCTCGTTCAGGGCGGAGAAGTCTGCCATGGCCTTTTCCTCATGGCAGAACACCTTCACGACCTTCTGGCCGTTCATCATCTCTTCGATGTAGCCGTTCACCTTGCCCAGGTTGCGCTGCTGGGCCACAAAGTTCTTGCCGGCGCTGCCGGAGAGCTTGGCGGAAACGAACAGTGTCACCGCAATCATCACCAGGCTCAGCAGGGTCAGCTGCCAGCTCATCATGATCATGGACACAAAGGTGGTAATCACGGTCACCAGCGAATCCACCAGCGAGGGAATGCTCTGGCCGATCAGCTGGCGCAGAGTGTCCACATCGTTGGTATACACCGACATGATGTCGCCGTGGGCATGGGTATCGAAATACTTGATGGGCAGCTTCTCCATCGTGTCAAAGAGCTGGGTGCGCATGCGGAGCATGGTGCCCTGGCTCACATTGATCATGATGCGGTTATACAGCCAGGCGCACAGCACGCCCGCCGCCAGGATCAGCGCCAGCACGCCCAGCTGGCCCGCCAGGTCGGCAAAGCCCTGCTCGATCGTCACGGTGCCCGCCAGCATGGGAGAAATATAGCTGTCGATCAGGGCCTGCATAAACAGCGTTCCCTGCAGGGTGCACAGGCTGGTGGCCAGGATGCACAGAATCACCGCCAGGAAGGGCCACTTGTAATGCTTCAGCACAATGCCCATCACCCGCTTGAGGATGGGCAGCTGCTTTTTCACGTCCTGAGGATTGGCCATCATGCCGCCACGCTGGCCTCTCGGTCCCTTGCTCATGCCTGCACACCTCCCTGTCCGGGCTGGTCAAAGTCGCCGCCGCCCTTGGTCTGGGTCTCATAGATCTCGCGATAGATCTGGCTGGTCTCCATCAGCTCGTCATGGCTGCCGAAGGCGCTCACCTGGCCGTTCTCCAGCACCAGGATCCGGTCGGCGTCCTTCACGGAGGAGATGCGCTGGGCAATGATCAGCTTGGTGGTGCCGGGGATCTTCTGGGCAAAGGCCTGGCGGATTTTGGCATCCGTGGCCGTATCCACCGCGCTGGTGGAGTCGTCCAGAATCAATACCTTGGGGTGCTTCAGCAGGGCCCGGGCAATGCACAGGCGCTGCTTCTGGCCGCCGGACACATTGGTGCCGCCCTGCTCGATGTGGGTGTTGTAGCCCTCCGGCATCCGGCTGACAAACTCGTCGGCGCAGGCCTGCAGGCAGGCCTCCCGGCACTCCTCCTCAGTGGCGTCCTCCTTGCCCCAGCGCAGATTGTCCAGCACCGAGCCGGAGAACAGCTCGTTCTTCTGCAGCACCACAGACACCTGGTTGCGGAGCACCTCCATGTCATAGCGGCGCACATCCACGCCGCCTACCTCCACCGAGCCCTCCTGCACATCGTACAGGCGGCTGATCAGGCTCACCAGCGAGGTCTTGCCACAGCCGGTGCCGCCGATGATGCCCACGGTCTCGCCGGCATGGATATGCAGGTCGATGTCCTTCAGGGTGGGCTCACCGGAGCCCTTCTTGTAGGCGAAGGTCACATGGTTAAAGTCGATGCGGCCATCCTCCACGGTCATCACAGGGTTCTCCGGATTGGTCAGGTCGGCCTTCTCCGTCAGCACCTCCGCGATCCGTCGGCCGCTGGCCAGCGACATGCTCAGCATCACAAAGATCATGGAGAGCATCATCAGAGCCATCAGCACGCTCATCACATAGCTGAACAGGGAGGTGAGGCCGCCGGTGGTCAGGCTGCCGTCCACCACAATGGCGTTGGCGCCCAGCCAGCTCAGGGCAATGATGCAGGTGTAGATGGTCAGCATCATCACCGGGTTGTTGAGGATCACGATGTTCTCTGCGGCCCGGGACAGTTTTGACAGGTTGGTGGCGGCAGCGTCAAAGCGCTTGCTCTCATAGTCCTCCCGCACAAAGGCCTTCACCACCCGGATGCCGGAGGTGTTTTCCTGCACAGAGGCATTCAGCTTGTCATAGCCCTTGAACACCTTGTCGAAGCGGCCCATGGCGGCCCGCACGATCAGCGCCAGCGCCACGGAAAGGAACACCACGGCGATCAGGAAGATGGAAGAAAGATGCGCGTCGATGGAGAAGCACATGATCATCGAGAGCACCAGCGTCATGGGGGCGCGGATGGCAATGCGCAGGCACATCTGATAGGCGTTCTGCACATTGGTCACATCGGTGGTCATGCGGGTCACCAGACCGGCGGTGGAAAATTTATCGATGTTGGAGAAGGAGAAGGTCTGAATGTTGGCATACATGGCATTGCGCAGGTTGGCGGCAAAGCCGGAGGAAGCCTCCGCGCCGTACTTGCCGCCCATAATGCCGAAAAACAGCGAGCAGCAGGCCATCGCCAGCATCAGCACGCCATAGATCCATACCTTGTCCATCTGGCTGCCGTTGATTCCCTGGTCAATGAGCATGGCCATCACATAGGGGATCAGCGTCTCCATCAGCACTTCACCGACCATCATGGCCGGCGTCAGCAGGGAGGCCTTTTTGTACTTCCCCACATGCTTCAGCAGTTCTTTGATCATGTGCCTGTCCTTTCTGAACGGATCGCCCGGTGCGGATCGCCGGTTGCGGCCCTCAGGATTTGTAACAATTTATTCTATCCGTTGATTGTGACGGGAATATGAATTTTCCCCCGGGTGCCGGAAAAGCCCTTCCCTTTTTCAAGGAAAGGGCTGACGGTTCAGTGCCGGCTCTTCAGCTTTTCGAAGAAGCTCTTTTTTCCCTCATATTCCCGGCCGGTGGTGGTCTCGTCAAACTGGCGCAGCAGCTCCCGCTGCTTTTCCGTCAGCTTTTTGGGCACCTCCACCCGCACCCGGAAGATCAGGTCGCCCCGCACCGTGGAACCGATCCGGGGGAAGCCCTGGCCCTTGATGCGGAATTCCGTATCCGTCTGGGTGCCCTCCGGGATCCGGTACTTCACCGGCTCGGTCATGGTGGGAATATCCAGCTCATCCCCCAGCGCCGCCTGGGTAAAGGAGATGGGCAGGTCCAGCAGCAGGTTGATGCCGTCCCGGCGGAAGAACTTGTGGGGCTTGACCCGCACGGTCACATACAGATCGCCGTTGGGGCCGCCCCGCAGTCCGGCCTCGCCCTGGCCGGATACCCGCATGGTCTGGCCGTCGTCGATACCGGCAGGCACCTTCAGCGGGCAGGTACGGCGCTTGCGGATGCGGCCGGAGCCGCCGCAGGCCGTGCACTTGTCGGTCACCACCTTGCCCTGTCCCTGGCAGGTGGGGCAGGTGCGGATGGTCTGCATCCAGCCGCCGCTGGAGCGCACCTGGCCGCTGCCCTTACAGGTGGGGCAGGTACCGGGGGTGGTGCCGGGCTTGGCGCCGCTGCCGTGGCAGGTCTCGCAGTTTTCGGTGCGGTTGAACTCAAAGGACTTTTCGCAGCCGGTGAAGGCCTCTTCAAAGGTGATCTTCAGCTCATACTGCAGGTCGTTGCCCTGCACAGGCGCGTTTCTCCGGGCGGAGGAGCCGCCCATCCCGCCGTTGAACAGCTGGTCAAAGATATCTCCCATGCCGCCCATGCCGCCAAAGTCGAAGCCGCCCGCGCCGTAGCCGCCGCCCATACCGGGCTGCTCAAAGCCGAACTGATCGTACCTGGCCCGCTTGTCCGGGTCGGAAAGCACCTCGTTGGCCTCGTTCAGCTCCTTGAAGCGGGCCTCGGCTTCCTTGTCGCCGGGATGCAGATCCGGGTGACATTCCTTGGCCTTGCGGCGGTAGGCACTCTTGATCTCATCGGCGGAAGCGCCCTTTTCTACGCCAAGCACCTCATAATAATCACGCTTGTCTGCCAAAAGTGTTCACCTCTTTATACCTCCGAAAGGCCGGAGCTTTTGCCCCGGCCCCCGAAGCGGGAGATGCGTCTCCCGGTTATGCTTTCTCAGTGCACATCGCTGTCCACATCAATGGTGCCGTCGTCGTTCACGCCGCCATTGTTGGGCTTCTCGTCATAGGGCTGGCCCTGCGCGGCCTGTGCGGCCTGCTCCGCCTGATAGATCTTGCCAAAGATGGCATACACCTTCTGGGTAAAGCCGTCCATGGCGTTCTTGATCTCGTCGGCGTTGTTGCCCTCGCGCACCTTCTTGAAGGCGTCGATCTCGGCCTGCACGGCGTCCTTGTCCTCCTGGGACAGCTTCTCGCCGTTCTCCCGCAGCTGCTTCTCGGTCTCGTAGATCAGGGTGTCGGCGCGGTTGACGGTCTCCACGTCCTCCTTGCGCTTCTTGTCCTGCTCGGCATACTGCTCGGCTTCCTTCACGCGCTGGTTGATCTCATCCTCGCTCAGGTTGGTGGAGGCGGTGATGGTGATCTTCTGCTCCTTACCGGTGCCCTTGTCCTTGGCGCTGACATTCACGATGCCGTTGCGGTCGATGGAGAAGGTCACCTCGATCTGAGGCACGCCGCGGGGCGCGGGAGCAATGCCGGTCAGCTGGAAGCGGCCCAGGCTCTTGTTGTCGGCAGCCATCTGGCGCTCGCCCTGCAGCACGTTGATCTCCACGGTGGTCTGGCCGTCAGCGGCGGTGGAGAACACCTGGCTCTTCTCGCAGGGGATGGTGGTGTTGCGGTCGATCAGGCGGGTAAAGATGCCGCCCTCGGTCTCCAGGCCCAGGGACAGGGGGGTCACGTCCAGCAGCAGCACATCCTTGACCTCGCCGCCCAGCACGCCGCCCTGGATGGCAGCGCCCACAGCCACGCACTCATCGGGGTTGATGCCCTTGAAGGGCTCCTTGCCGGTCACGCGCTTCACAGCGGCCTGCACGGCGGGAATACGGGTGGAGCCGCCCACCATGATGATCTTGTCGATCTGGGCAAAGGTCAGGCCGGCGTCCTTCAGGGCCTTGTTCATGGGCTCGATGGTGGCGTTCACCAGGTCCTCGGTCAGCTCATCAAACTTGGCGCGGGTAATGGTCATGTCGATGTGCTTGGGGCCGGTGGCGTCGGCGGTGATGATGGGCAGGTTCACATTGGCGGTGGTGGTGCCGGACAGCTCGATCTTGGCCTTCTCGGCGGCTTCCTTCAGGCGCTGGGCCGCGATGGAATCCTTGCGCAGGTCGATGCCGTTCTCCTTGCGGAAGCTCTCGGCGATGTAGTCGATCAGGCGCTGGTCAAAGTCGTCGCCGCCCAGGTGGGTGTTGCCGTTGGTGGACATGACCTCAAACACGCCGTCGCCGATGTCCAGGATGGACACATCGAAGGTGCCGCCGCCCAGGTCGTACACCAGGATCTTCTGGCTGCCTTCCTTGTCCAGGCCATAGGCCAGGGAGGCGGCGGTGGGCTCGTTGATGATGCGCTGCACATTCAGGCCGGCGATGCGTCCGGCGTCCTTGGTGGCCTGGCGCTGGCTGTCGTTGAAGTAGGCAGGCACGGTGATCACGGCCTCGGTCACGGTCTCGCCCAGATAGGCCTCAGCGGTCTCCTTCATCTTGGTCAGGATCATGGCGCTGATGTCCTGAGGGGTGTAGGACTTGCCGTCGATGGTCACCTTGTAGGAGGTGCCCATCTGGCGCTTGATGGAAATGACGGTGCGGTCGGCGTTGGTCACAGCCTGGCGCTTGGCCACCTGGCCAACCAGACGCTCGCCGTCCTTGGTGAAGCCCACCACAGAGGGGGTCGTGCGGCTGCCCTCCGCGTTGGCGATAACAACGGGCTGGCCGCCTTCCATCACGGCCACGCAGCTGTTGGTGGTGCCCAGGTCAATACCGATGATCTTGCTCATAATTGTTTCCTCCTGTATCTATCTCAGTCAAAATTGGGGATGTCAGCTTTTATATGGGGCAAAGGCCTCTCGGCCTGTGCTTTCGATGGGAATGGGTGCGGGCTCGGCCAGGCTCAGCCTGCCACAACCTTGACCATGGCGTGCCGCAGAACAAACTTGCCCATTTTGTAGCCCTTCTGCAGCACCATGCACACGGTGCCGGGCTCGCCCTCCTCGGCGGTGCCCTGCATCACGGCGTTCTCCAGGTTGGGGTCGAACTTCTGGCCCAGGCAGTCGATGACCTCCACGCCCAGCTTGGCGTAGGCGTCGTTCATCTGGCGGAGGGTCAGCTCCACGCCGCTCTTCAGGGGGCTGTCCTCAGGGGCGGAGGCCAGTGCCCGCTCCAGGTTGTCCAGCACCGGCAGCAGGGCAGCTGCCACATTGCGCTGGCCCTCGGCGTAGGAATCGGCCCGGACGCTCTCGTTGCGGCGGCGGAAGTTATCGAAATCCGCCTGCACCCGCTGGGCCAGGGTCAGGTACTCATCGGCCTGGGCCTTGGCGGCGTCCAGCTCCGCCTGCAGGGGATTGGCCTCCTCGGCAGCGGGGGCTTCGGCCTCAGTGGCGTCCACCGCGCCGTCGTCCTGCACGGCTTCGGTCTGAACCGGCTCGGTCTGGGGGTTCTTGCGGTCCTTCTTGCTCATGGGGAATTTCCTTTCTGCGCCGGCGCTCAGCTCCGGCTCTCCTCGTTGTTAAACAGCTCCGAAAGCTGCTGGCCCATGGTGTCCAGAATGTTCAGCACCCGGCTGTACTGCATCCGGGTGGGTCCGATCACACCGATGGTCCCCTGCTGTCCGCTGTGGGTGGAGTAGGTGGCGGTCACGATGGAGCAGTCCTGCATCTCCGGCACGCCGGTCTCCGGGCCGATCCGCACGGTGAAGGCCACATCGCCCTGCTGTCGGATGATGGAGGCCAGCCGGTCCGGCGTTTCCATCAGGGACAGCAGCGAGCGGGCTTTCTCCACATCGTTGTATTCCGGATAGCTGAGCATCCGGCTCCGGCCGCCCACAGCCACATGGCGGCGGCGGGGAGACTCGGCACTCTGCCCGAAGAAGGTGCCCAGGCTTTCCACAATGCCCGCTCCGTCTCCCACCGCGGCGGCCAGCTGCGGCATCCGCTCTGAGGCCTCTGCCGGGGTGAGCCCGTGCAGCTCGTCGGTCAGCCTGCGGGAGATGGCATACAGGGTATCCGGGTCGATCCGCTCCGGGATGCGCACCATGGTGTCCCGGATGATGCCGCTGTCGGTGACAATCACCAGCAGGGCGTGATGGTCGGATACGGGCACCAGCTGCAGGTTGCGCAACCGGGGCTGCGGCGCGCTGGGCGGCAGCACCACCGCGGTGTAGTTCGTCAGCCGGGAAATGGTCTGGGCCGCCTGGTCGATCACATCCTCCATCTGATGGATCTTTCCGGCGAAGTGGGCCTCCACCGCGTCTGCCGTGTCCTCGTGGATGCGGCCGCTTCGCAGCAGCTGGTCCACATACAGCCGGTAGGCCTTGGCGGAGGGAACGCGTCCTGCGGAAACATGGGGCTGGTCCAGATAGCCAAGCTCCTCCAGGTCGCTCATCTCATTGCGGATGGTGGCGGAGGAAAGGCCCATGTCGTACTTCTTGGAGATCGTACGGGAGCCGACGGGCACGGCCGTGAGGATATAGTCATCAATGATGGCCTGCAAAATCCGGAACTTCCGCTCGTCCATGCTGCTCATGCAGCTCCCTCCTTTCTGTGTTGTTAGCACTCACCTCGGTCGAGTGCTAATCACAGGTGTAATTTACCACCACTCCGCCGCTTTGTCAAGGGGTTTTCGGCACGGATTTCAAAAATATTGGGAAAACCTATTACCGACCCGGCCCTGCAAGGAGCTAACCCCTCCGTCACGGCTAAAGCCGTGACACCTCCCCTGCGAAGGGGAGGCTATTCAAGTAAGTGCTATGGTCAGCGGCCAAAGGCAAAAACGGCAAACCCCAGCCTCCCCTTCGTAGGGGAGGTGCCGCCCGCAGGCGGCGGAGGGGTTAACCCCGTCCCACATCATCGCGATAACGGTTAAAACCAGAGCTTGAGCAGCAAGCCATCTCCTTCCGCGGCGGCGGCGGGAGCCGGCCCCCTCTCCTGCTGCTCCTGCTCCTGTTCATGTTCTTTTTCTTGCTCTTATTCTTGTTCCTGCTCTTGGGTTTTTTCGGTTTTGAAAAAAACCGGTGGGTTTTTCAAAAAACGGTGGGTTATTTGATACTACCCGGCTCCAGCC
>R03__coassemble_965_pt1 | contig 14677 bp, 10 predicted proteins | sample R03__metabat2_high_PE_065 | metagenome-assembled genome bin R03 | reverse complement strand
GGAGATGGCCGAAGGCCGGAGGGGTTAACTCCCTGCCGGGTATCTGAGCGTCAGCCATTATACCACACCCAACCCGGTTTCTGTGCTTTTTTGCTGTACAATTTCGGAAAAACATGGTATATTTTCGAAGGAATGGAAAACAGGAGGCCATCAATGGGTGTTGTAAAGCAAAAAAAGAAGACCGGAGAGCTGCGCCCGGAACGGATCCTGGCCGGGGGCTTTCTCGCGCTGATCCTTTTGGGCACGGTGCTGCTGTGTCTGCCGGTTGCCACAGTGACAGGGCAGCCCCTTTCGGTGTTCGACAGCCTGTTTACCGCCACCTCGGCAGTTTGCGTGACGGGGCTTGTGGCGGTGGATACCGGCACCACCTTCTCCTTTTTCGGGCAGGCGGTGCTGCTGGTGCTGATTCAGGTGGGCGGCCTGGGCTTTATGGTGTTCGCCACGCTGATCATGAGCATGCTGGGCCACCGGATCACCCTGCGGGAGCGCATGGTGCTGCGGGAATCCATGAATACCTCCAGCCTGAGCGGCCTGGTGCGGCTGACCGGCCTGTATGGCCTGATCGCCCTGCTGATCGAGCTGGCGGGCGCCTGCCTGCTGGCCATCCGCTTTATCCCCATGTATGGGGTGGGCAAGGGCATCTGGTATTCGGTGTTTCACGCCGTCAGCGCCTTCTGCAACGCAGGCTTTGACCTGAACGGCGGCTTCTCCTCGCTGACCTCCTTCCACGCGGATCCCCTGGTGCTGCTCACCGCCTCCCTGATGGTCATCCTGGGCGGCCTGGGCTTTCCGGTGGAGTTTGAGCTGGTGCGCAACCGCTTCCGCTGGAGCAGGCTGACGCTCCATGCCCGGGTGGTGCTGATCCTGACCGGCAGCCTGCTGCTGCTGGGCACGGTGTTCTTTGCCCTGGCGGAGTGGAACAATCCCGGCACCCTGGCGGCCCACGATGCCGGATGGGCTGAAAAGCTGCTGAACGCCTTTTTCCAGTCGGTCACCATGCGCACGGCGGGCTTTAACTCGGTGGATCTGCAGGCCATGACCTCCGGCTCCAAGCTGTTCAGCTCTGTGCTGATGTTTATCGGCGCGTCTCCCGCCTCCACCGGCGGCGGCGCGAAGACCACCACCATCGCGGCCCTGCTGCTGCTGGTGTGGGCCACGGTCCGGGGCAACCGGGAGGTGACCCTGATGGGCCGCCGCCTGCCCATGGAGCTGCTGCACCGGGCGGTGGCGATCCTGATGATCTCCCTCACGGTGCTCCTGTGCGCCTGCATTGCCCTGGCGCTGATCGAGCAGGACGGCGTGCCGCTGATTGACCTGCTGTTTGAAACCGCCAGCGCAGTGGCCACCGTTGGTGTCTCGGCCCACGGTACCCCCGGCCTGCACCTGGCCAGCCGGGCGTTGATTATCCCGCTGATGTATTTCGGCCGCGTCGGGCCGCTGACCCTGGCGCTGGCCCTGGCCAACCGGCAGGCGAAGGACCGGGCAAATGTCAAATATCCGGAAGAATCCATAATGATCGGGTGAGGTGAAAAAGATGGCACTTGGCAGAAGCAAAAAGAAACAGTATCTGGTGATCGGGCTGGGCCGCTTTGGCACCAGTGTGGCCAAGGCGCTGGAGGAATCCGGCGCGGAGGTGCTGGCCATTGATCAGGATGAAGACGCGGTGAATCTGGTGACTCCCTTCGTCACCCAGGCCATGCAGGCGGACGCCACCGATGAAACGGTGCTGCAGTCCATCGATGCGGGCAGCTTTGACGCCGCCATCGTCTCGATGGGCGCGAACATCCGGGATTCCATCCTGATCTCCGCCCAGTGCAAGGAGGCGGGGGTCCCGCTGGTGATCTCGAAGGCAATGGACGACCTGCACGCGAAGGTGCTCCGCAAGGTGGGGGTGGACCGGGTGATCTTTCCGGAGCGGGAGATGGGCCAGCGGCTGGCCAAGCTGCTCACCCGGCCCGCGCTGCTGGACATGATGGATCTTCCGGACGGGTACGAGATCTCCGAGATCAATGTGCCCTCCGCCTGGTGCGACAAAACGCTGGGGCAGCTGAACATTCGCCGGAAGCACGGCGTCAGTGTGCTGGCCATCCATCGGGGAGACGACTTTATGGTCTCGCCGGACGCGGACAGCCGCATGGAGGCGGGTGACCAGGTGCTGCTGCTGGGATTGACAGATGATATCGCGGATCTGCAAAAGAACTGACCGGCAAGGAGGAAGACCGATGATACTGAGCGTGGGACAGACCCTTCATGGCTTTACCGTGACCCGTGTGCGCCGCCTGGACGAGCTGAGCGCGGACCTGTACGAAATGCGGCATGACGCCACCGGCGCGGAGCTGTGCTGGTTCAACGACGGCAGCGCCAACAAGCTGTTTTCCGTGACCTTCAAAACCATCCCGGAGGATTCCACCGGTGTGTTCCACATCCTGGAGCATACGGTGCTCAACGGCTCTGACCGCTATCCGGTGAAGGAGCCCTTTGTGGAGCTGCTGAAGAGCTCGCTGAACACCTACCTGAACGCCATGACCTTTCCGGACAAGACCATGTACCCGGTTTCCAGCTGCAATACGGCGGATTTCCTCAACCTGACCCGGGTGTATCTGGATGCTGTGCTGCACCCTCTCATCGGCAAAAACCAGAACATTTTCCGGCAGGAGGGCTGGCACATCGAGCTGACCGACCGGGACAGCGAGCCCGTCTACAAGGGCGTGGTCTTTAACGAGATGAAGGGCGCCACCTCCTCGGTGGACGATGTGGTGGAGTACGGGGTGTCGGAGATGCTCTTCCCGGACAGCTGCTACCGCCACAATTCCGGCGGCGATCCGGCGGTGATCCCCAGCCTGACCTATGAGCAGTATCTGGATACCTATGCCCGCTTCTACCATCCCTCCAATGCCCGCTTCTGGCTGGATGGCGACATTCCGCTGGAGGAGACCCTGGCCATGATCGGGGAGGAATACCTGGGCGGCTATACCCGCCGGGAGGAAAAGCACGATATCGCCGAGCAGCGGGTGCTGCCCGCCGTGCATCACACGGTGTACAGTGAGCTGGCGGAGGGGGAAGCCCCCGAGCAGAGGGCCCAGCTGGTGTTTGGCCGGGTGGCCGCCTCCTGGAGCGACTTCAACCGCTGCTCCGCCCTGCATGTGCTGTGCGAGGCCCTGTGCGGCAGCAACGAAGCGCCCCTGACCCGGGCCATTCTGGAGAAGGGCCTCGGCCAGGATGTGTCCATGGAGCTGAACGATTACATCGCCCAGCCCTACCTCACCCTGCGGATCCACAACACCGATGACGACAGGGAGCAGGAGATCCGCTCGGTCATCCGGGAAACGGTGGCGCAGCTCAGTCGGGACGGCCTGGATCGGCTGGAGCTGGAGGCCATCCTCAACAAGGCGGAGTTTGACCAGAAGCAGCCCCGGGAGCCTCAGGGCCTGATCCGGGCCATTCAGGCCATGGGCAGCTGGCTGTACGGCGGCGATCCCGCGGACGCGCTGCTGACGGACGGGGTGTTTGCCTTCCTGCGGGAGCAGCTGAAGACCAATTATTGGGAAGAGCTGCTGGCGGAGATCATGGATGAGCGCTATCTGAGCCTGCTGCATGTGCTTCCCTCCGCCACGCTGGGCGAGGAGCGCCGCAGGGCGGAGGCGGACCGGCTGGCGGCCATCCGTGCGGGCTGGACGGAGGAGCAGCTGCGGGAGACCATTGATGTAACGAAAAAGCTGCTGGCCTGGCAGCAGACGCCGGACAGCCCCGAGGCGCTGGCGACGATCCCCGTGCTGCCCCTCAGCGAGATCAGCGAGGAGCCAGAAAAGGTCGACACGGCAGAGCGGGAGGTGCAGGGGGTGCGGGTGCTGCAGCACACCATCGCGGCCAAGGGCATCGCCCATGTCAGCCTGTATTTCAACGCCTGCGACTGTGACATGGAAACGCTGCCGTTGCTGCCGCTGTTCCTGGGCGCGCTGCCCACTGCCCGCCATGACGCCCGCACCCTGAAGCGGGAGATCAAGCGGGTGATCGGTGAAATGCGCTGCGCGGTGCTCCCCGTGGGCCGGGAGGGCCATACCGAAACCGCCGGCTGCCGGCTGGAGGTAAGGTTCTCTGTGCTGGAGAGCCGCCTGGAGGAGGCCATTGGGCTGGTGGTGGAGGTACTGACGGAGACCCGCTTTGACGATACCGCCAAAATGCGGGAGCTGGTGCTGCAGATGGATGAGCAGCTGCGCCAGAATCTGGTGACCAAGGGGCATATCCTGGCCACCACCCGTGCCTCTGCCCACTGCAGTGCCTACAACGCCCTGAGCGAACAGCTGCTGGGCATCACCCAGACCCAGTGGATGCATCGGCTGGCCCAGGGCTTTGACGAGCGCATCGGAGATGTGACCGAAGCGCTGAAGGCGACCCTGCAAAAGCTGATCGGCCGCTCCCGCCTGGTGGTGGGTACGGCAGGCGCGGCGCCGGTGGCGGTGGAGTCCCTGCTGGGGCAGCTGCCGGAGGGCACCCCGGCGCCGGAGGAGATGGCCTTCCGGGCGGATACGCCCACAAAGGAAGGTGTGGTGATCCCGGCGCAGATCTGCTACGCGGGCATGGCCTTCCCCACGGGGAGAAGACACCACGGCTCCATGCATGTGCTCCGCACCGTTGTGAATTACAGCTATCTGTGGAACGAGGTTCGTGTCAAGGGCGGCGCCTATGGCAGCGGCATGATGTCCAGCGGCACCCAGACGGTGGCTCTGTATTCGTACCGGGACCCCTCCGCCGCCGATACGCTGAAGGCCTACCGTGCCATGCCCAGGTGGCTGGAGACCTTTACCTCCTCCGGCGAGCCGCTGGACAAGTCCATTCTCTCCGCTGTCGGCTCGGTGGACCACCTGGTGACGCCGAGGGACAAGGCCCGCGCCGCCGACCTGCGGATCCTGAGCGGCCAGACGGAGGAGCGGGAGAAGGAGCTCCGGGCGGAGCTGATCCATACCACCATGGCCGACCTTCGCGCCTGGGCGCCCATGCTCTCCCATCTGGAGGACGCGGCGGTCTGTGTGATCGGCCCCCGCTCGGCCCTGGATGCCTGCGCCGATGAAGGTCTGACGATCACCGAGATCTGAACAACGCAAAAATCCGCTTCACACAATCGGAGGTGAAGCGGATTTTTTGCTTATTACCTTCTGAACTGGTAGGCGTATCCGTCGTAGGCATATTCCTCGGTCAGGGCTGTGTTGATCTTCTGGGTGCCATCCCGGTAAAAGCCAAGGGACTCGAACAGGAAGCGGATGCGGAAGTTGTCGTGCTGCAGCCAGGTTTTCACCGTGTGGAAGCCGTCCTGCCGGAAAACATCCAGGGCATGCCGGATCAGGATGTGCCGACCCTCTGCCGCGCCGGGATACTCGGCCCGGGCCTCCACGATCATGCCCATGTCCGGCTCGCCGGAGGCGCCATACACAATATAGCCCATGATCCGGTCGTTGATGACCAGCACATCAATATGGTACCGGCCCTGCGCCAGCCATTCGCCGATGATGGGTGCCTCATACCGGCACCACTCGGCCAGCATGTCCTTGTCCAGGATGTTCTGGTACAGGCTGCTGACATAGTAGCTGCGCAGCTCGATCAGTCTGTCCGCGTCCTCCTGATGGGCCGGGCGGACTTCAAAGTGTTGTTCCGTCATGTTTTACACCAGTCTCACGCCGGCATCGGCCTGCTCCTGGTTGTATTTGTTCAGCAGGCGATGGATCCGGTCGTAGGGATTCAGCAGATTGGAAAGGGAACGGTTGTGGTTCAGGGTGGCGATCACATAGCTGATATACTTGCTCATGTCCGCCTCCACAAACCAGGGCGCCTCCCGCAGCTCAGGGGTGCGGTAGGTCAGGTTGGTGGAGATCACCCGGTCGATCAGGCCGTCGCGATAGGCCTTGTTGTATTCCTCCAGGCCGTTGGTGAACAGGGCAAAGGTGGCGGCGGCAAAGATCCGGTTGGCCTTGCGCTTTTTCAGCTCGCGGCACAGGTCGATGATGGATTCGCCGGAGGAGATGATGTCGTCCGCCACAAACACATCCTTGCCCTCCACATTGTTGCCCAGGTACTCATGGGCGACAATGGGGTTGCGGCCGTTCACGATGCGGGTATAGTCGCGGCGCTTGTAGAAGATGCCCATGTCCAGCCCCAGCACCGAGGCGTAAAAGATGTTCCGGTCCAGCGCGCCCTCGTCGGGGGAGATGATCATCAGGTGATCCCGGTCGATCTGCAGGGTCTTGTCCTTCTTCAGCAGGGCCTTGAACACCTGATAGGAGGGCATGATGCTCTCAAAGCCATCGCAGGGGATGGCGTTCTGCACCCGGGGATCGTGGGCGTCGAAGGTGATGATGTTGCTCACACCCATGCGCACCAGCTCCTGCAGCATCATGGCGCAGTCCAGGCTCTCGCGGGCACTGCGGCGGTGCTGGCGGCCCTCATACAGCATGGGCATAATCACGGAGATGCGCTTGGCCTTGCCGTTCATGGCGGCGATGGTGCGGCGCAGGTCCATATAATGGTCATCCGGGCTCATGGGCACATCCTGACCATACAGCTTGTAGGTGCAGTTGTACGCGCCGATGTCGCACAGAATGTAAATGTCGTATCCGCGCACCGTCTCCTTGATCATGCCCTTGCCTTCGCCGTTGCCGAAACGGGGGCAGTTGGTCTTGATCAGGAAGGTATCGCGCTGCATACCGGGGGTGGTGCGCATATCGCCGGCCACGCCGGGATCCTCATTGCTCTCGCGCCAGCGGAGCAGCCACTTGTTGATTTTTTCGCCAAGCTCTTCTGTGCCGCGCATGGCGATCAGGCCAAGCGGGGCTTCGGGATAGGTCAGGAAGGAGTCGCTGTTCCAGTCGGTAACAAAATCTGTCATCTCTTCAACCTCGTTCCTCATTGACCGCTCCATCCGGGCTTTTCCCGGCGTCGGGCCGAAAACCATTATACTCCATCTTTCCCCGGTTGAAAAGATGGAATTTTTGCCGCCTGTTCAGAAAAATGTCCTGGCTGGCCTGCTTTCCACCGTTTGCTTGACGGGGATTGTATTTTTTCAGAAAAGCACCGGGATCACAGCTGCTTTTCTTTGGATACCTCAAACTCCATGCCCTCGTTTTTCCGGGTCATCTCCAGATAGAACCCGGAGGCGGTGGTGATGACATAGAGGTTCAGCACCAGCTGCCCCAGCATGCTCACCATGGTGCCCACAAACACGGAGATCATGTCCGCCGCCGCGGTGGCCGCCATGCACAGGATCGACCAGCCGATAAAGGAGAACAGCAGCCCGCCCAGCCGGGAGCGGCTGCCGGTCATCATGGTCCGGCTGCGGCGGAGGCTCTCCACCACGCCGGTCTCCGGCCGGTCGGCCATCAGGTAGTCCGCCAGGAAGTAGGTCAGCACCGCCCGGAACAGCAGGAAGAAGTAGAGCACCGAGCCGGCGAAGCCCATCAGCTCCGCGATATAGGTGTTCTGGGTCATCAGCCCCAGCGTGAGCAGGCCGTACATCCCCGCCACGCCCAGCAGGCCCCAGCCCAGGATAATCAGCCACTTCAGCAGGGATTCACCGATGGCCTTGCCGATGATATGCCGGCGGGACAGCACATCGCCGACCTCCGCGCTCTCGCCCCGCATCAGGTGCAGGGTGTGATGCAGAAAGCCCAGATTCAAAAAGGGGAGGAGCACAAATGCGGCGACGGCCAGACCGGCTGCCACATAGGTTCCGGTGGTCACGGTGGAGGACAGGGCCTTGACCAGGTCCGCCAGCTCATACACCGTGTTCTGGTAATAGGCGGCGTAGAGGTAGCGGTAGATGACATCCGCCATGGGGCTGTTCAGCGAGGAGTCAACCGCCTGGGCGATCAGGCTGGGCAGCGAGGCCAGCAGCGTGACCAGGATGGCGGGGCCCCATTTTCCCTTCAGGGCGGCCCGTGCGTCGGCACGGTATTCGTAGTTGGTCTTCATTCCGCTTGCCCTCCTTCTGCTTTTACGATTTCATTGCCATACCGGCTCACGGCCCGGTCCAGCTCTTCCCGGGGAAGAATCATGGGCAGCTCGGCCCCCTCGTCCGTGTATTCCTCCGACAGCACCTGCCCCAGCGGGCGCAGCTGCGCCAGCAGGCCGTAATTGCTGAAGGGGACGGCAAAGGTTACCTGCGCGTTGGCCCGGTTCAGTTCTTTTGCCACAGCGGCCAGCAGCTCCTCCAGCCCCTCGCCGGTTTTGGCGGAGACCGGAATGGCGCCGGGGATGGCGATGGCCCCGGGCCGCAGGTCACACTTGTTGAGCACATCGATCCGGGGCTGGTGCTCCGCGCCCAGCTCATGCAGCACCTGCTCCACCGTGTCGTGCTGCTCCAGCACCTCCTCCGAGGCGCCGTCCGAAACCAGCAGCAGCACATCCGCCTCAGCCGCCTCCTCCAGTGTGGAGCGGAAGGCGCTTACCAGGGTGTGGGGCAGCTTGCGGATAAAGCCCACCGTGTCCACCAGCAGAAAGGGCGGAATGCCCGGCGCCTCCACCCGGCGGGATACGGCGTCCAGCGTGGCAAACAGCTGGTCCTGCACATACACCTCCGAGCCGGTGAGCCGGTTGAGCAGGGTGGATTTTCCGGCATTGGTATAGCCCACCAGCGCCACCACGGGGATGCCCGTGCGGCGGCGGTTCTTTTTCCGCTCGTCCCGCTGGCGCTGCAGCACCTCCAGCCGGTGGTTCAGCTCGTTCATTCTTTCCCGGATGCGCCGGCGGTTGATCTCCAGCTGGGATTCGCCGGGGCCACGGGTGCCGATGCCGCCGCCCAGCCGGGACAGGGAGACTCCCGCGCCGACCAGGCGGGCGCTGCGGTAGGTCAGCTGGGCCAGCTCCACCTGCAGCTTGCCCTCGGCAGAGGAGGCCCGCTGGGCAAAGATGTCCAGAATCAGGGTGGTGCGGTCGATCACCCGCACCCGCAGGAGCTCCTCCAGGTTGCGGGCCTGGATGCCGCTCAGCTCCTCATCCAGGATGCACAGGTCCGCCTCCAGCGCCTGGCACTCCCGGGAAAGCTCCTCCGCCCGGCCTCTGCCGATCAGCAGGGCGTTGTCCGGCTTGTCCCGCTTTTGCAGGAAGGTTCCCACCACCACGGCGCCGGCGGTATCCGCCAGCCGGGCCAGCTCGGCAAGGGATTCCTCGCTTTCGATGCCCATCAGCACGGCCCGCTCCCGCTCGCTGCGAATGTCCGGCAGGCCGCGGCCCACCAGCTCATCACTCAGCAGGATTTGCCGGTTCCATTCCCGGTCCGGCACCTTGTACCAGGGCACGGGCACTTCCATCAGGATCTCGTTGTTCTCCCCGAGAAAGGCGCTCTGCACGGTGGTGGGCTCTCCGTTCCGGCAGCCGATGGCCACCATGGCGTCGTAGCGGAAGGAGCGGAGGGCGCTCAGGTCCACATCGCTCAGGTGGCCGTCCCCGTTGGGGTGGGTATGGACGCACCGCACACAGCTCAGGCGGGCGGAGGAGCGGCGCAGGCGGTAATCCCGCAGCTCCACATCCCGGTCCGTGCCCACCGAAACATCCGCCACCGAGCCGTCGCGGGTGAGGTAGAGGGCGATCTCCCGGTTCATTACCGCGGTGAATCGCGCCAGCAGCTGCTGCAGCTCCCGGGGGAGAAAATCCCCGTCCTCTATCTCATAGTCATAGAGGGTGCCCAGCGCCTCGATCAGCGAGTCCCGCAGGCCGGTCAGGTTGCCGTGTACTTCTGTCTTCATAAAGGCCTTTCCTGTCGGTTAATCATAAATGGTGCGCCCGTGGGCATCCTCCGCACCGGAGAGCCGGTGGAAGAAGGTGTTGACGATGTCACACCACTCCCGCGCGTCCTGCAGCTGCAGGTCCATGCGGCGGCGGGCTTCCTCCCGGTCGGGGGAGGGAATGTCCAGCGCATCCAGGGTTTCCGACATGCTTTGGGTCCGCTCCAGGCCCTCAAAGTGGTCGTCATAGATCCGCTGGATCATGGTGCGCCCGTCCGGCATGCTGTAATCATAGGGCAGGCGGTGGAAAAACAGCTTCAGATTTGTCGGGACAGGCAGCCGGATCGGCATAGCGGGCCCGCAGCCGCTCCGGATACTGCAGCAGATACCCCGTTCCGGCGGCGGTGCGGTCGATGCCCACCGCGTTCCGGTCCGCCCGCAGGTAGGTGCCCCAGGCCTGAAACTCATAGCCATAGGGGTTGGGGCCGTAGTGATTGTTGGGGGAGACCATCCAGCCCAGCCCCAGCGGGGCCGTGTACTTCTCGTAGGTCTCCCGGCTGGTGAGCAGCATACGGACCAGTGCCTCCTCCTGCAGGGCGGGCAGGGCGTAGGTCAGGCGGCACCAGCTGCGGATCACCTGCTCCGGGTCGGAGGCCGGGTCCCAGGCGAAGCGCCCCCAGGCGTAAAGGTTCACCGCCGCGAAGGGATGCCCGGTATAGTTGGCGTCCCGGCCCAGGTTGGATACGGCGGCCACCGCCATCACCCGCTCCGCACCCATGTCGTCAAACACCTCGCGCCACATGGGCGGCATGGCATACAGGTCGATCTGCTGGCCGGTATATTCCTGCGCCAGCTGCACCTCCAGGGCCAGGTTGGTGTGCTCCATGCCCACCAGCAGGGGAGAGACAGGCTCCCGCACCTGAAAATCGTAGGGTCCGTTCTTTACCTGGAGGATCACATTGTCGTCAAATTTGCCGTCCAGGGGCTTGTAGGTATCATAAGCCGCCCTGGGCCGGTCGGTGTGCCTGTCCCGCCAGTCCTGCAGGCAGTTGTACACAAAGCAGCGCCATACCACCACGCCGCCAAAGGGCTTGACAGCCCGGGCCAGCATGTTGGCGCCGTCATCATGGCCCCGTCCATAGGTGAAGGGGCCGGGGCGATGCTCGCTGTCCGCCTTGACCAGGAAGCCCGCGAAATCCGGAATGGCCGCCCACACCAGCTCAGCCCGCCTGCGCCACCAGGCCTGCACATCCGCGTCCAGCGGATCGGCGGTGGCCAGCCCCTCCCGGATGGGCATGGCAAAATCGATGCAGGTCATCAGCCGGATGCCGTAGGGGCGGAAAATGCCCGCCAGCTTTGCCAGCTCCGGCAGCCAGCTGCCCAGCAGCTCCTGGCCGGGCTCGTGCACATTCACATTGTTGACGCACAGCACATTGATGCCCACCGAAGCCAGCATCCGGGCCAGGACCCGCATCCGCTCCGGGTCGTAGTCCAGGCGATTGTTTTCAAAAAACAGCGACCTTCCGGCATACCCCCGTTCCACATCGCCGGCGGGGTTGTCCCAGCAGTTCAGCATGCGCAGGGCATACCTGGGGGAGGAGGCTTCCGGCGGCCGCTTTCCCTCCGCCAGGGCCATCACGGCGGCAAAGGCGCCGTACATCAGGCCGGTCTCCCCACCGGTGAGCTCCAGCTTTTCGCCGGGAACCCAGGTGATCCGGTAGCCCTCGCCCATTGTCTCCTCCTTGTGGAGGGACAGGGCTTCTTCACGCTTCAGCCAGGCCATACCGGCCTTCAGCTCCGCCATGGCGGCGTCCGCCGGAGAGCACGCCTCCCCGCAATCCCAGGGAAGCCAGGCCGCAAATTGCTTTTCCATCGTTTGTGCACCTCATCCAAGCCGGTCCGCGTACCAGCTGTAGTCATAGCCATAATCCGGGTTGATGGGCTGGTTCCGCAGCCGGAAGAACACCACGCCGTTGCGCCGCACGGCGATCTCCGCCGCCTGGCCCTCCGCCACGCGGCAGGTGCGGTTCAGCGGCCTGCCGGCATCCCGCAAAAAGGCCAGCTGTCCGGCGGTGAGGGACGCGGGCTCGCCCATCTCGTGCCAGCACTTGAGGGGGTTGGTGGTTTCCGGGTCCACGGTGGAGGTCTCCAGCACCCCGGCGGTGATGTCGTCTGCCCGCAGGGATACGGCGAGGTCCTCTTCGCCGTCGTTCCAAAGCACGCCCGCCAGGCTGCCGTCCGCCTCCCGGGTGATCACGGCATGGTCATCCCGGTATACCCCTTCGCCCTTCAGCCGGGAGAAGAAGGCAAAGCTCCACAGGGTGGGCTTGGGGATACAGCCGCCCGCCATCAGGCCAAAGCCGCCGTGGAAGGGCGCGGCGGGAACACCACCCTCCTCAAACACATCGCCGAAGGTCCAGTAGGAATAGGAGGCGCTGGTCTCTCCCAGCAGCGAGAGCCAATGGGCGATGATGGCCGCGTTGGCGTTGGTATCGTGGATGGGGCAGAGGGGATTGTAGGAGGTGTTGAACTCCGTCACATGCATCTCCATGCCCGCGTACTCCGGAAAGCTGTCGATAATGGCCCGGGTATCCCGCAGGGGCTGCATGGCCTCCTGTGCGGTACACATGGTGTGGTAGAGGTACCGGCCCCTGTGCTCCGGGGTGTTGCCCATGTAGGCGTGCCGGGTCAGGAAATCCACCGGCAGCCGGTTGTCCCGGCAGAAGGCCAGGAAATCCCGCACCCACTCCAGCGAGTCTCCGCCGCCGCAGATGGCCGGGCCGCCCACCCGGAAGGAGGGGCTGACCGCCTTGACCGCCCGGGCCGTGATGTCGTACAGGTGCAGATATTTTTCCTTGTCCCGGTTTTCCCAGAAGTTGGTCAGGTTCGGCTCGTTCCATACCTCCACCGGCCAGGTGACCGCCCGCTCCGCGCCGTAGCGCTCCATCAGGTGCCGCAGGGTGGCCTGCACCATGTCGGTCCAGAGGCGGTCCTCCTTCGGGGGCGTCACATTGCCCTGCCACCAGAAAACGGTCTGGGTGCCGCCGGCCATGTCCTCCGGCATAAAGCCCAGTTCAATAAAGGGCTCCAGGCCGTTGGCCAGATACATGTCCATCACCCGGTCGAGATAGGTGAAGTTATAGCTGATGTGGATGGCGCCGTCCGGGTCCTTCACCTGCTGGTAGATGCCCATCTGCCGGCAGAAGAGCCCATGCCCCCGGATGTGCCGGAAGCCGCACAGGGCCTGCACCTCCTTCAGCTCCTGCTGGTATTCCTGCATCAGGGCCAGGTCCATGCGGCCCGTGCCGATGCAGTACTGCACCTGGTTGCGGAACTCCGCACGGCTTTCACCGGTGATATGAATGGCTGTGTTCATGCTGTTCTCCTTTTTCCGCCGGGAATTATCTCACGCTGGTGACCTTGGCGTCGTCGATCTTGCCCCAGGCCCCGGCGCCGCCGCACTTGACATACATGCCGACGCACACCTCGTCCCCCTCCGATACGGTAAAGGACTCGATCACCGGGGTAAACCAGTTGTTCCACTTGGTGATCTGGGTGGGGCAGGTTGCCGCGATCTCCCCGTTGATCTTCACATAGCTGTAGATGTCGGTCTCCCCGCCGTCGCCGCCCTGGATGGAGATCTCATAGCGGTAGGTACCGGCGGGCAGCGCCAGCTGCTGCTCCAGGGTAAACTCCTGTCCGGCGCCGGCAGCGTAGAAATGATAGTGCTGCAGGCCGGTGAGGGAGTCAGTCTTCTTTTCCTCCACATACAGCTGGTCGCAGCCGCTGATGGGGGTCGCGACCCACGCGCTGTTGTCGTCCTCCTCAAAGGACCAGTCGGACACATAGTTGTATTCCACCATGTCGATGGTGCAGAGGGCGTCCATGCCCTGCGCCTCTCCGTGGATCTCCCAGGTGGCAACGCCGCCGTCGCTGATGGCCTGCGTGTCCGTCTCCTCCCAGGTGACCGGGATGGCCTGCAGGCTGCCGTCGTTCATGATGGCGTTCACCGTTTCCGGCAGCACCACCTGGCTGCCCAGGTCCAGCATCATGTACACATCCTCCACTGCGTCCGGGGCAAGGGCCACCTCGTTGCCGGTGCGCAGCAGGCCGAATACCGCCAGGGAGTCCAGCGCCCTGCCGGTCTCGTCGAACATGGCCTGGTTGTCGCAGGCACAGCCGCCGTAATATTTGCCGGCGTCGTCCGGGTCATACTCCGCCGAGTAGGAGGAGGCCCAGCCGGAGCCGTACTTTTCCCACAATTCGGCGTTCTGCTCCCAGCTTTCGGTGCCCACAGAGACCCAGGCGCCCTCCCAGTAGAATACGCCGATGCCGCCGATGTCGTTCATGGCGTTTACCACACCGGCCACCTCGTTGGCCTGGCCCTGCACGGTAAAGGGATAATACTTTTCGTAGGCGCCGCCCTCACCGATGGTGTTGCCGCTGAAGTCGGTATCGGCCATCGTATAGGCATAGCTGGTCTCCGCCACCATCACCTGCTTGCCGTAGGTGGCCTGCACCTCGCTGAGCACGGCCTTCAGGTTGTCCAGCGTGCCGTGCCAGTAGGGGTAATAGCTGGTGGCAAACACATCATAGTCCAGGCTGTAATAGGCCAGCTTGGAGGCGTAGGTCAGCATCTGGTCGCCGCTCTCCGGGTTGGTGAAGTGCACGGCGATAAGGATGTCCGGGTCCACGGCCCGGCAGGCCCGGGAGCCGGCGTCCATCAGCTGGTAGATCTTCATCCAGATCTTTTCGCCGCAGAATTTGCCGTTGGTCTCGTTGCCCAGCTGGATCATGCCCACATCCACGCCGGCGGCCTTCAGCTGGGTCAGCGCGTCGTAGGTATAGTCATACAGGGCCTGGATTTTTTCCTTCAGCTCCATGCCCTGCCAGGCCTTGGGCACCATCTGCTTGCTGGGGTCGGCCCAGAAGTCGGAATAGTGAAAGTCCACCAGCACCCGCATGCC